>Ga0308158_10000647_pt1 | contig 49855 bp, 52 predicted proteins | sample PhyBR2_FD_201038 | JGI IMG/M metagenome (GOLD analysis project Ga0308158, IMG submission 201038) | Phyllosphere microbial communities from UC Gill Tract Community Farm, Albany, California, United States - DLSLB.R2 | ecosystem: Host-associated > Plants > Phyllosphere > Unclassified | place: USA... | reverse complement strand
GTGGACTTGCCCGCGCCGTTCTCGCCGCAGATCGCGAGGATCTCGCCGCGGTTCACATCGAGGCTGACGCCCTGGAGCGCCTTCACACCCGGGAAGCTCTTCTCGATCTCCCGCATCTGCAGAACCGGTGTCGTCATGACCCGATGTCCTTTCGTGAAGAGTCGGGGCGTGCCGCCTGGCCGGCCGCACGCCCCGACGGGAGGAGACTACTCGGCGACGCCCGAGTCGACCTCGGCCTGCGTCCAGTAGCCGGAGTCGACGAGGAGCGACGTGATGTTGTCCTTGTAGACGATGTCCGACTGCAGCAGGTACGACGGCACGACCTTCACGCCGTTGTCGTAGGTCTTCGTGTCGTTGGCCTCGGGGTCATCACCCTCGAGCATGGCCTCCGCGGCGACGACCGACTGCTCGGCGAGCTTGCGGGTGTCCTTGAAGATCGTCGCGAACTGCACGTCCTGGTTGATCAGAGCGACGGATGCGATCTCCGCATCCTGACCCGTGACGATCGGCAGGCCGTCGGCGATGGTGGCGCCGTAGCCGCCGGTGCCCTGCAGCGCCGTGATGATGCCGCGCGAGATGCCGTCGTAGGGCGAGAGCACGCCGTCGAGCTTGGTGCCGTTGCCGTACGTGGCGGTGAGCAGGTCCTCCATGCGCTTCTGCGCGGTCTCCTGCGCCCAGCGCAGGGTCGCGGCCTGCTCGATCTTGACCTGGCCGGAGGGAACGGCGAGGACGCCGTCGTCGATGAACGGCTGCAGCGTGTCCATCGCGCCCTGCCAGAAGAAGTGGGCGTTGTTGTCGTCGAGCGATCCGGCGAACAGCTCGATGTTGAACGGGCCCTTCTCGCCGGTCTCCTTGCCGTCGGCGTCGAGGACGCCGAGTCCGGTGAGAAGCGAGGTGGCCTGCTGCACGCCGACCTTGTAGTTGTCGAACGTCACGTAGAAGTCGACGTGCTCGCTGTCGCGGATCAGGCGGTCGTACGAGATGACCGGGATGTTCGCTGCCGCTGCGGCGTCGAGCTGGGAGGACAGGGCGGTTCCGTCGATGGCGGCGATGATCAGCAGGTCGGCGCCCTTGGTGATCATCTGGTCGATCTGCTGACCCTGGGTGGGGATGTCGTCACCCGCGTACTGCAGTTCCACCTGGTAACCGGCGTCTTCGAGGCCGGACTGCACGGCGTTGCCGTCTGCGATCCAGCGCTCCGAGGTCTCCGTCGGCATCGATACGCCGATGAGCATGTCGCCCTTGTCGGTGCTGCCCGAGCCCTCAGAGCCGGTCGATCCGGCTCCGCCTCCACCGCAGCCGGCGAGGGCGAGCGCCCCGACCAGGCCGAGTGCCGCCAGTGCGTACTTCTTCTTCATCACGAGCTCCTTCGCTGTGCAATGCGTCTTCGGCGCCTTTGCCCCGAGACCAGAATCCCGGTCGTTCGGGACTCGCTCCGGAGATACTTTCCTTGAGTTCGAGTCTCGAAGTCAAGCCCTCGTGATCAATTCGTGATTCCGCGATGTGTCCGCTCTCACTCGCTCGGCTCAGGGGGAGCGAGCCGGATCGCCGGTCGAATCGGTTCGAGTGTCGAAGCCAAGGACGCGGATTTCCCCTGCTTTCGCTCATTCGGGATACCGCTTGCCGAATCGATTCGATAAACTGGCCGTCCCCCGATCCGTCCCTCAGTTCTGCGAGCCGCTTCCTCATGGCCACCTCCCTCACCACGGGCCGCCCGTGGCGTGTCATCCTCGCCTTCTCCATCCCTCTCCTGCTGGGCAACGTCGTGCAGCAGCTGTACCAGTTCGTCGACGCGATCGTCGTCGGGCGCCACCTGGGCGTCGACTCGCTCGCCGCGGTCGGAGCGACGGGACCCCTGCTCTTCCTACTGCTCGGCTTCGCATGGGGGCTGACCAGCGGATTCGCGATCCCGATCGCCCAGGCGTACGGCGCGGGCGACGATGCCGCGGTGCGGCGATCCGTCGCCACGGGTGTGCTGCTCACCGGGATCACGAGCGTGGTCCTCACCGTCGTCGCCCCGCTCATCTCCGCGCCGCTTCTCGCCCTTCTGCAGACGCCGACGGAGCTGATGGACGAAGCCACGGTCTTCACCCAGATCAGCTTCATCGGCGCCGGCGCCACGATGTTCTTCAACTTCCTGTCCGCGATCATCCGCGCGATCGGAGACTCGCGCACTCCGCTGATCTTCCTCACCGTCTCGTGCGCTCTGAACGCCGGCCTCGTCATCCTCATGGTCGGTCCGCTCGAATGGGGCGTCGCCGGGGCGGCGATCGCCACCGTGGTCGCCCAGGCCGTCTCGGTGCTGCTGTGCCTGGAGTTCGTGCGTCGGCGCCTGCCCCTGCTGCACCTGCACCGGATCGACTGGAGGATCACGCGCGCAGACGTCGCGGAGCACCTGCGTCTCGGGCTGCCGATGGGCTTCCAGGCATCGATCATCGCGATCGGCACCCTGACCGTGCAGGTCGCACTGAACACGCTCGGCGCCGAGGCGGTCGCCGCTTACACGACAGGCGCGCGCGTCGACAGCCTCGGCGTCGCGTTCCTCTCGTCGCTGGGGCTCGCGGTGTCGATGTACGCCGCGCAGAACCTCGGCGGCCGACGCCCAGACCGCATCCGCCGGGGCGTCGTGGAGGCGACCTGGATGGCGATCGTCGGCGGCGCGGTGATCGGCGCACTCATCATCGCGTTCGGCGTGCCGATGGTGCGCCTGTTCATCGGCGAGGGCTCCGACCGCGTGGTCGCGCTCGCGCACCTCATGCTCATCGTGAACGGACTCGGCTACTGGGCGCTCGGCGTGCTGTTCGTGCTGCGCGGCGCACTGCAGGGGCTCGGCCACACCCTCGTGCCGACCGTGACCGGGGTGATCGAGCTCGTCGCGCGCGTCGCCGCCGCAGTGATCCTCGGCTCGTTGATCGCGTTCCCCGGCGTCGCGCTCAGCAATCCGCTCGCCTGGGTCAGTGCGATCCTGCTGCTGGTGCCCGCGTACATCCGTGCGCATCGCGAGCTCGGGCGGATGCCGGTCAACCCCGTCGAGGCGACCGAGACCTCCGCGATCGCGATCGTCGGCCCGGTGGACGGCTCGATGGTGGTGGATGCCGTCGTCACGCAGCCCGTGCGAGTGCTGAAGCGCTCGCGCCTGGCGCGCCTCCGGCGGCGTTAACCTGTCGTTGTAGGAAACATCATCCTTCAGAGGGATGCCGACGTCCGAGGATCGGCGTAACTTCGAAGGTGCGGAAAGTCCGTTGACGGGGGGTCGTCATGACGACATGGAGGGTGGCCAGCGATCTGGCAGCCATCATGGTGCCGATCGGCGTGGTCGGAGCGGTGATCGCAGGGCTGTGCGCTCTGGTCGCCGGCATCGCGATCGTGCGAAGGGCCAGTGGCCTGTGCGGTGGAGCTGTGGGGATCTGGATTCCCGCGGCGATGCTCAGCTCGGTGGCCGGATTCGCGAATCAGTGGATGCCGCTGCTGCTGTCGAGCGCAGCGCTCGTGGGCATGCTGGTGATCGGCGCGGTGGTGCGCGGGGTCATGAACGCGAAGGGCATCGAGCTGCCGGAGCGCAAGGCCGAGGCGGAAGCCCTGGCCGACGCGCCATCGAGCACTCCCGCTCCCGCGACGAGCGCCGTGCCGGTACTGGCGCGGTCGAATCCGGTGCGCGCGGCCTGAACGCGGTGTGAACGGCCTGACCGGGCCGGGCACGCCGCCCTTCGGCGCGCCCGCCCGCCTCCGCGTCCTGCGCTTCAGCGGTAGTCGCGGTCGCGGTGCTGACCGGTCTCGTCTCCCGAATCCACCCGTGCCGCCTCGCGCGCGCGCAGCTCGACCCGGCGGATCTTCCCCGAGATGGTCTTGGGCAGTTCCGGCACGAACTCGATGATCCGCACCCACAGGTGCGACGACAGCCGCTCGTGCGCATAGGCGAAGATCGCGCGCGCGGCATCGGCTTCGGCATCCGTCGCATCCGGGCGGAGGCACACGTACGCCTTCGGCACCGCGAGGCGCGTCGGGTCGGGGCTGGGGATCACGGCCGCTTCGACGACGAGCTCGTGCTCGAGCAGGACCGACTCGAGTTCGAACGGCGAGATCTTGTAGTCGGAGGCCTTGAAGACGTCATCCGCCCGGCCGATGTAGGTCAGGTAGCCGTCGGCATCGCGCGTGGCGATGTCGCCCGTGTGGTGGAATCCGCCGACGCGCGACTCGGCCGTCTTCTCCGGGTCGTCGTAGTACCCGGCCATGAGCCCGAGCGGCGGCTGCGACAGGTCCAGGGCGATCTCGCCCTCGGCATCCGTCACCTCCCCTGTCACCGGGTCGAGCAGCACGACCGGATAACCCGGAAGCGATCGACCCATCGAGCCGATCTTGATGGGCTGACCGGGGGAGTTGCCGATGCACGCCGTCATCTCGGTCTGGCCGAAGCCGTCGCGGATCGTGCCTCCCCAGGCGTTTCCGACCCGTTCGATGACCTCGGGGTTCAGCGGCTCCCCGGCGCCGACCAGCTCACGCGGCGGATGCGCGAGCCGGCCGAGATCGGCCTGGATCAGCATCCGCCACACGGTCGGCGGAGCGCAGAACGTCGACACGTGATGCGCATCCATGACCTGCATGAGCGCGTTCGCGTCGAAGCGGTCGTAGTTGTAGACGAACACGGTCGCCTCGGCGAGGAAGGGCGAGAAGAAGCTCGACCACGCGTGCTTCGCCCAGCCGGGGGATGAGATGTTCAGGTGCACGTCGTCGGGCCGCACCCCCAGCCACCACATGGTCGACAGATGCCCGATCGGGTACGAGACGTGGGTGTGCTGCACGAGCTTGGGGCGGCTGGTGGTGCCGCTGGTGAAGTAGAGCAGGGCGGTGTCGGATGCCGGGGTCGCCTCCTCCGGCTCGAACTCCGTCGGCGCATTCGCCGAGTCGGCGAACCGCACCCAGTCGGCCGGGATCGCGTCGCCCACGCCGATGCACAGCACATCGACGCCGTCGAGCCGGTTCGCGAGCGAGCTCAGGGTCACGACGGCCCGGGCGCGGCCGTGCTCGATGCGGTATGCCAGGTCGGATGCCGACAGCAGCGTCGAGGTGGGGATCGAGACCGCGCCGATCTTGGTGATCGCGAGCATCACCTCCCACAACTCGATCATGTTGCCGAGCATCACGATGACGTGGTCGCCGCGGCGGATGCCGATGTCGGTCAGCCAGTTCGCGACCTGGTCCGACCGCGCGGAGAGTTCGCCGTAGGTCCACGCGTGCAGCGAGAGGTCGTCCTCGACGATCTGCACGGCGGGGCGGTCGGGGTTCTCGCCCGCGACGACGTCGAACCACTCCAGAGCGAAGTTGAACTCGGCAGGCTCCGGCCACGAGAATCCGGCCCGGGCCGCCTCGTAGTCGGTGGCATTCGAGAACAGGAAGTCCCGCATCTCGCGGATCGTGTTCGTGGCTGCGGTGGCGCTGCGGCTCATTCGGTGCTCCCTTGCTTCACGTGCCGGTTCCATCCTGGCGTTCACCGCGGTGCGGCGCGAGTGCGGCGCGACGAATCGCGGGTGCGGTGACGATTCACGGAGTCTTCTGCGTGACGGCATCCGCGATTCGTCATCGGCTCCGTGATCTGTAGGCGGGTCAGCGCGCGAGCAGGCCGCTGCCGTCGCGCAGCTCGAACACGAGCTGCGTCTCGGTGCCGCGCACGACGGGGTGGATCGTGATGTGCTCGAGCACGATGTCGCGCAGCGCCGTCGCGTCCTGCACCGCGACGTGCACGAGGAAGTCGTCGACCCCCGCGACGTGGAACACCTGCAGCACGCGGGGGATGCTCACGAGAGCATCGAACAGGGCCGTGACCTTCGCCCCGGTGTGGTTCGCGAGGCGCACTTTAATGATCGCCTGGAGCGGGAACCCGAGGGCGGCGCCGTCGACGCGGATGCGGGTGTCTCGGATGACGCCGCGCTCGCGCAGCGACCGCACCCGATGAGCGCAGGTCGACTCGGCGAGGCCCAGCCGATGCGCGAGAGCCTTGTTCGTGACCTCGGCGTCGCGGGTGAGGGCGGCGAGGATTTCGAGGTCGACCTCGTCGAGTTGCGCTTTCATCAACAGGATCCCTTCTCGGATGCCGTCATTCGGCTCAGAATAGCGAGAATCACGCGAATCACCACGAATGCTGTCGAATTCGAGCAGGTTCTTTGCGATTCGGGCAACGTGGGAACATGACTGCACCGCTGCATCCTGATACCATCGCCGTCCACAGCGGCCGTTCCGACCTCGAGGGTCTCGGGGTCCACGCGCTGCCGATCGATCTCTCCACGACGAACCCGCTGCCCGACATCGAGCGGGGCGGCGAATCGTACGAGGCGATGGCAACCGGCGGACGCCCGCCGGCCGACGGGAGCATGGTCTACGCGCGGCTGTGGAATCCGACGGTCGCCCGCTTCGAAGAGGCGCTCGCAGAGCTCGAGCACGCGGAGGCGTCGGTCGCATTCGCCTCGGGCATGGCGGCCATGACCGCGGTCATCCTCGCGCACGGACCAGCCGCCGGGAAGCGCCACGTGGTCGCGGTGCGGCCGCTCTACGGCGGCACCGATCACCTGCTCGGCTCCGGACTGCTCGGCGTCGAGACCACGTACTGCCGTCCCGACGAGGTCGCGTCGAGCGTTCGCCCGGACACGGGCCTCGTCGTCGTGGAGACGCCGGCGAACCCCACTCTCGACATCGCCGACATCGCCGCAGTGGTCGCGCAGGCCGGCGGCGTGCCCGTGGTCGTCGACAACACGTTCGCGACGCCCGTGCTGCAGAATCCGATCGACCTGGGCGCGGCGATGTCGCTGCACAGTGCGACGAAGTATCTCGGCGGGCACGGCGATGTGATCGCCGGCGTCGTCGCGTGCAGCGAGCAGACCGCCGAGTCCCTTCGGCGGGTCCGGGCGGTGACCGGCGGGCTGCTGCATCCGCTCGGCGCCTACCTGCTGCACCGCGGGCTCACGACCCTGCCCGTGCGGATGCGGGCCCAGCAGGAGGGCGCTCGTCGCATCGTGCAGTGGCTGATCGACCGGCCGGAGGTCGCTGAGGTCTTCTATCCTGGCCTCGACGGAGACCCGCGGGGCATCCTCGAGCGGCAGATGCGCGGCACGGGGGCGATGATCGCGATGCGGATGCAGGGCGGCTACGCCGCGGCATCCGCTGTCACCTCCGCCACCGAGCTGTTCACGCACGCCGTATCGCTGGGCGGCGTCGACTCGCTCATCCAGCATCCGGCGGCCCTCACCCACAGGCCCGTGCCGCCGGAGGCGCGCCCCGCCGCCGACGTGCTCCGCCTGTCGATCGGACTCGAGAACGTCGACGATCTCATCGCCGACCTCGCCCGGGCCTTCGCTGCCTTGCCCGCGGTTGAGAGCGTCGGGGCGACCACGGAGGAGTTGCACGCGGTGCGCTGAACGGGACCCCACTACGGAAGTCGGATCGTCCCGGTCGCCGCGTGCTCCCTCGGCATCCGGTCGCGATCGTAGGTGATCTCGCGATACCCGTGCGGGGTCGGCTTGCCGTCGTCGCCCAGGCTCACGAACACGATCTTCTCGATCGTGAGGATGCGCTTGCGCGTGATCATGTTGCGAGCCACCGCGCGCATCGTGAGCGAGGTGGTGCCGAAGTGCGTGGCCTTCAGCCCGATCTCGATCAGGTCGCCCTGCACCGCGGACGCCTCGAAGGTGATCTCCGAGATGTGCTTGGTCACCGCGCGGTGGTTTCCGAGCTGGACGATCGCGTAGATCGCCGCCTCCTCGTCGATCCACTTCAGGAGACTTCCGCCGAACAGCGAGCCGTTCGCGTTGAGATCCTCGGGCCGCACCCACTTGCGTGTGCGGAAGTTCATCCCGTCCTCCGACCAGGTCGGTTCCTTCTGCGTCGCCATGCTCTCGAGGGTAGGAGAGCCGTGAGTCGCGGGTGTTACAGCCGTGCTCTGCTGTCGGCAGAGCCGCTCACGGCGGATTTCGGTGCGCGGCCGAAGGGAACGGCGGATGCTGGGCACATGAGCGAAGAGAACCCCATCCCGCAGTTCGGACCCGAGGCCCGCAGGGCGCTGTTCCACGAGCGCATCCTGGTACTCGATGGCGCCCTCGACGACGACAACGGCACGCTGCTGATGACGCAGCTGCTCACCCTGTCGGCTGAGGACCCGGTCGCCGACATCGCCCTGTGGATCCATTCGCCCGGCGGTTCGGTGCCGTCGATGCTCGCGATCCGCGACCTCATGAAGCTCGTGCCGAACGACGTCTCCACCCTCGCCCTCGGCCTCGCCTGCAGTGCCGGGCAGTTCCTGCTCTCGGCGGGGACGGCGGGCAAGCGCCGCGCGCTGCCGCACGCGCGGATCCTCATGCACCAGGGATCGGCGGGGATCGGCGGCTCCGCGGTCGAGATCGAGACGCAGGCCGACGACCTGCGGCACATGCGCGACACCGTGCTCGGCCTCGTCTCCGACGACACCGGCCAGCCCCGCGAGCGCATCTTCGAGGATTCCCTGCACGACCGCTGGTACACCGCGCCCCAGGCGAAGGACTACGGCTTCATCGACGAGATCGTCTCGTCGTTCGCCGAGGTGATGCCGCGCCGCAGGGCCCGCGTCGGGCTGGGGGTCGACGCATGAGCAGCTACACGATCCCGAACGTGATCGCACAGCATCCGCGTGGCGAACGCGTGATGGACGTCTACTCGCACCTGCTCGCCGAGCGGGTCGTCTATCTCGGCACCGGCATCGACGCCGGGGTCGCGAACGCCCTGATCGCCCAGCTGCTGCACCTCGACGCCGACAGCCCCGAGAGCGCCGTGCAGTTCTACATCAACAGCGAAGGCGGCGATCCGGGGGCGGCGCTGGCGATCTACGACACCATGCAGCACATCCGTCCGGCGATCGCGACGACGTGCGTCGGGCAGGCGATCGGACCGGCGGCTCTGCTCGTCGCAGCCGGCGCACTCGGCCAGCGGTCGGCGCTCACGCACGCCCGGATCGTGTTGCACCAGCCCGCCGGGCAGTCGCGCGGTGCGATCCCCGACCTGATCCTCGCGGCCGACGAGGTGGTGCGGGTGCGCGCCGACATGGAATCGGTGCTGGCCCGCCATTCCGGCCGCACAGTCGCCGAGCTCCGTGCCGACACCGACCGGGACCGCGTGTTCACCGCATCCGCCGCCCTGGAGTACGGGCTGATCGACACAGTGCTGGGCGCGCGGGGCTGAGCCCGGGGACCGTACCTCCTCTGGGCCCCAGATGCACGACGGGGGCGCGTGCACGAACGGGGAACAGATGCACGACCGGGGAACAGATGCGCGACCGGAGCGCGGTTCTCGTCGTGCATCTGTGCCGACGTCGTGCAGGTGAGCCGGCGACGGCCAGCCGAAGCCGGTGAGTCGACGGCCGCGATCAGGCGGCGAGGGCGAAGGCACCGCGCCCGGACGACACGGCAGCGGATGCCGGTGCGGACCGCAGCTCGTCGGCGACCGCGCTCGTGAGCTCGATGAGCGAGGTGTCGAGGGCTCCGGCGATCGCTGCGATCATCTCGCTCGACGGCTCCTTGAGCCCGCGCTCCACCTCGGAGAGGTACTGCGGCGAGACTCCTGCCTTGTCGGCGGTCTCGGTCAGCGTCTCTTCGCGGTCGTGTCGTCGGCGTCGCAGCTGATCGCCGAGAAGGTGCCGCCAGAGCGGTTCCGGGTCGGCGGGACGACGGGGTGCACGGGGGAACGGGACGATGTCGGCCATGCCTCACGATAATCCGGGCCCGCGCCTCGGTCGAAGCGGTTCTGCTCAGAGCAGAACGGGGGTCGACACGCCAGATCGGGGGACGGAATCGCGAAACGGGCCCCCGATCTGGCGCGTCGTCCCCCGGAGTGCATCGGCTGAGCGGGTCAGGGCGCGGGTCGGTGCGCGAATCAGGCCTCGGCGTGGTCGGGGGCCGACGCGGGCGAAGCGGAGTCGGCTCCGGCGGGAGCGGGCGCCGCAGCATCCGTCGCCGCCCAGCTGGCCAGCAGCGTGAGCTTCTCTGCTGACGATGTGCCGGGCTCTGCCGTGTATGTCGACAGCTGCAGCCCGGGGTCGGCGGGGAGCTCGAAGGCCTCGTAGGTGAGCTCCATCTCGCCGACGACCGGATGATTGATGCGCTTGACCCCGGTGCGGTGGAAGCGCACGTCGTGCGCGGCCCACAGCGTGCGGAACCGCTTGCTGCGCGTCGAGAGCTCGCCCACCAGGTCGGTGAGCTTCTTGTCGTACGGGTCGCGGCCGGCATCCCCGCGCATCGCAGCGACGAGTTCTCGTGTGTTGCGCTCCCACTCGGGGTAGAAGTCCTGCGCTGCCGGGTCCAGGAATGCAAAGCGCGCGCTGTTCGGCGCAGGGTTCGCGAAGACCGGCAGGTACAGGGCGCGTCCGAGCGCATTGCCCGCCAGGTAGTCGAAGTAGTTGTTGCGCACGACGGCGGGCGCTTCGGTCATCGCGTCGAGCAGGCGCAGGATGCTGGGCCGCAGGCCGCTGGCCTTCTTCCGTGGTTTACGTGCCACCGGCGAGGCGTTGGCCGTGCGGGCGAGGTCGAACAGATGCGCGGTCTCGGCGTCGTCGAGTCGCAGCGCCCGGGCGAGCGCCTCGAGCACGGCGTTCGAGACGCCGGAGAGATCGCCGCGCTCCAGCCGCGTGTAGTAATCGACGCTGACCCCGGCGAGCAGCGACACCTCTTCGCGTCGGAGTCCCGGTACGCGGCGGTTGCCGCCGAACGCGGGGAGGCCCGCCTGATCGGGGGTGAGGCGCGCCCGCCTCGAAGACAGGAATTCGCGCACTTCGCTGCGTGTGTCCATACGGTCGACGCTACGCCCTGAGCGCGCCAAGAGACAGGTACTGGCGCAACCACTCTGCGCGGGACGGGGTTCCATCAGGACCTCCCTTCCCCGCACAACCGCGCCCACACTGGGGGGATGACGATGAACATCACCCTCAACAACGGAGTCACGATGCCGGCCCTCGGGTTCGGCGTCTTCCAGGCCGCGCCCGAGGAGACCGTCGACGCGGTCGGGACGGCGCTGGAGGTCGGCTACCGCCTGATCGACACGGCCGCCGCTTACGGCAACGAGCGCGAAGTCGGCGAGGCGATCCGCCGCAGCGGCATCTCGCGCGACGAGATCTTCATCGAGACCAAGGTATGGATCAGCGACTTCGGCTACGACGAGACCCTGCACGCCTTCGACAAGTCGGCCGGCAAGCTCGGCGTCGACCGGCTCGACCTCTTCATCCTGCACCAGGCGCTGCCCACCCGTTTCGATCTCACCCTCGGCGCCTACAAGGCGCTCGAGACCCTGCTCGCCGACGGCCGTGTGCGCGCCATCGGGGTCAGCAACTTCATGGCAGACCACCTCGCACAGCTCGCGGCCGAAACCAGCATCGTCCCGGCGGTCAATCAGATCGAGGTGCATCCGTACTTCCAGCAGCGAGAGGTGCAGCGAGCGGATGCCGTGGCCGGAACGGTCACACAGGCGTGGTCGCCGATCGGTGGCATCACCGCATATCGCGATGGCGGAGCATCCGCGTTCGACGACGAGACGCTCAACGCCATCGGCGCAGCGCACGACAAGTCGCCGGCGCAGGTCATGCTGCGCTGGCACCTGCAGCAAGGGCGTTCGGCGCTGCCGAAGTCGGTTCGTCCGGCCCGCATCGCCGAGAACTTCGACGTGTTCGACTTCGCGCTGTCCGAGGACGAGCTCGCCGCGATCGACGCTCTGGACACGGGCGTGCGCCGCGGACCCGAACCCGAGGCCGTCACGCTCGAGACGTTCGGCCGGGTGATCCCCGAAGCGTGATGATGCCCGCAGAATCGGCCCGGGAGGGGACTGCTCCGAGAACCCGGGTTCCGAAGGAGATCTCACGTTCGGAAGCAGCGGAGGACGGCATCCGTCCTCCCGAGCGTGAGATCTCCTCCCGACGGCAGGCGCCTACAGGGCCGCAGTGATCCCAGGCAACAGCTTCGACACGATGCTGCCGAGCTGTTCGCGCTCCGCGGCGCTCAGCGGGTCGAGCACGAGCTCGCGGATCTGAGCGACATGCACGGGCGCCGCCGAGCGGAGCAGTTCGCGACCGGCATCCGTAAGGGCTGCAGTGAGCGTGCGCTTGTCGCTGCTGCACGATGTCCGGATGACCCACCCGCGCTCCTCCAGCGAGTCGATCGCGTGGCTGAGACGCGAGCGGCTGAGGCCCGCGATGCGGGCGAGCTCGGTCATCGGGATCGCCTTCTCGGAGTCGTTCGCGAGGGTGATGAGGATCGCGTAGTGCGCGTGGTTGAGTCCGGTCTCGGCCTTCAGAGCGCGATCGAGCACCTGCGGAAGCAGCTGCACGAAGCGGATCGTCGGCAGCCACGTCGCCATCTCGGCGTCGTCGAGCCGCCGCTCGTTCACGCTGCGGACAGGTCGAGCGTGTGCGACGTGTGGTCGCGCTTCGCCTGCAGGTAGCGGGTGTTCGCCTCGGACAGGTGCACTCCGGTGCGGACGCTCTCGGCGACGCGGATGCCGAGGACCTCGAGCTGGAGGGCCTTGTCGGGGTTGTTGCTGAGCAGGCGGATGCTGTCGGCGCCCATCGCCTGCAGCATCTGCGCGGCCGCCGTGTAATCGCGCTCGTCCTCGCCGTGGCCGAGCGCGACGTTCGCCTCGTAGGTGTCGAGGCCCGTGTCCTGCAGGGCGTAGGCGTCGAGCTTGGCGTACAGGCCGATGCCCCGGCCCTCCTGGCGCAGGTAGAGCAGGAAGCCGCCCTCGGCTGCGATGCGCTCGACCGCCTCGCGCAGCTGCGGACCGCAGTCGCAGCGCTGGGAACCGAACACGTCGCCGGTCAGGCACTCGCTGTGCGGACGGACGAGGGGCGCCTCGCCGCCGTCGGCCGCGCGCTCGAGCGCCGCGCGCCAGTCGCCGAGACCGAGCAGCAGGTGCTCGCGGCCGTCGACGAGACCGTCGAACGTGATCACGTCGGCCGTGGTGGCGAACCCGTCGGCGAACTGCATCGGCACTCGCACGCGAGTCCGCTCGGTGACGACCGGAACGACGGTTGAAGTTTCAATCATGTCGGGTGCAACCCCGGGCTCGTGCGGATCTATTCCCGAGCGTCCCGAGACGGCATCCCTCCAGTGATCAGGAGGTGCGGTCGTCGTTCGGCGCCGCACGCCGCCGCACGATGCGCAGCTCGCTCGCCAGGATGCCGAGCACGACGAGTCCGCCGCCGATCAGCGCGGTGAGGGGGAGGCGCTCGCCGGCGATGCGTCCGACCACGCCCGCCCAGACCGGCTCAGCCGAGTAGATGATCGTCGCCCGCGTCGGCGACACCGACTTCTGTGCCCAGTTCATGGTCAGCTGGATGACGCAGCTCGCCGCTCCCAGCCCCACGGCCGCGCCGACCCACACCCAGCTGAACGCGGGCACCGACTCCTGCGCGAGGGGCATCGTGAGGATGCCGAGCACGCCGGCCGTGAGCAGCTGCACCACGGTGACGCGGCCGAGGTCGACGCCTCTCGCGGCGAACACGCTGATGAGGATGATCTCGGCGGCGATCGGCAGTGTGGCGATGAGCGTGGCGACCTCGCCCGCGCCGAGGCTGAGAGTGACGATCGCCTCGGGGCCCGCGATCAGCAGAAGACCGAGGAACGCCAGACCGGCGCCGACGAATGCCATGGCCGGGGGCCTCTTGCGGAACACGGCCCACTGCGCGAACGGCACGAGGGGCACGTACATCGCGGTGATGAAGCCCGATGTGCTCGACTCGATCGTCTGCAGCCCCACGGTCTGCAGGCCGTAGCCGAGGTGGATCATCAGGCCGATCGCGGCACCAGCGCCGACGTCCGACCAGCGCATGCCGCGCAGCGAGCGGCGGAAGATGATCACGCTGATGAGCCCGGCGACCAAGAACCGGATGCCGATGAAGAACCACGGGCCGGAATGCTCCATCGCCCAGTGCACGAGCAGGAACGTGCTGCCCCACACCGCGGTGATCGCGACGAGGGCGGCTTCCTGCGGGCGGAAGCGAAGAAGACGCAGACGAGTGGGCATACGGAGCCTTTCTCGATCTGCCGCTTCGAGGATATCGCCGGATGCCGGATGCCGGATGCCGGATGCCGGATGCCGGATGCCGGATGCCGGATGCCCCGAACATCGCCGCTCCGCCCCACGGGTACGCTCGGGATCATGAGCAACTTCGTCTCCGCCGCCGAGCTGAAAGACCTTCTCACCTCGGGCGCCCCGGTGCGCGTCATCGACGTGCGCTGGAGCCTCGACCGCCCGGACGGGCGCGGCGAATACCTCTCCGGCCACGTGCCCGGAGCCGTCTTCGTCCCGCTGCACACAGAACTCGCCACGCACGGAGAAGCCGCCGATGGACGGCATCCGCTTCCGTCCACCGAGAAGCTGCAGAAGGCCGCGCGCCGGTGGGGTGTGAACCAGGGCGACACCGTGATCGCCTACGACGACTCCAAGGGGCTCGGGGCCGCGCGAGCGTGGTGGCTGCTGCGCCAGGCGGGCGTCGACGTGCGCGTGCTCGACGGCGGCATCCGCGCGTGGAAGGCCGCCGGATTCGAGGTCGCGACGGATGACGTGCTGCCCGAGGCGGGAGATGTCGTGCTGCACGAGATCGGTGCGGACGCGATCTCGATCGACGAGGCGGCCGCGTTCCCCGAATCCGGCATCCTTCTCGACGTGCGGGCACCCGAGCGGTACCGCGGCGAGACCGAGCCCTACGATCCCGTGGCAGGGCACATCCCGGGAGCGCTCAACGTCCCCATGGCGGCGCACCTCGACGCCGACGGCAAGATCCTCGACGCCGACACTCTGCGGCAGACCTTCGCCGGCGTCGGCGTGACGCCCGGCATCCCCGTCGCCGCATACTGCGGTTCCGGTGTCACGGCCGCGCACACGGCACTCGTCGCCGACGAGGTGGGCATTCCGCTGAAGGTCTACCCCGGTTCGTGGAGCCAGTGGTCGAACACGCCGGGCCGCCCCGTGGCGACGGGCGATCAGCCGGGCTGATCCTCTCGATCTCCGTATCCCCAGCGCAGCTCGATCGCTCCCGGTCCGAAGGCCCTGCGCACCTGGTGCACGGAGGTTCGGCCAGCCAGTGACAGCGGAGCGAGGCGGGTGCCGGTCGGCGTCTCGATCTTCTCCTCCACCCAGTCGGGCAGCGCGTCCGGGTGGAATCGCGTCCACACCATCAGCTCGCGGCACTGCCGGGCGACCGCGTGACCTGTCTCGCGGGTCGGCGGATATCCGGGCGGGAAGCCGATCGACCATTCGATCACCGCGGTGCTCGGGGCCGTCAGGGGCGCCTCGAGCTCGAACAGCGCGCCGTGCACCTCGCCGCTCGGATGCGAGTACCGCGCCGAGATGCGTCCGCCCGAGACGGCCGACAGCACGGGCGCGGGTGTGCTCACCCCGGGGCTCAACTCGAGGAAGGGGATCGCCGTGACCGTCCCGACAGTCGACTGCACGATGCTGCGCGTGAGGCAGTACGACACGTTGCCGTCGGCATCGACATCGGTGACCGAGTGCGTCGTGACCTCGCGGCTGGTGTCGGGGTAGGGAGTGCCGAGCGCGGCGAACGCGTCCTTCACCATCTGCTCGAGATCGCGCTCGTCGAGCGGGAACTGGGCACGTCCGACCGGGCCGGTGCGCTTCGTGTCGCCGAGCCGGCCGGTGAGAGCGCCGTCGGCGAGATCGAGCAGCTCCTCGATGTCCTCCAGCGCGGCGATCGACTGCACGCCCTCGGGGCGACGCGACCCCGACCGCCAATAGCTGAGCGTCGCCATCGACACGGCGTTGCCGCGCAGCCGGAGCTGGTCATGCAACCACGCGAGCGTGACCCCGCGGGCGTTGATGCCGTCGCGCAGCACGGTCGCGACGGCGTCCGTGGGCGACCTGCCAGCTCGGTCGGCTGCATCCATCACAGTCCCCCTCCGGTATGTGAAGAACCGCGCTCTAGAGTGAGCATACGACCGCACGCATGCGTCTCAGGGGACCGGACGCACTTCGTGGGGTCCGTGGGCTGTCTCGGCGCAGGCAGGGTGCCCGACCTTGCGAACGACCAGCCTCACGCAGTGATGCCCCCCTCGCTGCGTATCTCGTGGGGCCCGGTGGACGATCTGGGGAGATCCGCCCGGGCCCCACGAACGTCTCCGGCCGCGCCGTCTCGCGCCCGCGCGTAGACTGGTAACACCACTCCGGAGGACCGAGAACCGTCATGTCTGCCCCTGCCCGCACGTTCACCGTGCGCAACGTTCAACTCGTGCGCGCACTGTTCGCCGCCGTGGCCGCAGCGATGATCACCTTCTCGCCCGATCACTCGGCCGCGATCGGCCTGTCGGTCTTCAGCGGATTCGCGATCGCGACGGCCCTGGTGCTCGCGCTCGCCGCGTGGCTCGTGCTCCCCGCGGGCGAGCGCTGGCCGTACGCGACGCTGGCCGCCGTCGGCCTCCTCGCGGGCATGGCCGGCGGCATCCCCGCCTGGCGCACGAACGACGCCTTCTTCGCCGTGGTCGTCGCATGGGGCCTGGCGTCGGGAGCGATCGAGCTGATCGCCGGCCTCCGAGCGCGCCGTGCCGGCGAGCAGACGGCACGCGATTCGATCACGGTGGGTGCTTTCGGCCTCCTCCTCGGCGTCGCGCTTCTCGCGATCCCCGCGGGGCTCGCACAGCCGTACGCGATCAAGGACGCAGGCGAGTTCCTGCTGACCGGCATCATCCTCGGAGTGGGGATGTTCGGCGGATACGCCGCGATCGTCGCCGTCTTCCTCGGCATCGCCGGTCTCACCCCGCAGCGAGCGAGCCGCGTCGCAGCACCCGAGAACGAACGGAGCGCGAGCGAGATCGCGCCCGGAGGAGAGCGATGAGCGACGACAAGCCCACCCGCCGGGACATCCTGCGCCCGCTGCACCTGCTGGGCATCGCCCTGGGATGCGGCGTGTTCGCCGCGGTGGTGACGCTGGTGACCACCGGCGCGTTCACGGCACGAGTCAACAACGCGATCATCAACGGCACCTACCAGGGGCTCACGCCCCTCGCGCTCGGACTGGTCGTCGGCGGCGGCGCGTTCATCGTCACGCTGCTGATGCTGTCGATGCTGATCCTGGCCGTCGACCCGAACAAGGTCACCAAGACGATCGACCGCCCCGTGCTCTACGACGCCGAGCCGGACGACGACGCGCCCACGAGCACGCCCGGCGGGTCCTCCGCCGCGTAGCGCTTGCACGGGCGCGATCGTCCGCGCCGCAGCATCCTGCCCTCTTCGAAGGAATACGGCGGACCGCTCGGGCCTTGACCCTGTAGTGACCGCCTCCGTCGACCGCGCCTCCATCGGCCTCAGATCCGAGCGCGGTCCGGTGCTCGCCGCGCTCATGCTGTCCACCGGTCTGATCGCGATCGATGCGACCATCCTCGCCACCGCGGTGCCCAGCATCGTCCGTGACCTCGGCAGCTACCAGCAGTTCCCGTGGCTGTTCTCGGTGTACCTGCTCGCTCAGGCGGTGAGTGTTCCGATCTACTCGCGCTTCGCCGACACCGTGGGACGCAAGCCGGTGATCCTCCTGGGCATCGGGCTGTTCCTGCTCGGTTCGATCCTCTGCGGGGTCGCATGGAGCATGCCCGCGCTGATCCTGTTCCGCATCATCCAGGGTCTCGGCGCCGGGGCGGTCGCGCCGATGTCGATGACGATCGTGGGCGACATCTACACAGTCGCCGAGCGCGCCAAGGTGCAGGGGTACGTCGCCTCGGTGTGGGCGATCTCGTCGGTCGTCGGCCCCGCACTCGGCGGCATCTTCGCCCAGCTCGACGCCTGGCGGTGGATCTTCTGGGTCAATGTCCCGCTCTGCCTGGTCGCCGGATGGATGCTGCTGCGCGAGTATCACGAGAAGAAGCAGACGCAGCAGCACCGCATCGACTACGCCGGTGCCGCGCTGCTCACGGTCGGCCTCACCGGCCTGATCCTGGGCATGCTCGAGGGAGGCAACGCCTGGGACTGGATCTCGGTGCCGAGCGCGCTGTGCTTCGGGATCGGCGTGCTCGCCCTCGTGGCGTTCGGTCTCGTCGAGCGGCGTGCCGCCGAGCCGATCGTCGACCTGCGGCTCGCCGTCCGGCCGCTCATCCTCACCACGACCATCGTCTCGCTGGGCATCGGCGCCCTCATGACCGGCGTCACGAGCTTCGCGCCCGCCTATCTCGAGGGATCGATCGGCATCGCGCCGCTGCTGTCGGGACTCGCCGTCGCGGCCCTCACCCTCGGCTGGCCGATCTCCGCGGCGAACGCCGGGCGGCTGTACCTGCGCGTCGGCTTCCGCCGGACGACCCTCGTCGGCATGGGCATCACGACGGTCGCCGCGATCGCTCTCGCCGCGGTGTCGCCGTGGCCGAATCCGTTCTCCGTCGCAGCGATCGCGTTCGTGCTGGGCTTCGGGCTGGGCTGGAGCGCTGCGCCCACTCTGATCGCGGCGCAGGCGTCGGTCGGCTGGGGCGAACGCGGAGCCGTGACCGGCATGAACGCGTTCGCCCGTTCGGCGGGCAGCGCCCTCGGCGTCGCCGTGTTCGGTGCGATCTCCAACGCGGTGATCGCGCGCGGAGCGGGGCCCGACGATCCCGCGACGATCGTCTCGGCATCCGTCTGGGTGTTCGTGGCTGCCGCCGTCGTGGCCGCACTCACCCTGCTCGCGGCGTTCTTCATGCCGCGCGACCGGGTCGAGGAGCACTCCGGCGAGGTCTGACCTCCGCCCGCCCTCGCCCCCCAGCGTCGACTTCACGTGAAGTCGCCGAATTCACGTCATCCACGCGTCGATAACCCGTGCACTCGTCGAGTTCACGTGAACTCGACGCACGTGAACTCGACAGCCGCAACGGGGCGGCCTCAGACGACTCAGCGCGCGAGCTGCTCCGCGATGCCGATGTAGGTGGCGGGCGTCAGCTCGAGCAGACGCTGCTTCGCGGCATCCCCGATCTCGAGACCCTTCACGAACTCGGCGAGATCCGCGGCGCCGACGCGGTGACCACGGGTGAGCTCCTTGAGCAGTGCGTATGGGTCGCTGATGGTCGAACGGCCGGCGACGACCTCGGCGCGGATGACGGTCTGGATCGCCTCGGCGAGGACCTCCCAGTTCACGTCGAGGTCGGCGAGCAGCACGTCGCGCGACAGGGAGATCGCGTTCAGTCCTCGGCGCAGATTGTCGAGGGCGAGCAGCGAGTGGCCGAACGCGACGCCGATGTTGCGCTGCGTCGTCGAGTCGGTGAGGTCGCGCTGCATGCGCGAGGTCACCAGCGTCTGCGACAGCGAGTTCAGCAGGCTGCCGGCGATCTCGAGGTTCGCCTCGGCGTTCTCGAAGCGGATCGGGTTGATCTTGTGCGGCATGGTCGACGAGCCGGTCGCACCCGCGACCGGGATCTGCGCGAAGTAGCCGAGCGAGATGTAGGTCCAGATGTCGGTGGCGAGGTTGTGCAGGATGCCGCCGGCGTGACGCACGCGGTCGTAGAGCTCGACCTGCCAGTCGTGCGACTCGATCTGGGTGGTGAGGATGTTGAAGCCGAGTCCGAGCCCCTCGATGTATTCGCGGGCGACCTCGGGCCAGTTCACGTCCGGGTCGGCGGCGAGGTGGGCCGACCAGGTGCCGGTCGCGCCGGAGAACTTCGCGAGGTAGTCGGATGCCGCGATCTGACCGCGCACGCGCTCGAGGCGCCATGCGAAGACAGCGAGCTCCTTGCCCATCGTCGACGGGGTCGCAGGCTGACCGTGCGTGCGGGAGAGCATGGCGGCGTCGGCGTGCTCGACGGCGAGTTCGCGCAGCTTGGCGATCACGGTGTCGAGGGCCGGCAGCCAGACCTCTTCGACCGCGCGCTTGACGGTGAGGGCGTACGAGGCGGAGTTGATGTCCTCGCTCGTGCACGCGAAGTGCGTGAGCTCGGCGATCGCGTCGAGACCCAGGGCCGACAGGCGGTCGCGCACCAGGTACTCGATCGCCTTGACGTCGTGCTGAGTGACGGCTTCCTTCTCGGCGAGCCAGTCGATCTCGGCCTGGCCGAAGTCGCGGTACAGGGCGCGCAGGCGCTCCTTGTCGGCATCCGACAGCGGCGAGGTCTCGAACAGCGAGCGGTCGGTGAGGGCGATCAGCCACTCGACCTCGACCTCGACCCTCGCGCGGTTCAGGCCCGCCTCGGAGAGGAAGTCGGCGAGGCCGGTGACGGCGGAGCGGTAGCGGCCGTCGAGAGGGCTCAGGGGCTGCGGCGGGAGCGAGGGCTGGAAAGTCAGGGGAGTTCCTCCTGATCGGGCCCCTAGGCGCGGGGCGTGCGAGGGGCGCGGAGGGCCGGTTCGAGCTGACGGAACAGACCGCGGGTCGCCGCCTCAATCATACCGAGCACGGAATCGAACATCTCGGTGCCCGCGTAGTAGGGGTCCGGCACATCCTGTGTCGCGGCATCCGGATCGAAGGCGAGCAGCAGGGTGACCTTGCCCTCTTCGTCCTCGTCGTGGGCCCATTCGCGCAGGATGCGCTCGTGGGTGCGGTCGAGCGCGACGATCAGGTCGTTGTCGGCGAAGGATGCCGCGGTGAACTGCTTCGCGCGGTGCTGCGAGCCGTCGTATCCGCGACGCGCGAGCGACTCGATCGTGCGCTCATCAGCGCGCTCGCCGAGGTGCCAGTCGCCGGTTCCGGCGCTGCGCGAGACGATGCGCGCGCCGAGTCCCTGGCGCTCGGCGAGATCGCGGAACACCACCTCCGCCATAGGCGATCGGCAGATGTTCCCCGTGCACACGAAGAGCACGCGGAAGGGATCCGGGGACATCACTCACCCATTCTGCCGGTCGTGCTCTCTTCCTGCACAGTCCGCCTCTGCCACGGGCTCTCCACAGAACGTGCGGAACGGCTGATTTCCGCACGCGGGACGGGGACCGAAGAGCGGATGCTGTCGGCATGCACTCCTTCACAATCGCAGAATCCGGTACCTCCGCCGATGCCTGGGCCTGCCTGCAGGCGTCCTCCGCGGTCGACGAGGCGATCACCGCGCTGAACGCCGCGGGCGCCGCCCTCGTCGGTCTCACGGTCGACACCGAATGGCAGGCAGACGGCGTGAGAGCCCTTCACGAGAGACTCGTCGCCTTCCAGTCCACGGCCGGCGTCGAAGCGGGCCGGCTCAGCAGCCGTGCCTGGGAACTCGATCGGGCGCTGTCGTGAGCTCGGGCATCGACATCGGCTACGGCGGAGCGATCGCGGTCGACCCCGACGTGCTGCGCGACGTCGCCGCTCGGATGGTCGGCCTGAGCGGAGACTTCGGCGACGTGTGCTCCGCCATCCGCACGGCTCATCAGCTCGTCGTCGACACCGCCGGCCTCAGCGAGCACGTCGACACGGCTGCGCTGTGGGCCAGCGGCGATGCGGCCGAGCGGCTGCGCCAAGAGTGCGAGTCGGCGGTCGTGGGCACGCGGCTGATGGCCGACGTCTACGAGTACACCGAGCTCAAGGCCGAGGCCGACGCCCTGGCGCTGACCGATCAGGCGGCGGCGGACGCCCTGTACCTCCGGATGGAGGCGCTCGCCGCGGATGATCCGCGCGTGGTGGACATGTCGACCATGCTCGTGCAGGGCTGGGAGGACGCGCGCTTCGAGGGGCTCGACGGCCAGTTCGTGCCCGGCGGCCTGGGGGTGCTCTTCGGCCTGGGCGGCATCGTGGGCACACACGCAGGCCTCGGCAAGCTCTGGCCGGGCATGCGCCTGACGCACGTCTTCCACAAGGTGGAGGTGTGCCCGGTCAAGACCGCCTCGCCGACCGGCGCTCCCACGAGCATCTCCGACGCCTTCCGGCGGATGCCGCAGAGCGAGGACGCCCAGGTCGCCGTCGAGAAGTACACGATGGCCGACGGCAGCGCGAAGTACGTCGCGTACCTCGTCGGCACCCAGAGCGCCGGCTTCGGCGGCGACCAGCCGTGGGACATGAAGTCGAACACCGAGCTGTACGGCGGCACGACGTCGGCGTCGTACCAGGCGACGCTCGACGCTCTCGAGGCCGCCGGCGCCCAGCCAGGCGACGAAGTCGACGTCGTGGCGCATTCGCAGTCGGGGATGATCGCGGCCCATCTCTCGATGGAGAGCGAGTTCGACGTGCACGTGCAGATCACGGCAGGCAGCCCGGTCGAGCCGACCGTGGGCGACGACCAGATCCTCGTGCAGTTCCGGCACACCGACGACATCGTCAGCAGTCTGTCCGGCGGGGGATCGCCCGGTGCGAGCGGGGCGCCGGGCAGCTTCACGGTCACCCGGGAGGGCGACCCGGGGGCCGGCCTTCAGGATGTGCTGCTCGACACGCACATGCTCCACTCCTACATCGAGACGGCCGAACTCGCTGAGCAGTCCGGTGATCCCCGGGTCGAGTCTCTCGACGACTTCTGGGCGGGTCTGAACGAGGCCGTCGAGATCGAGAGGACGGAGTACCACGCCGAGAGGAATGGATAGGGTGGTGCGCAGCGGCGCGGGTGCGCCGAGAGCGAGTAAGACCGGGGGGACTGCTGATGATCATCTGGCGCGGGTGGGGGATTCTGGCGTTCATCTACGCCGCAGTCGCCATGATGCTGTTCCTCGGGCTCGCGTCGACGCTCGTGTCCGATGCGGCGTTGCCCTTCACCGCCGCGATCGGCCTCCTGATCGCCGCCGCCGCGACGTGGTTCACGGGCATCGCGATGAACCGCACCGGCCCCCAGCGCAAGATCGATGCGTGGGCTCAGGGCCGACGTGCCCAGCTCGACGAGCTCGTCGCGACCGGACGGTTCTCGCTCGGTCCCGGCCAGCCTCAGCCCACGTCTCTCGACGAGGCGCGGCAGATGGCGGATGCTCTGCTCGCGCACGAGGTCGCGCAGACCAAGAAGGCCTACAACGTGCACACGCTGTTCTTCATCCCGATGCAGTACCTCGCGTTCGCGTGGGCGGGCATCGCGGTGATCGTGGTGATCGGCGGACTCGTCTCGGCGATGCGCTGATCGATCGCGCGCGGTCGACCCTGCGCTGAGCGGCTGAGCGGCTGAGCGGCTGAGCGGCTGAGCGGCTGAGCGGCCGACCCGCCGACCCGTGGCGGGACCGGCCAGGCCGGTCAGTCCCGGCGCGCCTGCTTCGCCTGCGGGCGCAGGATGAAGCCGAAGACGCCGTTGATGACCGAGATGATCAGTGCGGCCAGCACGCCCCACCAGAAGTCGCCGACAGTGAGACCCCAGCCGAACGACTGCGTGATCCAGGCGGTGAGCCACAGCAGGAACCCGTTGATCACGAAGCCGATCAGGCCGAACGTGATGATGTAGAGCGGGAACGCGACGATCTTCACGACGGTGCCGATGATCGTGTTGACGAGGGCGAAGATCGCGGCCACCGCGAGCAGGGTGAGCACGAGCTGCAGCGTCTCGCCTGGCGCGAACGCCGTCACGGTCACCTGCAACGCGGGTATCAGCGTCACGACCCACAGGGCGAACGCGTTCACGACGACTCTGATGATGAAGCGCATAGTCCACTCAGTCTCACACGCCCGGCCCGAGATGTCAGCGGGTGCCTCGATGCGGGAATCCCTAGACTCGGAACCGTGACCGACCCGATCCTGCCCCGCATCCGCCCCGCCATCGCCGCCCTCGCGCCGTACCGCCAGGGCAAGCAGGCGGGCCCCGAGGCGTTCAAGCTCTCGAGCAACGAGAACCCGTTCGAGCCGCTGCCGTCGGTCCTCGAGGCTCTCCAGCACACGACGCCCATCAACCGCTATCCCGACGCCACGGCCGGCCGGCTGCGCGAGCGCCTCGGCATCCGCTTCAGCGTCGATCCGAATCAGGTGCACGTCGCGGCGGGCAGCGTGTCGATCCTGCATCAGCTGATCCTCGCGACCGCATCCGTCGGTGACGAGGTCGTCTACGCGTGGCGCTCCTTCGAGGCCTACCCGAGCCTGCCGCTGGTCGCGGGGGCCACGGGGATCCAGGTGCCGCTGACGGCCGACTTCCGGCACGACCTCGATGCCATGGCGGATGCCGTCACCGACCGCACGCGCGCGATCATCCTGTGCACGCCCAACAACCCCACAGGTCCCATCATCACGAGCGACGAGTTCGCGAATTTCGTGGCCCGTGTGCCCGGCGACGTCCTGATCATCCTCGACGAGGCCTACGCCGAGTTCGTCACGGCCCCCGACGCCGTCGACGGCCTCGCCGAGCGCGTGTTCGAACGGCACCCGAACGTCGTCGTGCTGCGCACGTTCTCCAAGGCCTACGGACTCGCCGGTCTCCGCATCGGCTACGCGGTCGGCAATGAGGCGGTCCTGAACGCGGCCCGCAGCACCGGCATCCCGCTGTCGGTCACGTCTTCCGCAGAGAACGCCGCGATCGCGAGCCTCGACGCCGAGCCCGAGCTGCTCAAGCGCGTCGCCCAGATCGCCGAACGCCGTACCCGCCTGGTCGACGGCCTGCGCGCGCAGGGCTGGGATGTGCCCGATGCGCAGGGCAACTTCGTGTGGCTGCCGACGGGGGAGCAGACGGATGCCGTCGCCGCCCATTTCGTCCAGAACGACCTCGTCGTGCGTCCGTTCTCGGGCGACGGCATCCGCATCTCGGTCGGGGAGGAGGCTTCCATCGGGCGCGTGCTCGAGGTCGCGCAGACCGCTCGCTGAGCGCGATCCTCCGGGTTCCCGACAGATACAAGGGCGTCCTAGGTATGCGTGCCCGGGCATGCGCGCGCGGGTAGCGTGGGCATCGTGACCACCTCCGAGACCCCCCTCGTGCAAGTCCTCGACGCCGCCGGACGGTTCGCCCCGTCCGAGTCCGCCGAGCGCTACCTCCCGCTGATCGAGAAGATCAGCGACGCGGAACTCGAGCAGTTCTACCGCGACATGGTCGTCATCCGGGCGATCGACACCCAGGCCACAAACCTGCAGCGGCAGGGCCAGCTCGCGCTGTGGCCGCCGTCTCGCGGGCAGGAGGCCGCGCAGGTCGGCTCGGGCCGCGCGGCCCGCGCTCAGGACACGATCTTCCCGTCGTACCGCGAGCACGCGGTCACCCGCATCCGCGGCGTCGACCCGGTCGACATCATCAAGCTCATGCGCGGCGTCTCGCACGGCGGCTGGGATCCGACGGACCCGAAGAACGGCAACACCCGGCTCTACACACTGGTGCTCGGCTCGCAGGTGCTGCACGCCACGGGCTACGCGATGGGGCTCTCGTTCGACGGCCGCAGCGGAACCGGCGACCCCGACCGCGACGAGGCCGTCATCGTCTACTACGGCGACGGCGCATCCAGCCAGGGCGACGTGCACGAGGCCATGGTCTTCGCCGCGAGCTACCAGTCCCCGACGGTCTTCTTCCTGCAGAACAACCATTGGGCGATCTCGGTGCCCGTGTCGACCCAGTCGCGCGTGCCGCTGGTTCAGCGCAGCGCGGGTTACGGCATCCCCAGCGTCCGGGTGGACGGCAACGACGTCCTCGCCAGTTACGCCGTCTCGCGTGTCGCTCTCGACGAGGCGCGCGGCGGCGAAGGCCCTCGTGCCATCGAGGCCGTGACCTACCGCGTCGGCGCGCACACCACGAGCGACGACCCCACGAAGTACCGCGGCTCCGATGAGGAGGAGTCGTGGGCGCAGCGCGACCCGATCGCCCGCATGCGCGCGTTCCTGTCGGGCAAGGGCGCAGCGGAGGGCTTCTTCGCCGAGGTCGAGGCGGAGGCGGCGGATGCTGCGGAGGACCTCCGCGCCCGCACGGTCGAGCTCGGCCCGCCCAGCGCCGACAAGATGTTCGACCACGTGTACAGCGAACCGCATCCGCTCATCGCCGAGCAGAAGGCGTGGCGCGCCGCCTACGAGGCGTCGTTCGAAGGGGGCAACTGATCATGACTCTCGAGACGATGCCGTTCAGCAAGGCTCTCAACGCAGGACTCCGCAAGGCCATGGAGGACGACGAGAAGGTCCTGCTCATGGGCGAGGACATCGGCAAGCTCGGCGGTGTCTTCCGCGTGACCGAGCACCTGCAGCGCGACTTCGGAGAGAAGCGGGTGCTCGACACCCCGCTCGCCGAGTCGGGGATCGTGGGCACCGCGATCGGTCTCGCGATGGCCGGATTCCGGCCCGTGATCGAGATCCAGTTCGACGGGTTCGTCTTCCCGGCCTTCGACCAGATCACCACGCAGCTCGCGAAGCTCACGAACCGCCACGAGGGGAAGCTCTCGCTCCCGATCGTGATCCGCATCCCCTACGGCGGGCACATCGGCGCCGTCGAGCACCACCAGGAGAGCCCCGAGGCGTACTTCGCGCACACCCCGGGTCTGCGGGTGGTGAGCCCCTCGACGCCGAACGACGCGTACTGGATGATCCAGGAGGCGATCGCTTCGAACGACCCCGTGATCTTCATGGAGCCGAAGAGCCGCTACTGGCCCAAGGGCGAGGTCGAACTGGATGGTTCGGCCGCGCCGCTGCACGCTTCGCGCGTCGTCAGGACCGGCAGCGACGTCACGCTCGTCGGTCACGGCGCCATGGTCACCACGCTGCTGCAGGCCGCGGCGCTCGCCGAGGCCGAGGGCACAAGCTGCGAGGTTGTCGACGTACGCTCGCTGTCGCCGATCGACTACGAGCCGATCCTCGACTCCGTGCGCAAGACCGGCCGCATGGTCTACGCGCAGGAGGCGCAGGGCTTCACGAGCGTCGGCAGCGAGGTCGCGGCGACCGTCATGGAGCGCGCGTTCTACGCTCTCGAAGCGCCCGTGCTGCGGGTGTCGGGCTACGACACCCCGTTCCCGCCCGCGAAGCTCGAGGGCTCCTACCTTCCGGATGCCGACCGCATCCTCGAAGCCGTCGACCGTTCGCTCGCCTACTGATGTACAACTGGTCGTTGAGCGAGCGAAGCGAGACGAAACGCGCTCGGCAGGATACGCATTTCGTCTCGTCGCTTCGCTCCTCGCTCAATGACCGGGACGGAAAGGACTCGAAATGAGCACGCAGAACTTCACCCTCCCGGACGTCGGCGAGGGCCTGACCGAGGCCGAGATCGTGACCTGGAAGGTCGCCCCCGGCGACTCGGTCGCGATCAACGACGTGATCTGCGAGATCGAGACGGCGAAGTCGCTCGTCGAGCTCCCGTCACCGCATGCCGGTGTCGTCGGCGAGCTCCTCGTCGCCGAGGGCGCGACGGTCGAGGTCGGCACGCCGATCATCACCTTCGTGACGGATGCTCGAGATGACGCTGGTCCCGGCCGCGTCGTGACGGCCGAGGCCCCGGCACCGGAAGAGGGCGGTGGCTCGGTGCTCGTCGGCTACGGCACCGGCGGCGGTGCGACCTCTCGTCGCAAGCGCCCGGCCGAGCGCCCCGTCCGTTCGTCGGTCGGCGTCATCGCGAAGCCCCCGATCCGCAAGCTCGCACGCGACCTCGGCGTCGACCTGACCTCGGTGACCCCCACGGGTGCCGACGGCGAGGTCACCCGGGACGACGTGGTGAACCACGCCTCGCAGGCCAGCGTGTTCCGCAACATCCAGACCCCCGAGTGGGGCGCCGTGCGCGAAGAGACGGTGCCCGCACCGCAGGCCGCGCCCGCAGGCCTCGCCCGCGGAGTCGCGCCGGCTCCGGCATCCGCTCCCGTCGACGACTCGCGCACCGAGTCGATCCCCGTGAAGGGCGTGCGCAAGGCGACGTCGTCGGCGATGGTGCAGAGCGCCTACTCCGCGCCGCACGTGACGGTGTGGAAGGAGATCGACGCGAGCCGCACCATGGAGCTCGTCAAGCGGCTGAAGGCCTCGCCGGACTACGCCGACATCCGCGTCTCACCGCTGCTCATCATGGCGCGCGCCGTGATCTGGGCCGCTCGCCGCACCCCGATGGTGAATGCGGCGTGGGTCGAGACCGAGAACGGCGCCGAGATCGTCGTGCGGCACTACGTGAACCTCGGCATCGCCGCGGCCACGCCGCGTGGCCTGCTCGTGCCGAACATCAAGGACGCGCAGGACCTCGGCATGAAGGACCTCGCCCGCGCCCTGAACCGTCTGACCCTCACGGCGCGCGAGGGCAAGACCAGCCCCGCCGATCAGCAGGGCGGCACGATCACGATCACGAACATCGGCGTGTTCGGGATGGATGCAGGCACCCCGATCATCAACCCCGGCGAGGCCGGCATCATCGCGATGGGCACGATCAGTCAGAAGCCGTGGGTCGTCGACGGCGAGGTGCGCCCCCGCTGGGTGACCACGGTCGCGGGCTCGTTCGACCACCGCGTGATCGACGGCGACGGCATGAGCCGCTTCATCGCCGACGTGGCTTCGGTTCTCGAGGAGCCCGCGCTGCTCGTCGACTGAGGTCTGTCTCGACGCTCGCCCGCCGCTTCGGCGACGGGACTCGTATCGGGCCGAGCCATCGGCACGGCTGCACGATCGGGGCATGGATGCACGACCGATTCACCCGTTCGGATCATGCAGCTGTACCCCGATCGTGCAGGTGTGCCAGACGCGACGGCTGCGCACCCGCGGGTGGGCGCTACGCCCGCGCCGCCAGCCGCCGCTCCGCGAGCAGCGGCACGGCGCGATCGCGCGCGGCCCGGCGAGCCGTCGCGACCGCGCCGAGCGACACGACCTCAGCGCCCAGCGACGAGGCGAGCAGCTCCGGTGCGGGCAGGTGCAGCTGCGAGGGCAGCACGCGGCGTGCGGCGGAGAGCACCGGTTCGATGCTCTCGGCAACGGCGCCGCAGATGATCACGCGCGCAGGGTCGTACATGCTGCCGAGCACGCCGACGACACGAGAGAGCGTCTCGCCGACGCGTGAGCTGACGAGTGCGGCGTCGGCGTCTCCGTCCGCTGCGAGCGCGAGCACCGCGCGGGGGTCGACGCGTCGGGCTCCCGCCAGCCGGCCGATGAATCCGTCGCGGGCGATCTCGCCGCTCGACACGGCTGCGCGCACCTCGTCCTGCAGGGCGTAGCTGAGGCCGAAGGCCGATCCGACGCCGATGATGTGGTCGAAGACGACGCCCTCGCCGACGCCGCCGTGCGCTCCGTGCAGCAGGTGACCGTCGACGACGACCCCTCCGCCGAAGCGCTCTCCTGCGAGCAGGGCGACGTAGTCGCGGCATCCGATCGCTGCGCCCTGGGAGCCCTCGGCGACGGCCGCGAGCAGGGCGTCGTTCTTGACCTCGACGACGGGAGCCCAGTCGCTCAGAGCTGCCGCGAGGCCCGGATTCGTGCGCTCCCAGAAGCCATCGGGATGCGGCGGCGAGATCCCGTCGCGGTCGACGGGGGCGGCGACCCCCACGCAGATCGCGAGAACGTCATCGCGGTCGCGACCGGCCTCGGCGAGGGCGGCCGCGAGCTGTTCCAGGATCGCCGCGCGGCGTTCTGCGGGGGAGTGAGTGGGATCGAGCTGTGTCCGGTGGCTCACGAGCGTGAACTCGAGCGGGTCGGCGATCGTGACCGCCAGATGCGTGTCTCCGGCATCCACACCGATCACGACCCCGAGATCGGGGGAGAGCACGAAGCGGCGGGCGGGGCGGCCCGAGCGGTAGGCGCCGGCGGCGCGGGCGTTGGGCAGTTCGCGCAGGATCTTGGCGCTGACCAGGGTGTCGACCGCGTCGATCGCGGTCGATCGGGTGAGCGAGGTGCCGGCCATGACCTCGGTCGCGGTGAACTCCCCGGCGGTCCATGCGAAGTCGAGAACGGCGCCGACGCTCGCGCGACCGGTACCAAGACCTGCGGAAACTTCTGTCACGACTCTTGACCCGTCCCTCTCCCCAATGAGAGAGTACCCCCGGACGAAGTAAATTCGCTCACTAGATTTACTCTACGGATCTAGCAATCGGAAGGACGACGGTGTCTCCCAAACCCCTACGCGCCGCTGCCGGCGCCACAGTGCTGGCCCTGCTCGGCACGGCCCTCGCCGGATGCGCGGCCGGCGACGGCCGCGAGACCATCCGCTTCACGTTCAGCAAACGCGAGGCGATCGAGTTCATGACCGAGCTCGTCGCCGACTACAACGCCTCGCAGGACGACGTGCGCGTCGAGATCGACACGTCCGGCGTCGACGTGGTCTCGGCCAGCTTCGTCCGGGGCAACCCGCCCGACATCATGCTCGCCAACTACAACTTCGAGATCGCCCGGTTCGTGCAGCGCTGCGCGCTGACCGATCTCTCGGACACGGATGCCGCGGCATCCGTCCGCGACGACCTGCAGCCGCTGATGGACCAGTACGGCTCGTGCGAAGGGCGCACGAGTGCGTTGCCCTACTCGGTGATGGCCGCGTCCGTCATCTACAACAAGGAGATCTTCGAGGCTCAGGGCCTCGAGGTGCCCACCACCTGGGACGAGCTCGTCGCCGTGTGCGATCAGCTGAAGGCCGCCGGGATCACCCCGTTCTACGCCACGTTCAAGGACGACTGGACCATCGGCCAGGGCTGGTACGACTACTCGATCGGAGGATCGACCGACGTGATCGACTTCTTCGATCAGATGAACGCGGAGGGCGCTGACGTCGGCTCCGACTCGTCGGCGTCGTTTCAGAACGACTTCGCCGAGCCGGTCGATCGGATGCTGCAGCTCACCGAGAACTACGTCAACGACGACGCGGCGAGCCGCGGCTACGGCGACGGCAACCTCGCGTTCTCGAAGGGCGAGGCGGCCATGTACCTGCAGGGCCCGTGGGCGTTCAGCGAGATCGCCAAGACCGCCCCCGACCTGCAGCTCGGGACCTTCCCGCTGCCGATGACCGACGATGAGTCCGACCTCGCGGTGCGGGTGAACATGGATCTCGCCGCGATGATCCCTGAGGGCTCGCGCCACCAGGAGGCGGCCCGCGACTTCCTCGAGTACCTGTATCAGCCCGAGCACATCGAGGCGTACAACGAGTCGCAGCTCGGGTTCACGCCGACAAAGGACGCCCCCGCGCCGAGCGATCCGCGCATCGGCGGAATGATCGAGTACTACGACGACGGGAAGATCTACCAGGGCCCGTCGGTGCTCGTGCCGAAGACCATCCCGGTCTTCAACTACGCCCAGGCCATGGTGCTCGGAGCCGACCCGCACACGACCCTCAGCACCATGGATGCCGACTGGGCACGGGTCGCATTCCGCGCGCCCGTCGTGAAGACCGAGACAGAGGAGTCCGGCGAATGAGCACCACGACCACGATCGTCACACGGGGCGATCGCACGGCACGCCGCAGCTCGCGCCGCGTCGAGCCGATCTACTACCTGTTCCTGCTGCCGACGCTGCTGCTGTTCACTCTGGCGATCACCCTGCCCGGCGTGATCGGCATCTTCTTCAGCTTCACCGACTCGATCGGCATCGGCGACTGGAGCTTCAACGGGCTCACCAACTACATCGCCATCTTCAGCGACCCGGCGGTTCTGCAGAGCTACCTGTTCACCTTCGGAATCTCGATCGCGACCGTGATCGTCGTGAACGTGGTCGCGTTCCTGCTCGCGGTCGGACTCACCTCGCGCATCCGCTTCAAGACCGGGCTCCGCACGATCTTCGTGATCCCGATGGTGATCTCCGGCATCATCATCGCCTACGTGTTCAACTTCCTGTTCTCGAACTCGCTGCCCGCAGCGGGGGCCGCCACCGGCATCCCGTGGCTGGAGACGAGCCTGCTGGCGAACCCCGACCTCGCCTGGATCGCGATCGTGATCGTGACCGCGTGGCAGGCGGTGCCCGGCACGCTGCTGATCTACATCGCCGGCCTGCTGTCGGTGCCCGGGGAGGTCTACGAGGCGGCGTCGATCGACGGGGCGAACAAGCGGCAGCAGCTCACGCGCATCACGATCCCGCTCGTCGCCGGCTACGTGGTGATCAACATCATCCTCGGCTTCAAGGGCTTCCTGAACGCCTACGACATCATCGTCGGCCTCACCAACGGAGGCCCCGGCACCTCCACCCGCAGCGTCGCGATGACGATCATCGCGGGCTTCAACGGCGGCGACTACGCCTACCAGATGGCCAACGCGACCATCTTCTTCATCGTCGCCATCCTCATCTCCCTGCTCCAGCTCTCGATGACCCGCGGAAGGAACGCACTCTGATGTCGACGCAGACACTCACCACCGTCACCGCCTCCGGCCGCAAGCCCCGCATCAGGATGGAGCGCGTCAACTGGTCGGGCACGATCATCCTGATCCTGTGCGCCGTCACCGTGCTGCTGCCGCTGTACGTCACCATCTCGATGGCGTTCAAGACCACCGCACAGGCGGTCGACGGCAACGCCTTCTCGCTTCCGGCGCCGTTCAGCATCGACGGCTTCATCGCGGCGTGGAACCTCACGAAGTTCCCGGTCGGAGCCGGCATCTCGCTGCTCGTCACGGCCGGAACCGTGATCGCCACGATCGTGCTGGCCGCCTTCGCGTCCTACGCGATCGTCCGCAACTGGGACCGCCGACTGTTCCGCTACTCGTTCTTCTACCTGCTCGCGGCCATGTTCATCCCGTTCCCGGTCGTCGCGCTTCCGCAGATCCAGCTGACCGGACGCGTGGGCCTCGACAACCCGGCAGGCGTCATCATCCTCGCCACGATGTTCCAGCTGAGCTTCAGCGTGCTGCTGTTCACCGCGTTCCTGCGGTCGATCCCGCTGGAGCTCGAGGAGAGCGCGCGCATCGACGGCGCGACGACGTGGCAGACGTTCTGGAAGCTGATCTTCCCGCTGCTCGCACCGATGAGCGCGACCGTGGGGATCTTCGCCTTCCTCTACGCCTGGAACGACTTCATGATGCCGTCGCTGATCATCTCCGACCCGGCGCTGCAGACCCTGCCCGTGCGTCAGAACCTGTTCCAGACCCAGTTCAGCAACAACTACAACGTCTCTTTCGCCTCGTACCTCATGGCGATGGCGCCGGCCATCGTGGCCTACCTGTTCACACAGCGCTGGGTCATGGAGGGCGTCACGCAGGGCGCCGTCAAGGGCTGACGCCGATCTCTCGAAGAACCACCCACAAGAAACAAGGAGCACCACCCCTCATGACCGACGCTCTCCTCGTCGAGACCCGCAAGGCCGACACCGCCGCATGGTGGCGCCAGGCCGCCGTCTATCAGATCTACCCGCGGAGCTTCGCCGATGCGAACGGAGACGGACTGGGCGACATCCCCGGCATCGTCTCCCGTGTCGACTACCTGGCCGATCTCGGAATCGATGCGGTCTGGCTCAGCCCGTTCTACCCCTCGGCGCTCGCCGACGGCGGGTACGACGTCGCGGACTACCGCGACGTCGACCCGCGGCTCGGAACGCTCGAGGACTTCGACGACATGGTCGCCGCTCTCCACGAGCGCGGCATCCGTGTCGTGGTCGACATCGTCCCCAACCACACCTCCGACCTGCACGAATGGTTCCAGGAGGCACTCGCCGCCGGGCGCGGTTCGGCCGCACGGGAGCGCTACATCTTCCGCGAGGGCACGGGCCCCGACGGCTCCGAGCCGCCGACCGACTGGGTCTCGGTGTTCGGCGGCCCGGCGTGGGAGCGCGTCGAGGACGGCCAGTGGTACTTCCACAACTTCGCCACCGAGCAGCCCGACCTGAACTGGGACAACCCGGAGGTCCGCGAGGACTTCCTGAAGACCCTGCGCTTCTGGTCGGACCGGGGCGTCGACGGGTTCCGCATCGACGTGGCGCACATGCTCACGAAGGACCTCACCGAGCCGCTGCCCAGCAGGGCCGAGCTCGAACGCATCCCGCAGGACGGCAAGCATCCGCTGATCGACCGCGACGACGTGCACGAGATCTACGCGGAGTGGCGCCGGGTCTTCGACGAGTACGACCCGCCCCGCACCGCGGTCGCCGAGGCGTGGGTCTCGACGCCGGAGCGTCGCGCACGGTACGCGTCTGCGGAGGGGCTCGGCCAGGCGTTCAACTTCGACCTGCTGGTCGCGGACTTCGAGGCCGGGCAGTTCCACTCGGTGATCGCCGAGAACCTCGCGCAGTCGCAGATGAGCGGCTCGTCGACGACCTGGGTGCTCTCGAACCACGACGTCACGCGGCACGCGACCCGCTACGGGTTGCCGGCTCTTGAAGGACGGGCCGTCAAGCAGGGCACCGAGTGGGTCGCCGCGGGCGGGCCTTCCGAGGGCATCGACCGCGAGCGCGGCCTGCGCCGTGCGCACGCCGCCACGCTGCTGCTCCTCGGTCTTCCCGGCAGCGCCTACCTCTACCAGGGTGAGGAGCTCGGCCTGCAGGAGGTCGCCGAGATCGCATCCGAACAGCGCCAGGACCCGGCGTTCTTCCGCGGCGGCGAGTTCGACGGCCTCGGGCGGGACGGATGCCGCGTGCCGCTGCCGTGGACGGCATCCGGCACCTCCTTCGGATTCGGCGGCGGCGACGCCCATCTGCCGCAGCCGGCGTGGTTCGCGGACTACGCAGTCGATGTGGAGGCCGCCGACCCGGCATCGACCCTGTCTCTTTATCGCGAGGCCCTGCGCCTGCGCCGCCGGCTGCAGACGGACGAGACCCTGGAGTGGATCGAGACGGGCCGGCCCGATGTCCTGCGGTTCGCGCGTCCGAACGGCTGGCAGGTCGTGACGAACTTCGGCGCCGAGCCCTTCGATCTGGGAGCGGATGCCGCGGATGTCGTGCTCGGCCCGGTCGCCGAGGGTGCACTGCCGGGGGACTCGACGGTGTGGATCGCGCCGGCTGGCTTCATCGGCTGACGCCAGGACCCGGCACACCTGCACGGTGAGGGTACGGATGCACGGCAGGAGGAGGCCTCCTGTCGTGCATCTGTGCCTTCGTCGTGCATCTGTGTCGGATGCATCACCCGAGTTGATAATGGTTCTCATTAGCGTTTAGAGTGGAGGCATGCACAAGCCCATCGTCTCTCTCACGCTCGCCTCCGTCGCCGTTCTCACCCTCGCGGGCTGCTCGGCATCCACCGGTTCGGCGACGACCGACGACAAGGGAGGCATCAGCGTGGTCGCCTCGACCAGCGTGTACGGCGACATCGCCAGCCGCATCGGCGGCGACCATGTCGATGTGTCCTCGATCATCTCCTCGCTGTCTCAGGATCCGCACGAGTACGAGGCCTCGGCATCCGATCAGCTCACGGTCAAGAAGGCGAAGCTGATCATCGAGAACGGCGGAGGCTACGACTCGTACATGGAATCGCTGCGCGACGCCTCGGGTGCAGAGGCCGAGGTCGTCACGGCCGTCGAGTACTCGCACGACTACCCGGGCGCCGAGGTCCACGACCACGCCGAGGGCGAGGATGACCACGAGCACGAGAGCGAGCCCACGGAGAGCGCCGACGCGCATGACGGCGAAGCGGATGACGCTGACACGCATGAAGGCCATGACCACATCGAGGGCTTCAACGAGCACGTCTGGTACGACCCGCACACCATGGAGCACGTCGCCGAGGCGATCGCCGAGCAGCTCATCGACCTCGACTCGGCGAACAAGGCCGACTACGAGAAGAACCTCGCCGACTTCCAGAGCGACCTGAGCGGCCTCGAGGACTCGCTCGCCGCGATCAAGAGCAGCCACGAAGGCGACAAGATCTTCGTCACCGAGCCCGTGCCGCTGTACCTCGCGCAGAGCGCCGGCCTCGAGAACGTCACCCCCGAGGCGTTCAGCGAAGCGGTGGAGGAGGGCCAGGACGTGCCGCCGGCCACCCTTCTGGACGCGCTCGATCTGCTCAAGGCCGGTGACATCAAGGTGCTGTTCGCCAACGCGCAGACCGGCGGAGCCGAGACGACGCAGGTGATCGACGCGGCGAAGGCCGCGGGCACCGCCGTGCAGGAGGTCACCGAGCTGGTTCCCGAGGGCAAGACGTACATCACGTGGATGCAGGACAACATCACCGCTCTCGCGGGTAATCTCGACAAGTGACCTCTCCTTCCGACGCGGCGCCGCTGCAGATCCGCGGCGCCGCGATCCGACGGGGCGACCGCGAGCTCTGGCAGGGCCTGGACCTCGACGTCGCGCCCGGCGAGCTCGTCGCCGTGCTCGGCCCCAGCGGATCCGGCAAGACCACGCTGCTGCGCGCGATCCTCGGTCTTCAGCAGCTCTCGGCGGGGAGCATCACGGCCCTCGGCCAGCCCGTCCGCGGACACGGCAACAGGCGCATCGGCTACCTGCCTCAGGCGCGGCCGCTGCCCGCCGAGACCTCGATGCGCGGCCGGGACCTCGTCTCCCTCGGTATCGACGGGCACCGGTTCGGCCTGCCCTTCCCTCGCCGCGGCGATCGGGCTCGCACGGATGAGCTGATCGACGCGGTCGGTGCGCGGGCATTCGCCGACAAGCCCGTCGGCATCCTTTCCGGGGGAGAGCAGCAGCGCCTTCGCGTGGGCCAGGCGCTCGCCGGCAGCCCCCGTCTGCTCCTCTGCGACGAGCCGCTGACGAGTCTCGACCTCGCCAATCAGCAGGCCGTGGTCGGTCTCATCGACGCGCATCGCCGCACCGGCGCCGGAGTGCTGCTGGTCACGCACGACGTCAATCCCGTGCTCGAGATCGTCGACCGCATCCTGTACATCGCGAACGGTCAGTTCACGCTCGGCACCCCGCAGGAGGTGCTGACGACCGAGGTGCTCTCTGAGCTGTACGGCGCGCCGGTCTACGTCCTCGAGGCGGGCGGGCGGCTCGTGGTCATCGGCGCTCCGGATGCCGAGCAGACCGCGCACCACCACGACGATCACGAAGGGGACGACGCGTGAACTTCGACGACATCGGCAATGCCATGTTCGGCGGTGTCGCGCAGTACGGTGAGATCCTCGCTCTGGTCTCCAACTCCGTGTGGGCGGGGGCGATCCTCGGGCTGGTCGGCGGGCTCATCGGCCTGTTCGTGATGCAGCGCGACATGGCGTTCGCGGTGCACGGCATCAGCGAGCTCTCCTTCGCCGGAGCCGCGGCGGCGCTGCTCATCGGGGTCGACGTGGTCGCCGGATCGCTCGTGGGATCGTTGCTGGCCGCGGCCATCATCGGCTGGCTCGGCGCTCGAGCCAGGGATCGCAACTCGATCATCGGCGTGCTGATGCCGTTCGGCCTGGGCCTCGGCATCCTGTTCCTCTCGCTCTACAACGGCCGCGCGGCGGGTCGCTTCAGCCTGCTCACCGGGCAGATCGTCTCGGTGCAGTCGGCGCAGCTGGGGTGGCTCGCCGGTATCTGCGGCCTCGTGCTCGTGGGGCTGCTGCTGATCTGGCGTCCGCTGCGCTTCGACTCCCTCGACCCGCAGGCCGCCGCGGCGCGGGGCGTGCCCGTGGTCGGCGTCTCGTTCGCCTTCATGCTGCTGCTCGGCCTCGTCGTCGCCGTCGCCGTGCACATCATCGGCGCGCTGCTCGTGATGGCGCTGGTCGTGACGCCTGCCGCCGCCGCGCTGAGAGTGGCGACCGGACCCGTGGCAGTCCCGGTGCTCGCGGCCGTCTTCGGCATCTCGGCAGCCGTCGGCGGCATCCTGCTCGCGATCATGGGAACCCTTCCCGTGAGCCCGTACATCACGACGATCTCGTTCGTCATCTACCTCGTCTGCCGTGCGGTCGGTGCGAGGCGCGAGCGGGTCACCCGGCTCAGCCGCCGCTGACCCGGCCCGCGCCGTCGGCGCAAGGCGCAGGACACCGCCCCCGGGGTAGGGTTCCGCCATGACCGAGTACATCGAAGACCTCGAGGTCCACGCCGTCGGAAACCGGGTGACGGTCTCGTCCGGGGGCCCGCTCTCCTCGCGGAGCATGGCGGTGTCTGCACGTGTCGACGTCGAGACGGGCGAGGTGCGGTTCTTCGTCGACCCGAAGCTCGTCCACGTGCTCCGTCCGGACTGAACGGGCCTCCCAGCCCACGGAGAACCCCGGCGATTAGACTCGGGGTATGGCTCAGCGGAACACCTGGCAGCGCGAACGCGTGCGCGAAGCGCTCGCCGACGCCCATGGATTCGTGAGCGCGCAGACTCTGCATGCGGGACTCCGTGACGACAACACCGGCATCGGCCTGGCCACGGTGTACCGGGCGCTCGCCGGGCTCGCCGCCTCCGGCGACGCCGATTCGCTGCAGAGCCCCGAGGGCGAGGCCCTCTATCGCGCCTGCAGCACGCAGGGCCACCACCATCATCTGATCTGCCGATCGTGCGGGCTGACTGTCGAGATCGAGGCGAAGGACGTCGAGCACTGGGCGCACCGCACGGCGGCGCAGCACGGATTCACGGATGCTGCGCACGTCGTCGACATCTTCGGACTGTGCGCCGAGTGCACCGCGAAGCGCGGTGCCGAGGCTCTGCATCCGCCTGAGGAACCCGTCGCGTGACGTCGGCGACGACGCGCCCCTCGGCGGCGGATCACGCCGGCCACTCGCACCACGCGCCCGGTTCCGGTGAGCGCCGACGCCGCTCGCCGTGGATCGGGGTCGCGCTGGGCGCTGCCATCGTCGCCGCGCTGTTCCTGATCGACCGGTTCGTGCCGACGCTGTACACCGCATCCCTTCCGCACCGCGCGCAGGACGGCCTGACGCTCGCCATGAGCGTGCTCATCGAGGCGCTGCCCTTCGTGGTGCTGGGCGTGCTGCTGTCGATCGTGGTGCAGGTCTGGCTTCCCGCCGACGTGATCCATCGCTGGCTGCCGAAGCGGGCTTGGGCGCGCAGGGCGGTGCTGTCGCTGCTCGGGATGCTGATCCCGGTGTGCGAGTGCGGCAACGTGCCCTTCGCCCGCGGCCTGATGATGCGCGGCCTCGCGCCGGCCGAGGCGCTGACCTTCCTCATCGCCGCGCCGATCGTGAACCCGATCGTGATCCTCACGACTCACGCCGCATTCGGATTCGACGACGGCATCCTCGTCGCCCGCCTGGTCGGCGGCTACCTGATCGCGAACCTGATCGGCTGGATCTACAGCCGGCATCCCTCGCCCGACGCCCTGCTCACGCAGCGGTTCGTCGACACGTGCGAGCGGGTGACGCACGAGCCCGGCACGCCGGTGCGCCGCAGTCTCACGCAGTTCCTCGTCGAGCTGCGGGCCGTGATGCCCGCTCTCGTCATCGGCTCGGCGCTCGCCGGAGCCGTGCAGGTGCTGATCCCGCGCGACGTGCTGCTCGCCATCGGATCGAACCCCGTGCTGTCGATCGTGGCCATGATGGCCCTCGCGATGACGGTCGCGATCTGCTCGAACGTCGACGCCTTCTTCGCCCTGTCCTTCGCGTCGACGTTCTCGTCGGGGGCGCTGGTGGCGTTCCTGCTCGTCGGGCCCCTGGTCGACGTGAAGATGCTGGCGCTCATGCGCACGACCTTCACCACGCGCGTGCTCGCGGGCATCGTCGGCGTCGTGGTGCTCGCCGCCTTCGCGATCGGGATCGGGGTGAACGTCTTTGTCTGAGCGCACGCGTTCCCTCGGCTCCCGCTGGCTGGGCATCGGCCTCGCGACGGTCCTGTCGGTCGTCACGCTCGGTCTCGGACTCACCGGAAGGCTCACGCTGTACATCAGCCCCGAGTCGGTCTGGTTCGCGTGCGCGGCGGCTGTCGTGACCCTGGTCGGCGCGATCTGGTCGTGCACGCTGCCGCTCGGCGCGGAAGAGGGGCACGACCACGGGCATGAGCACGCGGAACCGGGCATGCTCGCGACGACTGCGACGGTCGCGGGCGGTGTCATCGCCTCGGGCGTCGTGGTCGCGGCGCTCGTGCTGCCGCCGGCGTCGCTGTCGGTCGAGCTCGCGATGTCGCGCGCGGGCGAGTCGTCGGCGCTGTTCGCGGGAGCGGATGACGTGACGCTCGGCAAGGCCGACACCTCCACCTTCGGCGTGGGCGACTGGGCGAGCGTCTTCGCCACGGCGACGAACACGGCCTCGTACGACGGCACGACAGTGACGCTCACCGGTTTCATCACGCCGGGCGACGACGGGGTCGATCTGACCCGCCTCGTCATCACGCACTGCGTGATCGACGCGCAGCCCGCGAACGTGCCCGTGACGATCGACGCCGGCGAGTACAAGACCGGCCAGTGGGTCAAGGTCACCGGAACCGTGAAGGCGGATGCCGACGGCGCGCTGCACGTGGACCCGACCACGGTCGAGGCCATCGACGAGCCGGGGGATCCGTATGAGTACTGACGACGAGCAGCCCGAGGTCCCCGTCGTCCCGCGCACACGCGCCGAGCTGCGTGCCGCGCGCGAGGCCGCTGCCGCGGCATCCGCCGATTCCGCCGACGAACGCGGATCCGAATCCGCCGACGAGCCGGTCGCGGATCCCGCCGCCGAGCGCGAAGCCGCGATGCGCGCCGCCATGGTCGAGGCCGCCGCTGCTGCAGAGGCGGCCGCACGAGAGGCCGCAGCGCCAGCCCCTGATCTGACGCCGCGCTCAGCCCGGTCGACGATCAGCGATCCGTTCCGCTCCCCGGACGAGGCCGCCCCCCGGTCGTTGAGCGAGGAGCGCAGCGACGAGACGAAACGCGTGCCTCCTGCGTCGACGTCGGCTGACGACGTTTCGTCTCGCTCCGCTCGCTCAACGACCACGGATGGTGACGACACTCGCTCAAAGACCGGCACCCCGTCGCGCCGGTTCCTGCTTGCACTCACCGCCGTCCTCGGCGTCCTCGTCGTGGTCGGTGCGGGAATCGGGTTCGTCAGCCTCACCCAGGGACCGCGCATCACGAACGTCCAGGTCGCGCCCGACGAGGCGATCGAGTCGAGTGGCAGCCGGGTCATCCTGACGTCGAACCAGGCGCTGGCGCCGATCGACGCCTCGCAGGTGACCGTCGAGCCCGCCGTGCCCTTCACGGTCGACGCGGCAGGGCGGGGCATCGGCATCCGCTTCACAGTGCCGCTCGACGACGCGACGAAGTACGCGATCACGGTGGCCGACGTCGAGTCGACCGGCGGCGGGCCGAGCGCCACCCTGAAGGCGCACTTCACGACCCCGGCATCCAAGATCTTCATCCTGCGCCGTGACGTCTCCGGCAAGGACACCATCTTCCGCACCGACCTCGGCGGCGAGAGCGCGGTGCCGGTGTACAGCGCCGACAAGATCGACGACTTCCGTGCGACGTCGACGAAGCTCGTCGTCTCGATCGAGAAGGACGACCTCTCGACGCTCTACGTGATGGACCGCGACGGCAAGAACCCGCGAGAGCTGACGCTCCCCGGCGAGGGCTACATCGGGTCGATCCAGGTCTCGGAGCGCGGCGGGCTGGTCGGCTACACGTACTCCGACAAGGAGATCAGCGAGGACGAGGGAAGGGCGAGCGTCCTCGTGACGCAGTCGCTCTCCGGAGGCGACAAGCCGAAGATCGCCGAGGTCGGCGGCGAGCAGACCAGCATCCTCGTCTGGCAGTTCGTGCCCGATTCGGCCGCGATGCTGTTCATCGACTTCAACGGCGCGCTCTCGCTCATCGATCACTCCAGCGACGCGGGCGTGCAGTCGCTGGGACTGGCCGCCAACATCCAGGGCATCTCCCGCGGCACCTACACCGCGATCGTCGAGCGCGTCGACGGCAGCGTCGTCGAGCTGAATCTCGCCGACGGAACCGAACAGCCGCTGCCCCCGTCCAACCCCGATTACGGAAGCGCGATCACGATCGTGCCGTTCCCCGGCGGCACCTTGCGCCACGTCGTCTCGGTCGACGCGACCGGCTATCCGAACGGGCAGGCGATCATCCGGGTCGACGACGCAGGGACGGCGACCTCGATCGTGGAGGTCGGATCGACCGACTCGATCCTGCAGGCGTGCGCGTCTCCGAGCGGACAGTACGCCGCCGTTGCGATCGCTCCTGATCTCGCGAAGAACTCGTACGACCAGATGCTGCTGCCCCTGCCCGAGAAGGTCGAGACGCACCTGCTCGACCTGCGCACCGGCAAGGAGCTCGTCGCGCTGACCGGATTCGACTCGTCGTGGTGCGCGACCGCTCCGCACTACTGATGCGGCGAGCGACCCGGGACGACCTCCGGCCGCTGCCTCTCGATGCGGCGCCGCGGCTGCTCGGCGCGGAGCTGCGCACCGTCGTCGACGGCGAGGCTGTCCGCCTGCGCATCACCGAGGTCGAGGCGTACCACGGGCAGGGAACCGGACCTGTCGTCGACCCCGGCTCGCACGCCCGTATGGGGCGCACTGCGCGGAACGCCACGATGTGGGGCGAGCCGGGACACCTCTACGTGTACCTCAGTCACGGCATCCACTCGTGCATCAACGTGGTGTGCGGCCCCGAAGGGGTCGCCGGAGGTGTGCTGCTGCGAGCGGGCGAGGTGATCGAGGGAGCGGATGCCGCGGCTCTCCGCCGCGGCGCCGCACTGCCTCTGACGTCCGCCGCTCGACGCGATCTTGCGCGAGGGCCTGGGCGTTTCGGTCAGGCCTGCGGACTGCGGCATCCGAAGCACGACGGCATCGATGCCATCACGGGCTCCGAATGGCACGGCGCGCGTGCCGAGCTGTGGCTGTCGGACGATCCGGTCGAGGTCCGCAGCGGACCCCGCGTCGGGGTCGCCGGCATCGCCGGAACGGATGCCTTCCCCTGGCGCTTCTGGATCGCCGACGACCCGACGGTCTCCGCGTTCCGCTGGGGGCGCGGGGCGCAGGCGGCATCCGTGCTAAACTGACTCCTTGTCTGCGCACACTCCTGTGCGCAGTTCGTGTGCTTCCCCCTTCTGCGGCCGAGGAATCGGCGGGTCGTGGGCTGCACGCAGACAAGGGATCTTGGGTGAGGCCGTCCGGTCTCACGGTATAGAAGGAGTCACATCATGGCAGCAGTGTGCCAGGTGACAGGAGCTGTTCCCGGCTTCGGTCACAACGTCTCGCACTCGCACCGCCGGACGAAGCGCCGCTTCGACCCGAACGTGCAGAAGAAGACTTATTTCGTTCCGTCGCTCGGTCGTAAGATCACGCTCAACGTGTCCGCCAAGGGCATCAAGGTGATCGACGTCCGCGGCATCGAGAACGTCGTCAAGGACCTCCAGGCGAAGGGTGTGAAGCTCTAATGGCCAAGAAGGCTCAGGACATCCGTCCGATCATCAAGCTGCGTTCGACCGCCGGCACGGGTTACACCTACGTGACGAAGAAGAACCGCCGCAACACCCCCGACCGCCTCGTGCTGAAGAAGTACGACCCGGTCGTCCGCAAGCACGTCGAATTCCGAGAGGAGCGTTGATCAATGGCTAAGAAGAGCAAGATCGCTCGCAACGAGCAGCGCAAGGTCATCGTCGAGCGTTACGCCGAGCGTCGCGCCGAGCTGAAGAAGACCCTGGTCGACCCGAACGCCACCGACGAGGCCCGCGAGGCCGCACGCGTCGGCCTGCAGAAGCTGCCGCGCAACGCGTCGCCGGCTCGCGTGCGTTCGCGCGACGTCATCGACGGACGCCCCCGCGGTGTCCTCACGAAGTTCGGCATCTCGCGTGTCCGCTTCCGTGACATGGCACACCGTGGCGAGCTGCCCGGCGTGACCAAGTCCAGCTGGTAAGTCTCAGCAGACAGCCGAAAGGGGCGAGGATCTTCGGATCCTCGCCCCTTTCGCGTACCCCCACGAGACCCCGATTCCTGTGACTGAAGTGACAAATGTGACGCGACACGCCCTGAAAAAGCCCAAAACCCGCGAAATGACGCGGAAATGTGGGTGGTCGTTGATACATTCAAGGCGGTCACTCGACCAGGAGCATCCGCTCCGATTCACACAACGATGCGACGGGATCCTCGTCGCTGGAGGATGACATGGCTGACAAGTCCATCACCAAGACCGAGCTCGTCGCGAGCATCGCTTCCGCCACCGGCCAGAGCCAGGCCACCGTCTCCGGTGTCCTCGACGCACTCTTCGGCTCTGTCTCCGACGCCGTCGCCAAGGGCAGCAAGGTCTCGATCCCGGGCTGGATCTCGTTCGAGCAGGTCGCGACCGCCGCCCGCACCGGCCGCAACCCGCAGACCGGCGCCGAGATCAAGATCCCGGCCGGCAAGCGCGTCAAGGTGACCGCTGGTTCCAAGCTCAAGGCAGCCGTCAAGTAAGACGCTTCCTCACGAAGGCCGCCGCCCCTCGGGTGGCGGCCTTCGTGCGTGCGGATGCCGGTAGACCGCCGCTCTGCCGCGGCTTAGGCTTGAGGGATGACCTCCCCCGCCCAGACCACGACGACGGCGTACCGTCTCGGCGGAATCGGCATCCTGCTCGCGGCCGGCCTCGTGGCCGTCACGATCGCCCTCATGTTCGGCGGAGGCGCCGCCCCGCTCTTGCTCGCAGACCCCGGTCCGGTCGTGCGCTGGGCGCTGCCGATGGTGAAGCTCGTCATGAACCTGGCGGCGGCCGGCATGCTCGGCTCGCTCGTGCTGGCGTTGTTCGCGCTGCGCAGCGGTGACGACTCCTTCGACCTGGCGCTGAACACGGCGTCCGTCAGCGCGGCCGTCTTCACCGTCGCATCCGGGATCAGCGGGTTCTTCGCCTTCATGGCGGCCTTCAATCCCACGCTGAGCGCCGACCCGCTGTTCGGCGCTCAGCTCGGCAAGTTCCTGCTCAACCTGCCCCTCGGCCAGTCCTGGCTCATCACCACGATCACAGGCGCGGTCGTCACGATCCTCGCCTTCGCGTGGCGCAGCTGGACGGCGACTCTCCTCACGGCGCTGCTCGCCGCGGCATCCTTCGTCCCGCTGGCGACCCAGGGGCACTCAGGCGAGCTGTCCGGCCACACCATGGCGGTGAACTCGATCCTGCTGCACACGGTGGGCGCCGCGGTGTGGCTGGGAGGCCTGCTGCTGGTCGTGCTGCTGCGCGGACGGATGCCGGTCGCCGACCTCGTACGCCGGTACTCGTCTCTCGCGATCGCGGCATTCGCAGTCGTCGCCGTCTCCGGCGTCACCCGCTCTATCGTGGCGATCGGCGACTGGGGCTCGGTGCTCAGCCCCTACGGTGTCATCGTGATCGTGAAGGTCGTGCTGCTCGGCGCGATGGGCCTGCTCGGCGCCTGGTACCGCGTCCGGCTGATCCCCAAGCTCGAAGGCGAACGGGCGGCCGGCTGGTTCTGGCTGCTCGTGCTGTGCGAGGTGGGGCTCATGGGCCTGGCCTCGGGTGCCGCGGCCGCGCTCGCCCGCACCCCACCTCCCGCCGGCACCGAAGCGGCTTTCGTGCGCACCCCGGCCGAGCACCTGACCGGCACGGCGCTGCCTCCCGAGTTCACGATCGACCGCTGGTTCACGCAGTGGAACATCGACGTCCTGTGGCTCGTCGCCGCCGGCTTCGGCGTGTTCTTCTATCTCGCCGGCGTCCGTCGCCTGCAGCGCCGCGGCGACCGCTGGCCGATCCACCGCACGATCTTCTGGGTGCTCGGCATGCTGATGCTCGTGTGGGTGACCGGCGGCCCCATCAACGCGTATCAGGAATACCTGTTCAGCGTGCACATGCTCGGGCACATGATGCTGTCGATGGCGATCCCGCTGCTGCTGGTCACGGGCTCGCCGATCACGCTCGCGCTGCGGGCCGTCCACAAGCGCGACGACGGCACCCGCGGCGGCCGTGAGTGGATCATGTGGGCCGTGCATTCGCCGTTCGCCCGAATCGTCACGCACCCCTTCGTTGCCGCAGCGATCTTCATCCTGTCGCTGTGGGCGTTCTACTTCACCGACCTGGTGCGCTGGTCGATGTACGAGCACCTCGGACACGAGTGGATGGTCATCCACTTCCTCATCTCCGGCTACCTGTTCGTGATGAGCCTGATCGGCGCCGATCCCGTGCCCTACCGGCTTCCGTACGCCGGTCGCCTGATCACCCTGATCGCGGTCATGGCCATGCACGCGTTCTTCGGCATCGCGATGATGATGCAGTCGGGACTGCTCGTCGCGGACTGGTTCGGCTCGATGGGACGCACCTGGGGACCCGATCCGATGGCGGATCAGTACATCGGCGGCGGCATCGCCTGGTCGATCGGCGAGATCCCGACGCTCATCCTCGCGATCACGGTCGCGATCCAGTGGAGTCGCAGCGACACGAAGCTGCAGAAGCGCCGTGACCGGCATGCCGACCGCACGGGCGACGTCGAGCTCGAGGAGTACAACGCCCGGCTGGCACGCATCGCCGAGCGCGATCGCCGCGAGGCCGAGCGCGACGCACGCTGACCGAGGCGGTCAGTGCGGGCGGATGCCGTTCAGTCCTGCGGGGCGGCTTCCTCGGGCGAGCCCACCCGGATCGATGCGGATCCGTCCGGGAGGATCGTGATCGTGCCGTCGACCTGGAAGGGCACGTCCTCCGAGACGGATTCGACGCTGCCGTCGAACAGGGACTTGATCTCGACGTCGATGTGAGCGACCGCACTGGTCGGCGGGATCTGCCACTGCGCGCCGTCGGGGGCCACCGAGACCTTCGGCTGCACGGTGATCGACCACTCCGGAAGCGACGCGAGCCGGTTGCGCACCTCGAGCCCGAACGGGCACGCGGTCGGCTGCAGCACCTGCTGCGTGGCGCACTGCGTGAGGAACTCCTCCACACGCTGCTGCACGACGGCGACGAAGTCGTCGGTGGGGGTGGTCTGCACGTCGAGCGGTGTCGTCGCGAGCGGGGTGTCGGCGAGCACGCCGATGCCGGATGCCGTGGAGATCGCCGTATCCACGGAGACCGCGTACAGCCCGGGTGTGAACACGAGCATCGGCAGCGGGTCGAGTGGTGCGGCATCCGCTCCGGCCGCGGAGACCTGCCCGCGCTGCACCTCGAAGCCGTTCACCGAGAACCGGTCGGCTCCGCGCACGGTGACGTCGATCACCGCCAGCGGGCTGGTCGAGAATCTCCAGTTCGGGGTGATGCCGGCCCAGCCGTCCTGCTCGACCTGGAACGTGGTCTTCCCGGCGTGGCCGCTCGCCTCGTACGACACGGTGACCGCGGTCCGCGCGCCCTCGGTCTTCTCCGAGACGACCGCGACGTCCGTGAGGGGAGCCAGCGCGGCCGCACGCAGCAGCGCCTCGGACGGAGTGCCCGTGATGCCCGCCGCCTCGAGCGTCGCGCGATCGATCGCCACCCCGGGGACGCGCAGCGCGTCGGCCGCGCGACCGGCGGAGAGCAGATCGAGATACCGGGTCACGAACGCGGACGGCCCGTAGTACGAGGTGTACAGAGTGGAGACTCCGGCGCCGACCGCGGCGATCAGCAGAACGCCCACGAGGGCGAGGATCGTCAGGTCGACACCGAGACGGGAGCGCCGAGGCGCCGTCGTCTCCGCGTGGTCCATGGCGCCAGTCTATGAGCGCCGCCTGGGATGATGCCGGGGGCGACGCCGCGCGGTGGCCGATGCCACGTACCATGGGGAGCGCCCTGCATCCGCCCCTTCTTCCGTGAGTGAGCCGTGTCCTTTCCCGCCCTGTCCGAAGAGCAGCAAGAGCTGTTCCGGCTCATCGAGGACACCAGCGAGCACGTGTTCGTCACCGGCCGGGCGGGCACCGGCAAGTCCACGCTGCTGCAGCACTTCGCGTGGAACACGAAGAAGCAGATCGCGATCTGCGCCCCGACCGGCGTCGCGGCGCTGAACGTCGAGGGGCAGACCATCCACTCGCTGTTCCGACTGCCGATCGGGCTGATCGGCGACAGCGACATCGATCAGAACGACAACACGCGACGGATCCTGAACGCGATCGAGACGCTCGTGATCGACGAGATCTCGATGGTCAGTGCCGACCTGATGGATGCCATCGACCGCTCGCTCCGGCAGGCGCGCGGCAAACGGGGCATTCCGTTCGGCGGCGCGCAGATCGTCATGTTCGGCGACCCGTACCAGCTCGCGCCGGTGCCGCCGCGCGGAGACGAGCTCGCTTATGTGCGCGATCACTACCGCTCGTTCTGGTTCTTCGACGCGAAGGTGTGGGCGGGCCCTCCGACAGGCTCAGGGACCCAGGACGAGGGGGCGCTGTTCGCGGTCGACGCCCGCGCCGAGCTGCACGTGCGCGAACTCGTGCAGATCCACCGTCAGGCCGACGACGGCTTCAAGGCCATGCTGAACGCCGTGCGCTACGGGCGGGTGACCGCCGAGATCGCCGGGGTGCTGAACACGCAGGGTGCGCGAACGCCGCCGGATCCCGAGCCGGGTGAGGTGCCGATGATCACACTCGCCACCCGCAACGACATCGTCAACGGCATCAACAGCCGCCACCTCGCCGCCCTGCCCGGCAAGGAGCAGACGGCGCGTGCCGAGGTCAGCGGCGACTTCGGCCGCGGCGAAGCGGCGCTCCCGGCGGAGTCCGAGCTGAAGCTCAAGGTCGGAGCGCAGGTCATGTTCCTCCGCAACGACACCGCGATGTCGGGGGAGCCGCCGCGCTGGGTCAACGGCACGATCGGCACCGTCGTCCGCATCCTCGGCGACAAGGTGCGCGTCGAGATCGACGGCGAGGAGGTCGACGTGGAGCCTGCCGTGTGGGAGCGCTTCAGATACTCCTACGAGCCGAGCACCAAGAAGCTCACGCGCGACGTCGTGGCCGAGTTCACGCAGTTCCCGCTGCGGCTGGCGTGGGCCGTGACGATCCACAAGTCGCAGGGCAAGACCTACGACCGCGCGATCATCGACCTCGGGTCCGGGGCGTTCGCGCCGGGGCAGACCTATGTCGCGCTCAGCCGGTTGACCTCGCTCGAAGGGCTCTACCTGTCACGGCCGCTGCGCCCGAGCGACATCAAAGTCGACGAAGACGTGCGCCGTTTCATGCGCGAGGCCTGGGAGGCCAGATCGACGCCTCAGTTGCCGAGGGGCTGATCGACACGCCGCCCGTTGAGCCAGCGAACTGAGACGTTTCGTCTCAGTCGCTGCGCTCCTTCTCTCAACGACCCGCGGGCTTGCGCCTCTTGGTCGTTGAGCGAGCGAAGCGAGACGAAACGCAGCTTCAACGACATGACTCCGGCCATGCGCTTTTCACTTCGACTCGCTTCGCGCGCTCAGTACAAGCTCAGGCGGCGGCGCGGGCGCGGTCGAGGTCTTCGAACAGCTCGGTGTTGAAGCGGTAGGCGAGGAGCACCTCGTCGATCACGCGCTCGCGCTCGGCGTCATCCCAAGGGGCCGCGTCGAGCTGCTCGCGGTAGACGTCCTTGAATGCGGCGGGGTCGGCGATGTCGTCGAACAGGTAGAAGCCGATCCCGTTGGTCTCGAAGCCGAAACGGCGCGACATCACCCGGCCGATGAAGACGCCGCCGGACAGGTCGCCGAGGTAGCGCGTGTAGTGGTGGGCGACGAAGCCGCCCGCCCAGGTCGCGCCGACCTGACGGATGCGCTCGACGTAGCGCTGCGTCGTCGGCAGCGGGGCGATCCGCTCGCGCCAGTCCGAGCCGAGCAGGAACTCGAGGTCGGCCTCGAGGGCGGGCAGCCGGGTGAGCTTGTCACTCAGGAAGACGGATGCCACGGCATCCGCGCGCATCCGCTCGCCGGCGCTCTCGAGCGCCTCGTAGATGAAGTAGTGCTGCGCGACCAGCGAGATGTAGTCCTCTCGCGAGCCCTCGCCCTTCAGGAGGTCGGACATGAAGCCCGCGCCCTCGCTCTGGGAGTGCGACCCCGAGGATCGCTCACGAAGGGCGGCGGAGAAGGAGAGGATCTCGGACATGGGTTCAGTGTAAGGGTTACCTAACCTGTGCGCTAGGCGTGCGGGCGCGGCTGCACGCCCAGTCGTTCGCAGGCGAGGTCGTAGATCGCGACGACCTCGCGCCGCACGGCGGGCCGGTCGCTGATCGGGCCGCCGGGCCAGGGAACGCGGAGTTCGACGTCGGCGCCGTCGCGCGTGCACGTCCAGACGCCGCCGTCGCCGTCGAAGCCCGTCATGACCGCGCCCGTGATCGCGTCGTGCGCCTCCGGGGCGAACGCGCGGGCGATGAGCAGATTGTCGTCGGCGTGGTCGCCGTTCATGTGGTGGAGGACGGCGGAGACGACGTCGGAGTCGAAGAGGTGGGTCACGAAGCTCACCCTAGGCCGTCTCGCGATGCGGGTTTTCAGCATCCGCGTTCTAGACTTTGCAGACACGTCTTCCGGGGGTTCCCTTTCATGCAGCTTCTCTCGTCGCGCCGCGTGCGCGCAGCCGCGGCCGGCGT
>Ga0308158_10000646_pt1 | contig 49949 bp, 40 predicted proteins | sample PhyBR2_FD_201038 | JGI IMG/M metagenome (GOLD analysis project Ga0308158, IMG submission 201038) | Phyllosphere microbial communities from UC Gill Tract Community Farm, Albany, California, United States - DLSLB.R2 | ecosystem: Host-associated > Plants > Phyllosphere > Unclassified | place: USA... | reverse complement strand
GCGAGATTTTCATCTGCCACGATTTTCATAATGTCTTCCAACGCTTTGTTGACTCTATGATAACCGTTGCACAAGCGCAACACTATGTTGCTCTGCAATACATCTGAATAAACACTCACGATGTTTTATCTTCATGCTGAAAAACCTAATCCTTGAAAGGCTGGTTTCATCTAGTTTGACTGCATTCAAAAGACTAAAAAACATGCAGTAAACTCAGTACGTCTTATGACAATACAAAGCATTAGACAGATAATTCAGCACTGCTAAAAAAAGCCTTCTCCCAACATTTCAGAGAGAAGGCAAAACCTCAAGCAAGTAATAAGCGAGATGAGTTATTTAGATTTATAAGAGAGTTTCATTCCCACGATATAGCCTGTATTGTCCTCAAACTCGCCAACAACTTGACGGCTAGATAGTTCACCTTTTGCATCACCAAACCACATGTAGCGACCGCCTAGACTGAACGCCAACTTTTGGTTGATATTATATTTCGCTGCCAAACCCGCGCCCCAATAGCCATTTACTGGGCCTAAAGTTGGAGCAGGGTCGCCTGCACCAGAGTCCCATAAACCTGATACAGAAATCGCGAGCTTTGGTGTCAAACGTTTACCAACACCCAGTTCAACTGAGGTTTGATCTTCTGAATAGTCAACTAAAGGCAAACCTTTGCCCAATGCAGCTGTAGTAGATGCTTTTAATACTGGAGGATAGTAGGCAAAATCCCCCCACGGCACATAACGGACTTTTGCATAAACTGCTGTGGTCGCATTCAGACCCGTTTGAAAGTTTAAGTTGATAGACTCAGGAGTCGTGATCGTGCCCGAGTTACTGTGTGAATAATCTCCTGCAAATACAATATCTGCCAAAGGAACATCTTCTTTAATCGTTGCTTTATGCTCAACTTCCGAGCGATAGGTTAATGAGGCCAAAATCCCCATTTCAGGTTTAGCATAGCTTAGACCTGCAACCCAACCGACAGCTATATCATCAAAATGGTTGTTATAACCACTATTTGGTCCATAAGTTAAACCACGTAAATGAACATCGGCTTGAAGCTGTTGAAGTGCTGGGCCACCATAAATCATGACATTTTTATTTAGATTATAGCCTAAAAGTGCTGTGATGTTTTTCGATTTCACATCTACACGCGTATTGGCATCTGCTGCTGGACGGTTTGTTGCAATGAAATTATTATCACCCTCAAACTTTACTTTGGCACCAAAAGGTTCATCATAAATCACCGCAAGGCGTAACTTCGGATTGATGTCCGTTTTTACTGCATAATTAAGTGATTGAAAGTCTTCAGCCATATCAGAGATATTATTACCACTGGTATCTTTACCAGTCACGTCTGGTGAAATATGCGTGTAGCCCACTTCTGCATAGGTGCCAGATTCAAACAAAGCATCAATTTGTTGTGGAGAACGCTCAAGACCCGCAGCATAGGTTTGGCCTGCACATACGGACAGTATCGCCCCAATGAGATACTTCTGATTCAATTTCATTTCTATTCCTTTAGTTGCGTTTTAAAACAGCAAATGCCGACCATTCCTATGAAAAGCACTCACCATATTTGATTAAATCTTGGATGACTTAATCCTTTTTGTTGGCCTCAAATATGTATTAAGGCGTATAAAACTCGACGACTTTTATAGCGTATTTGTGAGGGATAAATAACGTATGCTTGGATATACACATTTCAGTGTTAATTGGATTTGAAAATTGATAACAGCGGTTCTGTTCTTCTGATTCATCATAGCTATACATCCTTTTAAGCTTTGTTCTCTTGTAATCCACTACAAGACTTTTCTATCTCTGTTATTTTCGAACGTTTTATCTCGTTACTATCATTCGATTTCGCATCGATCTTTTTTAAATATGCTTTAGATTTTAAAGAAACCCACAATCGTCCTTAATAGTGGGTTTCTTTAAAACATGACTTACGATTTTCACTCTGAGACGGAGCATTCAATCTGCTTCAGAAGATTAGCAGTCTTAAAGCGCAGAGCAACCATGCGAAAGAATGGTTCTAGAATGGTTTAGCAAAATAAATTATCAAATAGAAAGGTTTTAGGTGCGGCCACAGTCCGTAGCAGCACCTTATACAGAATGCATTCAAATCTATTGTTTAAATCTCGACCATATCGAAGTCAGCTTTAGATATCCCACAGTCAGGACAGGTCCAGTTCTCGGGGACATCTCGCCATGGCGTACCCGCGGCAATTCCCTCCTGTGGCCATCCGAGTTGCTCATCATAAATCCATCCACAAACCAAACATTGGTAGCGCTTCATGTTAAGTCCTCATGTATAGAAGATGACTGAGCGAACAATCCCGCAAACTTCTGCTGAATTTTCTGTTTGGCTTTAGGGTAAATATTCATTTTGCTGAAATCGCCTGCATAATGCTCTACCACCCGTTGATCCATCAATTTAAACCACCACCTCGGAATCAGTGCGGGTAAAATCATGGCACCATAACCTGCTGGAAGCTGCGGTACGTCTTCATAGTTTCTCAGGGTTTGGAAACTTCGCGTTGGGTAAGCGTGATGGTCAGAGTGGCGCTGCAACTGATACAAAAACAGATTCGTCACCAAGTTGTTATTGTTCCAACTATGTTCTGGCTGGGTGCGTGCATATTGGCCATTTTCAAGCTGCTCCCGCTTTAGGCCATAGTGCTCAATATAATTTACGACTTCAAATAACGTAATGCCGTACAAGGCTTGAGTGGCTTGGGTAACCGCAATATTTTTCCCAAAACATTTTAACATCACCGCATGATAAAGCCCTGACATCGCCCAACCTTGCAACAACTCATTCTTGAATGACCAGAAACCAAGACCTTGGCGCTCTAAACGTCGGGTTTCAATTTCAACTGCCGACATAAAACTGCCCACCACTGTTCTCGGCCAAAACTGCCAAAAAGACTCGCCCATTTGCGAAGAAGCAGGGTCCTCAGGTGTTGCTACACGGCGATGGTGCCCATAAGGATGCTCAATCCGAAAATGATTATAAGCCGTCGGTGCCAAGGCCAAATGCGATAACATTTGTTCTAATTTATTCGGTTTATGGCTCAGTTCATGCGCAGTATTAATCGCAACCCCATTCAATACACCCAATAACGTGCCAATAAGCACACGATCATGTGTTGGGGTGCTATCACGACTAGCGAGGTATAAAGCATAAAAGTTGGCACTGTATTGCAGTGGAATAAACAACTTCACAATACGAGCATAGTAGGGATCGGCCTCTAAGGCTGTAATTGTGGTATCAGGTGGGTTTTCGCTATCTTCACCAATCAATTTGTCCAAAGCTGGCATGACCACGTGCATAAAAATCGGGCCTGTCGAGGCAAACACCGAACGTAGTTTTTTGGGGCCAAACTGATAGCCTGCCAAAGCACCTATAGCAATACACGGGTACGCCAAACCAAATAACCATAAATGCCGTTTTTTATCCTTAAACTGATGTTCACTGTGCTGCTGCTCAAGCAAGGTCAGTGCATTCATGCTGAACTCCTTTTTATTTTAGATAGAACGCTTGCTCATTATTGGTAAAATCAGTTGTGATCATTATTCATTTTCAGACACTATATATTCAAAATAGGACATCGCTTTAAAAATATGAATCCTCACATTCCATCTATTCCAGCCCGATATTATTTGCGTTTGCTGCCTTTATTGTTGGAACGCCAGATGGATTTGACTGAGCTATTTCAGCTGTTAGGAACGGATTTAAGCAGTTATGTACAACAGGAAGATGCCAAGCTTTCTCTGGCACAAATTGAAACCTTGGTCAGCTATTTACTTAAATTTCCAGAAAACCGTGATTTGGCCTTTGAGCTCGGTCGCTCTTTAAAATTGAGCGCCCACCATTTGGTCGGCTATGCCTTACTCAGCTGTGAAAATGTCATGCAAGCCTTAGGCGTGATGTCGCAATATTTCAGTTTAATCATGCCGAACTTTCGACTAAAAGTGACTGAGTTAACAAACGTCGTGGTTTTGGACATTCACCCGCTGCAAGCCATGAGCACGCTCACATTGAATTTTCATTTAGAAGCCATTGCAGTGGGTTTTTGCAGCAGTTTTGCAGAATTGCTCAACCAAAACGTTAAACCCTATGACATTCATTTATCGGTGTTTCAACCGACTTATGTGCAAGCTTTACAGCAACTCAAGCCCGCTCAATTTCACTTTGGTACACTCATTCGTCCTAGCATTAAAATCTTTATTAAAGCGGATAATTTAGACACGAAACTCCCCAAAGCAGATGCATTTTCATTGAACATTTTGGAACAACAGTGCCGCGAACAACTGAAACAAATCAGTTTAGATGGAGAGATTATTGACTGGATCAGCATGATGCTCCGTGAAGCATCTCCCCCGCCTAGTTTTGAAGACTGCGCTCAAATGTTGAATGTCTCAAGTAAAACTCTGCAGCGCTATTTAAAAAAGCAGAATGCCAATTTTAATACCATTCGTAAGCAGGTCATTTTAAGCCGTGCTGAGCATCTGCTGATGCACACCAATAAAAGCATCACCGAAATGAGTTTTGAGCTGGGCTACTCCACCGCAGCGAATTTTTGTAGGACATTTAAAGCTGAATTAGGTACCACACCACAGATGTATCGACTAAATTCCACGCCGAAGTTAAGCTGAACTTTGTAGCTCCAATAAAAGATACTTTAATAAGAGTTCATACCAAATAAAACAATGATTATCCTGCCAAAATAAATGTCGTAATCCCTACTGGTTTTTATTTCAATATCAATAGTAATTTGATATATAACTGTATAATAAAACAGATTTTAAATTTATTTTTTGGGGCAAGGATGCGCGAAACTGATCACGAAATTATTCAACTTTTTAAACAACACGTTCACCCGCTTTCAAGCAAACTCACCGAAATGTTAAATGAACATTTCTCCCATCAAACAGAACGTCGTGGTTGCGGCTATACGCAGGCGACACGTGTTTTAGCGGACTATATTAACAGCCCCAGACTCAGCCAAGATTTTGCCGACTTAAAACTGTTTGACCAATACGAAACCAAGACCTTAAAAGTATTGCTAGAGCAATCGCAGTACATGATTTCAGATTGGCATAATTTAGATTTGAATGAGCAAATTCAACCGCTGCTCGCAACCGAAAACAGCTCTGAATTTGCTCAGCAAGTGCAACGTCAGCGGCAGTTACAACTACAATTACGCAGTATCACCGCACAAGCGCAACTGGAAGAAACTCAAATTCTGTGCCAACTGATTGCCGATATTATTCTTCCGCAAAACACGGCGAAAACAGGTTTGGTTGAGCTCAAAGCCTTGGCTGAAAAACCGAAAGTCGGTTCTTGCCCCATGGCTGAAAATTTCTTTCTTAAAATTGCCCATGGCCGCGTATTAAGACAGGGTGAACTCAATATATTTGTCGATGAACAACAGCAGCCCTTATTGCTGGAAAAACTCAATATGGGAGATGATCATTCCTGTATTAGCCTAAAACCGATCCTGATGAATGGAGTATGTTTGCCCGCGGGTTCATTGTTCTCAGTCAACTATGATCGCACAGCCATTCAAAATAAAACTCAAAACCAGCAATATAAAGGTTATGTAATTCCCTATTCTGAGATCAATGGCTTTTGGTTTTTAAGACTCACGACCTTAGCCATTTCTCCTGAAAATCGCGCACGTGCTTTTACAACGCATTATCAGCAGCAAGTTGAAAATGGTTTATTTAGTCCGGGAACCACATGCCTACAACAATTGGTTGATGTCGCGACCGCGCAAATACGGAACTAAACGCATGCTACAGGTTTGCTACTCACCAGATTATTATGCTCAGACCCATACCAACAGTATGGAAAAACTGAGTGCTGTCGCCGATGCTTTAGATTCGCTCGGTATCGCGCAGTTCCATCGCCCTGAAAAGCTCTCCATAGATATTTTAAAACAACTGCATGATCCGAAATATGTCGATGCTTTTGATACTGGTTTCCCTGAAAAGTTAGCCACTTTTCAAGGTTTTAAGCCTTGGAATACTCAACTGCGTGATGCGGTGTACCAGATTAATGCTGGGCAAGTTCTCGCAGCAGAATTGGCATGGAAACATCAAATTTCGGCCAATATCGCACAAGGCTTCCATCATGCGGTTTACGAACATGGTGGGTCTTTTTGTACCTTTAACGGGCTGGCTTTAGTCGCACAACAATTTCCAGATAAACGTATTTTCGTGCTGGACTGTGATCAACATGGCGGTAATGGTACGGCAGAATTTACCCGCCGTTTTGACAACTTATTTAATTATAGTATCTATGGGCTGGCCTTTGGTTGTCCGACCTACGAACGTTCAGAAACCTATCATGTGCATAAACATCAAGGGAATTTTAGCCAATACATTTTAGCAATCCATCAAGCTTTTCAACGTGCCCTAGACTGGAACGCTGATTTAATTATCTTTCAGGCGGGAATGGACTGCCATCAAGATGATCCTTGCGGCTCATCATGGTTCAGCACAGAACTGATTGAAAAACGAGATGAAATTGTGTTTCGCTTGGCCAAAAAGCATCAACTGCCTTTGATGTTTGTTTTAGCTGGCGGTTATCAAGCACTACCAGAACTGGTCAAGCTTCATGTGGGAACGTTTCAAACTGCTTATAAAACTTACTATGCCGAATAAAAAATGCCAGCATATTGACATACACTGGCACAGATAACTCGGCTATTTAATTAAGAGAAATCAAGCTCTTTCTCAAAGCCTTTTAACTCATAACGCGCCATCGCTAAGTTAGACTTGGTACGGTCAAGTACCAAATATAAAAACAATGTTTCATTGCTATCAAGCGGACGAATCAAATGATATTGCTTACCCAAAGTAATCAAAATATCTTCAATGTTATCGTTTAATTGTAATGCTTTCGCAACTTTACGCTTAGAACGCACAACCTCAGTATTACCTGCTGCTGCTAATTCTAAGTCTACACCACTCCCCTGAGTCGCAAGAGCTAAGCCACTATCACTGTCTACCAGTGCAGCAGCAACAAAACCATCAATCCCTGTTAACGTATCTAAACTAACACGTGCCATCTTATTCTTACCTCTAGTTATAGGGTTACCCCAAAAAATTTAAAGACCTAGTTTCTTACGCAACTTTCCAATAAAACCGCGTAATTTATTCATTTGCCCTGTTTCTACTTGTTGTGTATCTACCTGATACTTCACTTCATTTTGATCGATAAACTGACCTAATTGCAGTAGAACAGCACATGCTACAAAATTCAATACCCTTTCATTACTTAAATTTAAGGACTGTTTTACTTGATCAATTTGTGCACCTTGTGAGAAGCATGTTGCCATTTTCAAAAAGTCACGACGTTGTAAATCTTTTTCAAACTGAGGCCATATTTCAAGTCTAAAGTTCTGATTCAAGCTGACTTGCGGTAACTGAATCGCAGACGAAGCATTCACCACTTTCCATAGCCAAATTCTTAGGTCATAAACGTCTTTATCTCTAATCGTATCTTGGGCCAACTGCGCAGTTGCATACGTTTGGTTCAAGGTCTCATTAAACTGAATCTCTTTATTCGGCTCGACCCAAACACGTTCGGTCCGCGTATCGACCAAAGCGAGTAAACCATGGGCATCGAACAACTGAATATAGCCATTACGTGGTGTAAAAATTTCGCTAAAAACCTGTTCCGTGGTCATCACTGGGTTCAGCACTGTAGGCATAACAGATTGAACAGGCATAATGACTTCAAGCGTTGACTTCACAGGTTCGGTTAGTTCATGTTGTGACAATACTTTTCTAAATAACCAATCGTGCAAATGTTCTATGTTCGAAAATGGGTAGAACAATTGATCTCCGACAATGCGCCCTGCATTTTCAACCTTTTTGACCAGACGCAAATACACAATGTTTTGAATAGTCAGCAACTTTTGAATGCCAGGTGAATTAAAAAACACATCATTGACCAGCAATAAATCTATTTTTTGCTCAGCAAGATTGACCCATCTCACATTCAAATTTTCAGGTAAAGACAGTAAAATTTGTTCTTTTATTTGCTCTAACGAATTTAAACTTAAACCAAATACTGCAATATTTAATACGTTTTTCATGCCTAAACCCACGACAACCTCACCCTTTAAATCACAGCATCACGCCGATTGATATAATTAAAAATCAAAAAATATAGAATTTATTATGATGCAAGACTGAGCGGCGCACTGCTTAATCGTGCACTTAACTCTTTGTAGTAATACAGCATCTGCCCCATCAAAATATCTGTGTGGGTGACCGCCACCATGACCATAGGATGCTGTGGGTGGTGGACAGCCGTTAAAAAGACTTTGCCATTGTCCGCATCAAGAGTAATGGTTTGGCAGCCCAACAATTGAATTTCTGTAATAAATGCATTCACCATAGCCAAGATGGAGCTGCTGACTGCTGCAATTTTTCCTGTATTGTCGATATTTTTCTTTGAAGCCAAAGCAAGCTCAAAACCATCCGATGAGCACAACATCACAAAGTCAATGCCTGTAACGGTATTTAAAAAACGTTGTAACTCGATATGGGCAGACTCAATCAGTGCTTGCGGAATTTCACGTGAACTATTCATTTATCCTACCTATGCAACTGCAGATTCAGCTTGCATTTCTATTGTTGTAATTAGTGTTTCAATCATCAGTAAAACATCATCTTGTTCACGCGCATCAACGGCAAACAGCGGAAATTGTTTTTGATGGATCTGCATCCAATCACGGTAAATTTTGAGCTTATGCTGATCTTCTTGATCTAAATGCGTAATGCCAACCACCACATTTGATCCATACTGCTCAAATGCTTTTAAATAAAACTCTAAATCTTTTAAACGATCTGCTTGGCTATGATCGATTAAGATCACGATTCCCATTGCACCCTTGCAGACAATAGACCACATAAAATCAAAACGATCTTGGCCTGGAGTACCGTACAGGCCTATCTGCGTACCGTCTTCAAGGCTAATTTCACCGTAATCAATACCAACAGTCGTCAAAAATTTATGGTGCGCTGCAGTATCAGTATTTACTGCTTCTGTCGTCACGACAGGAATATCAGACAATGCTTGAATGGCAGCAGATTTTCCTGCCCCCATGGTTCCCCCGAAAACAATTTTGTACTGCTGTAGTATCATCAAGAAGTCCCAAGAAGAATAAAATGCCTAATACGTCACATTATATTTAATTTTATTGACAAAAAACATCAAGTTTTAAACCATTTAGTAAAATCCACTTACATATTCCCCTACTTTTTGTATACCTTTTGAGCTTTTTTATACACATGTATACTATTTAAATTAGCTTAAGTATCTGTCTTTTCTTATTATTTAAATTAAATAATAATAATCATACTCAGTTAGGGCGTGATTGGCATTTTTTACCAAGTAAAATTCAATCTATAACTCAGATCAAAAAATACATTTGAAATATTTTTTCCAATCAACAAAACAGGAAACTTCACGTTTTTCATATGTTTAATCGATAGTTTCTTCGCTTAATTTCTGTATCCAAACGTCATTCACCAATTTAAACGAAAAGTCACTATCGATTTTGATTCTTTATTCAGGTTTGAACTGTACGCTTTGGCTTATTCGAATAAGGGATTAGTTTTTTCTAGTGGCTTATTTTCATTACGGAATAAAACTGATAAGGCTCATCAGAGCTGTAATCACGATGAACTTTGAAGAGGCTTCAGTTATTCGATGCATTTATCTCACTAACGTTCTCATCATAAAAAATCCTCCAAAGTATTGGAGGATTTTCGGTACAGATTGAAAGCAAGCTTATACTTGCACACTCACCTGACGTTGCTGTCGTGACGCTGGCAAAAGTTCTTCGAATCTTTGCATCAGTTCAGAGTTTTCAGTTTGCCATTTCGGCTGCTTGTCTTTATCAATCAGTAAGGCACGGACACCTTCAATCATGTCACCCTGCTCAAACCAAATATCTTGTAAATCCCGCTCCAATTGCATGCACTGTTCTAACGATAGCCCGCGCCCTACATGCTGAAGTTTTAGGCTGATTTGCTTGGCTAACAAAGAACGCTGTTGTAAATTTGCTAGGATCTTTTCAGCCCAATCCATATAATCACTATCTAATGTATTGGCAAGGCTGTCTTCAATTTGGGCCAATTCAGCATGAGAAAAATGCTGGCGAATCGCATCTTCATACTGTTTTAATTCACTAGGCGCAGGTTCTTTTAAATAACGCGCAATAGTCTGTTCAATAGATTGTTGGGTTAATTGCGCGGCATGTCCCAGTTCTGTTTGTAACTGCTGTAACTGTTCACTCGGTACTAAATAATCAATTAAATCTAAGTGCAAAGCATCACTACTACTAATCTGTTCACCCGTAACAGCCATGTACACACCGATATCGTCTAAACGAGACAGGAAATGGGTTGCGCCCACATCGGGGAAAAAGCCAATCGCGGTTTCTGGCATGGCAAAACGTGATTTTTCACTGCTAACAATAATCTGGCAAGCTTGTGCCAAACCAAAACCACCACCCAAAACATAGCCATCTAAAAACACCACGACAGGTTTCGCATATTGGCGCAGGCTTTTTAGCATGTGATATTCATCGGCAAAATAGCGCTGATAATTGGCAGTTCCATTTTGATAACTGTCATATAGGAAGCGAATATCCCCGCCTGCACAAAAGGCTTTCGCGCTATTGGAGTTAATCAAGATAGCTTGAACTTGTTCGTCCTCGCGCCACAGTTCTAGCTGCTGGCTAATGCCATGAATCATGCTTAAGGACAGTGCATTCAAATGACTCGCGCGGTCTAACGTAATCACACCCAAATGTCCTTGGAGGCTGATCTGTAAATTATTTTCCATGCACAGACTCCTTTTATTGATTTTTAAATTGTGCTGGACGCTTTTCCACAAAGGCTTTCATGCCTTCTTTCTGGTCAGACGTCGCAAAGATGGAATGGAAAGTACGACGCTCAAAGCGTAACCCCTCACTCAAACTCACTTCAAAAGCACGATTAATGCTTTCTTTAATCATCATGGTGGCAGTGAGGGATCTTTCCGCAATTTTTTCCGCAGCTTCTAGGGTATAAGCCAATAATTCTTCTTTCGGTAGCACACGCGCCACTAAACCACTTTGCTCTGCCTCAACCGCGCCCATTTGCCTTGCGGTTAAACACATTTCCATGGCTTTGGCTTTACCCAATGCCAACGTTAAACGCTGTGTTCCACCAATACCAGGAATCACACCGAGTGTTACTTCAGGCAAACCAAATTTGGCATTATCCGCACAATAAATAAAATCGCACATCAGGGCCAACTCGCAGCCGCCACCCAGTGCATAACCACTTACCGCAGCGATTAATGGTTTACGACGCTGCGCAATCCGATCTGCCAGATGGAAAAAATCATCAAAATAGATATTCGGGAAATTTAGCTCCGCCATTTCTTTAATATCGGCACCTGCTGCAAAGGCTTTTTCTGAACCCGCCAACACCATACAGCCAATTTCAGCATCGCGTTCAAACTGGTCTAAGGCTTGGTTAATCTCAGCAATCAATTGACTGTTCAAGGCATTCAACGCTTGAGGGCGATTCAGCGTAATCACCCCGACGCCTTTACGCTTTTCAACTAGAATCGTGTCCCACTGTAAGTCTTCGATGAATGTTTTTTCCCACTGCATGTTACGATCCTTCTTTTATAGACCAATGCACATATCTCTTTAAAATCTCGTGATCACTCACATGTGCAAAGGTCAGTTTTTTCGATATTGGGTTTATAAACTACGGGCAATCACCAAGCGTTGAATATCACTGGTGCCTTCGTAAATCTGACAAATTCGGGCATCACGATAAATCCGTTCAATTGGAAAATCTTTCAGATAGCCATAGCCTCCAAAGATTTGTAGAGCATTGGAACAGACCCGTTCGGTCATTTCCGAAGCAAACAATTTTGCCATCGAAGCTTCAGTCAAACACGGTTGACCCGCTTCTTTGAGACGTGCTGCCTGATGTACCAATTGACGTGCCGCGGCAATTTCAGTTGCCATACTGGCCAGTCGGAACGACACTGCTTGCTGCTCAAAAATCGGTTTGCCAAAAGCTACACGCTCTTTGGCATAACGGGTTGCTTCCTCCAAAGCGGCACGCGCTAATCCAACAGCCTGCGCGGCTATGCCAATACGTCCACCTTCCAAATTAGATAAAGCAATTTTTAAACCTTCACCTTCTTTGCCGAGCAACATACTTTTGTGCACACGCACATCGGTCAAGGCAATTTGGCAGGTGTCAGACGCATGTAAACCCAATTTTTCTTCAACCCGAATCACTTCATAACCCGGCGTATTACGCGGGACTAAAAAAGCACTCATGCCTTTTTTCCCGGCGCTAGGATCGGTCACGGCAAACACGATAATCACGCCTGCGTTATGTCCTGAAGTAATAAATTGCTTGGCACCATTGATAATGTAATGGTCGCCATCTTTCACGGCGCGGGTTTTAATGGCTGCGGCATCGGAACCTGTGTGTGGTTCAGTCAGTGCAAAAGCGCCGATCATTTCCCCTTTGGCTAAAGGCACGAGGAATTGCTGCTTTTGCTCCTCAGTACCAAATTTCAAAATCGGCACGCAACCCACTGAATTATGCACACTCATAATTGCTGAAGTTGCACCATCCGCAGCCGCAATTTCTTCTAACGCTAGTACATAGGCCAAGTTGCCTGTTGCGGATCCACCCCATTCTTCAGGCACCAACATGCCCATAAAACCCAATTGCCCCATTTGCTGTAAGGCTTGCGCAGGAAAAGTTCCCTGTCGATCCCACTCACTGGCATAGGGTTTAATTTGTTCTTGGGCAAAGCTTTTTGCCATGTCCTGAATCAGAACTTGTTCTTCAAAAAACATACCTTGTCGATCCCACTCACTGGTATTCGGTTTCATCTGTTCTTGGGCAAAACTTTTCGCCTTGTCCTGACTCAGGACGTGTTCCTCAGTGAATTGCATAAATCCTTTCCTTACAATCTCTTCAATTTAAACAGTAGCCGCAGTTTGTTGCTTAGCAATTTCCTGATTACGCAGTAAAAAGCGCTGAATTTTTCCACTTGGTGTTTTTGGAAGTTCAGTCACAAACTCAATCAAACGCGGATAAGCATGGGCAGATAAGCGTTTTTTCACAAATTGGCTCAGTTCATTTTCGAGTTCAGTACTGGCTGCACTTTCACCTGATAAAATCACAAAAGCTTTAATCACTTCAGTACGCTCAGGATCAGGCACACCAATCACGGCAGCTTCAATCACTGCATCATGCTCTAGCAAGGCACTTTCGACATCAAAGGGTCCCACACGATAGCCCGACGTAGTAATCACATCATCACTGCGTCCGACAAAACTCATGCTGCCATCGGCATGCATTTCAGCGGTATCACCGGTTAAATAATAATGTCCAATAAAGGGCGATTTACGGCTTTCTTGATAACCGCCAAACCACATCATCGGAGACTGGCTAATATCCACCGCTAAAATTCCCGGACTATCTGCACCGAGTTCATTGCCCTGTTCATCTAGTGCCACAACACGATAGCCGGGACTGGCAAAACCGGCCGAACCTGCGCGAACCTCATGTTCTAGCGCATGGTGATTACACACCACCATCCCGACTTCGGTTTGGCCATAATGATCAAAGATCGGGGCATCTAATACTTGCTGGAACCAGCGGAACACTTCAGGATTCAAGGGCTCACCTGCACTGCTCACGACACGGAATTTGCCGCGGAGTTTCGCCATTTGCTTCGGATCAGCCGCCATCATCATGCGGTAGGCTGTGGGTGCACCTGCCAAGTTATTCACGCCATAGTCATTTACAATCTGGCATAGACTATCGGCGGTAAACGCGCCTTCATAAAAAATGGTTGGATAACCCAATAAGAGCGGGCCAGTAATGCCGTAATACAATCCATACGCCCAACCTGGATCGGCAATATTCCAAAACGAATCTTCAGCTCTTAAACCTATCGCATCTTGCATATAGGCACCAAATGCAATCAGCGCTTTGAGTGGCACTTGCAAGGGTTTAGCAGGGCCTGTCGTGCCTGAAGTGAACATCAACAAGAACGGATCTTGGATGTTCATCATCACCAATTCGCACTGATCAGATTGGCGATTGACCTCTGCCCAGAAACTATAATCCCCCTGATACAGTCCTGTGCCTTTGGCTCCCGTGACCGTCACAATTGCAGGGCAACCGTCTACGTCCTGTAATTTGTCACGATTACCCACATCAGTCACCACTAACTTACTCTGAGCAAGCTGTAAACGGTGCTCAATCGCTTTCGGGCCAAATGCAGTAAATAAAGGTTGATAGACCGCACCAATCCGCCAAGTCGCTAAAATGGTAATAATCAGCTCTGGTGTCCGCGGCAATAAACCCGAAACACGGTCACCTTTGCTTACCCCTTGCGACTTTAAAAAGTTAGCAAATTGACTGGCACGTTGTTGTAACTCTCGAAAAGTATATTGCTCTTTACGACCATCTTTACCCTGCCAAAACAAAGCAATCTGCCCCGGCAAAGCATGCCGATCACAGCACTCATAACACGCATTCAGCGCATCGACTGAACCTGATAGAAACCGTTGCGCAGCCTGCTGTAAATCAAAGCTTTGCTGCGCTTGTTGATAATTTGAAGTCATCCTTTCACCTCAGTCACATTTTTTGTTATTCACGACAAGGGTTTTTTATCGGGTGCACTCATTGCACCCTTTCATTTCTTTTGAATCAACTTTCTCGGGGTAAATATTGCTGGATAATGCTGGAAAAATCTAAATGCGCATTGCCTTGCAAACACAGTTGTTGATACAGCTGCTGTGCTAAACCACCAAGTAGTACAGGTTGCTTGACTTGGCCTGCCGCTTCAATGGCCAAACCTAAATCTTTAAGCATCAATTGCGAGGCAAAGCCATCGGTATAACCACGTCCTGCGGGTGCATTTGGACTAATATCCGGCCATGGATTACAGATTTCTGAACTCCAGCAACGACCACTTGAACTATTGATCACCCCTGCAAGGGCATGCGTATCAATGCCCAGTCGACTGCCCAAAGCCATACCTTCTGCCACGGCAGCCATGGAAATGCCCAAAATCATATTATTGCAAATCTTCGCAATTTGCCCTGCACCGACCGCACCACAGTGCACGGTGTTTTTTCCCATAAAGCTTAAAATCGGCTTCACTTGGTCATAAGTCGCATCATCAGCGCCGACCATAAAGGTTAAGGTGCCTGCTTTGGCGCCAATGGTGCCACCAGAAACTGGCGCATCACAAACCTGAATCTGATGCTTCAAGCCCTCAGCAGCAACATCTTTAATGGTTTGCGGATCGATAGTACTAGAGTCGATACAGAGACTACCTGCTCGCATCACCGCCAGAATCCCCGTTTCACCCAAATATACATCACGTACATGCTTGGCCGCAGGTAGCATGCTAATCACCACATCTGCCTGCTCAGCCGCAGCTTGCGGGCTATCGCACACCACACCACCACTTTCAGCAAACTGTTGTAAGGCTTTTTCATTCAAGTCATAACCTAACACCGTTTGCCCTGCTTTGAGCAGGTTCTGTGCCATCGAACCGCCCATATTCCCTAAACCAATGAAAGCTATCTTCATCTCACTACTCCTTAGCGTAAACTGATAGTGGTATTAACTTCCCCTGCTTCTTGGCTATCTTCAAACCAACGGCTGGTGATGGTTTTGGTTTGCGTATAGAACTGTACCGCTTGTTTGCCATAAGGACCTAAGTCACCCAATTTCGAACCACGTGAACCTGTAAAGCTAAAGAATGGCACAGGGACTGGAATTGGAATATTGATGCCCACTTGACCAATATCAATACGGTTTTGGAAGGTCCGTGCCACTGCCCCACTTTGGGTAAATAAGCCCACGCCATTCCCAAATGGATTGGCATTCACCAGCTCAATCGCTTCATCCAACGTATCCACACAGAGAATCGTCAGTACAGGGCCAAAGATTTCTTCTTTATAAATGCGCATATCCGTCGTGACTTGGTTAAACACCGTTGCTCCGACAAAGTTGCCACTTTCATAGCCTTTGACTTGAATATCACGACCATCCAGCAACAGTTCAGCACCTTGTTCTACACCACTGTTAATCAAATCAATGACACGGGCTTTGGCACGTGGTGAAATCACAGGGCCAATGTCCGTATTCGGCTCATGTCCCGCATTCACACTCAAGGTCTTCGCTTTTGCGACCAATTCATTGATCCAGTGTTTACTATCACCGACCATGACTGCAACCGAAAGCGCCATGCAACGTTGCCCTGCCGCACCAAAGGCTGCACCGACCATGGCATTTAAGGTTTGTTCTTTATTAGCATCAGGCATCACTACCACATGGTTTTTCGCGCCCATCATCGATTGCACGCGCTTGCCATGTTGACCTGCCAAGTTATAGACATGCGTACCAACCGCAGTTGAGCCGACAAAAGAAATGGCTTTGATGTCTTGATGCGTACACAGGGCATCGACCACATCTTTACCGCCATGCACCACATTCAGTACGCCTGCGGGAATACCTGCTTCGATTGCCAACTCGACCAACATCATGGTGGAGAGCGGATCTTGTTCAGATGGCTTCAAAACAAAGGTATTGCCGCAGACGATTGCCATTGGGAACATCCACAAAGGAATCATCGCAGGGAAGTTAAATGGCGTAATGCCCGCACATACACCTAAAGGTTGTTGCAAGGTATAGGTATCTACGCCACGTGCCACCCCTTCGGTATATTCACCCATTTGCAACGTACCTATTGAACAGGCATGTTCCACCACTTCCAAACCACGCTGAATATCACCTTCAGCGTCGGCCAAGGTTTTGCCTTGTTCGGCTGTGAGTACCTGTGCAATTTTCTTGGCATTGTCGCGAATCAGTTGCTGTAGTTTCAGCATAATGCGCATGCGCGCTTGAATCGGGGTTTCTCTCCAGCTGGCAAAGGCAGATTTTGCTGAGCTAATCGCGGCTTGTATTTCCTCAGGCGTTGCAAAAGGGACTAAACCAATCACTTCTTGGGTTGCTGGATTGATAATGTCTTGCCATTGCTGGGTTTTAGACTCGACAAATTCACCGTTAATCAAAAGTTTAGCTGTAGTAATTTGGATTTTAGAAACCGTATTCATAACCTCTCCATAGGCATTCATTTTTATTGTGTCACTGTTGAAACATACGACTTAAACCGTATATTCAATTTCTGCGTTTCAACTCAGACTAGCAAAGAAAACTTTGACCACCAATGCAGATTGGTGCACGATGGTTGTGCAATTTTGCACAGGATGTGGAAAATAATAAATGAAAGTAGATTGGGATCATCTGCAGTTTTTTTTGGTCTTGGCACGCGCTAAAACCCTGACCAATGCAGCACGGATTATTGGAGTCGAACACAGTACTGTGGCACGGCGGGTACAGTCTTTAGAAGTCGCTTTAGGTACACCGCTGTTTAAACGTGAAGCCACAGGCTATGAACTCACCGTCGATGGCATGGCTCTGGTTCCGCGCGTAGAGCAAATGGAACAGGCCTTTTTACAAATTCAAAAACCGCAACAGCCACTTGAAGGTCGTGTACGAATTGGCGCACCTGAGGGTTTCGGCACAGCATTTTTAACCCAGTTATTAGCCGAACTGTCTTTGCAATTTCCACTACTCACGATCGATCTGATTCCTGTACCGAAGATGATTAAACTGTCGCATCGTGAAGCGGATATTGTGATTTCAATTGACCGTCCAAAATCAGGTCCTTACATCATTACCCGACTGACCGATTACTGTTTAAAAATTTATGGAAGCAAGCGCTATCTGGCACAGCATCCGCCTATTCAGCGGATGGAAGATTTAGCGCCCCATCGCTTTGTCAATTATATTGATGATCTGATTTATAGTTCGGAGCTGTATTGCTTGGAACGGCTACCCATCCCTCTGACTGCAAATTTTCGCAGTAGCAGTATTTTGGCCCAACAAATTGCGGTCAATGCAGGAGCTGGATTGGCCATTTTGCCGCAGTTTTTGGCGCATGACCAACCCAACTTAGAACAAGTGCTGCCCGAGCAAGTGCGCTTCACACATACCTTTTGGATGCTGACTTTTGTCGACCTACAACACGAACCACGGATTAAATTGGTCTGGGATTATTTGCGTAAACAAGCCGACTTAAAACAAGGCATGCTGATGGATTAAATCATCCACAACAGGTGCTTATTTATATTCCCCCGTCGCAATACGTCGAGCCAGTTGTTCCAAACGATCAACTTTTTGTCGTTGTGGTAAAACGTGGCAAACCATCTCGGCGGTATAATCCACAGCAGTATTGGGAATCAGTGGTCGAGTCTGGCTTGTTACATAGTCTTGACTACTGAGTAACGAGCCATTTTTTTTAAAATTGGCAGATGAACGAATACTATAGACCTCATTGTCACAGCCAACTCTGTATAACGCGAGTGAGTAATCCCCTAACTCCAAGCCGTCTTTTTCTTTGTCACTCTTAATGAGATATTTGACCCAATATTCAACTTCATTACGACTCGTATCAAGCATTTTAACTCGATCAAAATCGACATAAACATATTGTGAGCGATCATAATTGGCATTCACAAACGTCCATTCAGCAAACGCAGATCCTCCCCACAATACACAAAGAAAACCCAATAAAATACGACTTAACACATCACTATCCCCCAAGATAGACGGGCAAGATTATAGCAACTCCCTTATATAAAGCACATGAAAAACCAAACTAACATACTGAAATATATCTATTTAAATAGCTATAAATTAGAAAGTTTCAGCACATATTTCTCTACTTAGTTATAACTGGTTATCACTCTAGATAGACTATGTGGTTTGTTTTGCATACGGCGAATAGCCTATTTTGTTTACTAACACGCAGTGTAATCCTCTTGATATTTTCAAATAGCTACCATTATTGATTTTTAGCGTGGTGATCTTGGAAGCCAAATTAAAGCCGTAGAAATATCAACAGCCCCAGACAGTCTATTTATTTTAATAACACTATGAATATATTTAGCTTTACAAAATAAATAACAAAAAATAAAGCCATGCATATGCATGGCTTTATTTAAAGGGATTGAACTAACCCGTTTTATAGCTTTAGGCTGGAATTTGTTGCGTAATACAGTGAATATTACCACCGCCTAACAGAATTTCACGTGCTGGTACACCTGTAATTAAATAGTCAGGGTACATTTGCTGAAACAATTGCTGTGCTTGTTGATCCGTGCTTTCATCGAATAACGGGAAAATAATCTGCTGGTTACTAATCAGGTAATTCACATACGAACCTGCCAAGCGATTGCCTTCAACACGCTCAATCGCATTGCCTTTTTGCACATCGTTGGTTTCATTTTCACGTGCATACAGTGGGCCTGGTGCTGGCAGTTTCCAGACTTTTAAACGACGCCCTTGTGCATCCACTGTATTTTCCAAAACCGTCAATGCCGCCAAAGAACGTGCATATTGAGGATCAGTTTCATCCTCGGTCCAGTGCAATGCCACTTCACCCGGACGAACAAAACAGCACATATTATCGACATGCCCATCTGTTTCATCGTTATACACCCCATCTGGTAACCAAATGAAATTCGTGACGCCTAAACACTCTTGTAAAATTTCTTCAATGTCGTCTTGTGTTAAATCTGGATTACGATTTGGGTTGAGCAGGCATTCTGCCGTAGTTAAGAGTGTTCCTTCACCATCCACATGGATGGAGCCGCCCTCTAGCACTAAGGGTGTAGAAAAACTTTCCAGCTCATGCATCGCAGAAATTTGCTTGGCAATGAGCTGGTCTTGATCCCATGGGAAATACAAGCCGCCATCATCTCCGCCCCAAGCATTGAATACCCAGTCAATACCGATACGTTCACCTTGTGCATTTTTAACAATCGAAGGTCCAGTATCACGCGTCCACGCATCGTCACTTTCCATTTCATATAATGTCACTTCTGCAGGCATAGTTTTGCGTGCTTTTTCCATTTCTGCAACAGGAACAGCCATAAATACAGGCGTCTTTTGTAAAATAGCCGCTGCAACTTGGGCAAAAGCCTGTTGTGCTGGCTGTGCATTGTCACGCCAGTTATCAGTACGATACGGCCAAATCATCCATACTGCTTCTTGCGCTGCCCATTCACCCGGCATACTAAAACCCTGTTGCTTTGGGGTTTTGATTGTTTTTTGCTTTTCGACCACAAGTTCCATTTTAAACTCTCTTGAATTTTAACATTTCCAAATTTTTGCTTTAGTGAATTAAAGTCGTTCACTCACACTTTTTTAAGCTTCCTCAATTGGCGTTCCCAAAGAAATTGGCTGCTTTTTAATTTTCTTATACACCACTAAGCCAATGCCTACGCATAACCAAACCCCACCAAATTCGAGGGCTGATTTTTCCAAGTTGATCCATAAACCTAACAATGAAAATACAGATGCCAAAGGTAAAAATAGGTTCATAAACAGATTTTTAAAGCCTAATCGCGCTTTGGCAATTACAAAGAATTTCATAAAGACCGAGAAATTCACCATAGTAAAGGCAATTAAGGCACCAAAACTGACAAAACTCACCACCGTTGCAAGGTCGACATAAATTGCCAATAACGAAATTAAACCGACAAAGAAGATTGAATAAAGTGGCGTACCGAGTTTTGTGCTGACCGATCCAAACACTCTTTTATTGAATACTCCATCACGCCCCATAATGTACATTAAGCGTGAAGCGCTGGCATGGGTTGCTAAACCCGAAGCGAAGGCATTCATAATTTGCACGCTTAATAATGCCGTTTGAAATGCTGCACCACCCACAATCAAGGCAATTTCAGGCAAAGCTTCGTCAGGGTTTTTAAATTGAGCCAAGGTTGGGAATTGCAATGTGACAAACCACGACACCGTAATAAAAATTGCGCCCCCCAATAACGTGGTCCAAATAATTGCCTTTGGAATGGTTTTCGTTGGATTTTTCGTTTCATGTGCGAGTGTCGAAACTGCATCAAAACCTAAATACGAAAAACACACCAATGACACACCCGCAACCAATGTACCCAGTTCTGGCTGACCACTAAACATTGGTTTCATGGTTACAACGTGGCTATAACCTTGTGAACTTCCAATTCCTGTCACCACCAGATAGATAAATACCAGCATCATGATCAAAGTCGCAATCACAAAAACAAAGCTGAAATTGGCAAGAATATTAATGCGAAAGCTATTAATCAGGGTAACCAGCCCAACCATGATAAGCACCCAAACAGTGTAGGACACATCTGGAAAGAGTGAATTCAGATAAAATCCTGCCAACAACGCATTAATCAGCGGCAACAGCATGTAATCTAATAAAGAGCACCACCCCACAAAAAAGCCCATGGTTTTGCCACAAGTTTCACTAGTGTAGGTATAAGCAGAACCTTCCTTGGGTGAGAGTCTACTAAAACGTGCATAACTTACTGCAGTTAACAGCATGGCAACCAACGCTAGTAAATAAGCCAAAGGCACTTGCCCATTGGTCACTCTGGAAATAATCCCAAAAGTATCAAATACCGTCGCTGGCGCCATATAGGCAACCCCAATGACAACCACTTGCCAAAGGGAGAGACTCCTGTGTTTATTATCGCCTTCCATGCTTTTACTCCTGTAGCAATGCAAGCACGTTCTTCCATGCATTAGTTGTTCCAACTAACAACACCTATATTGAGAAGGACATCCTTTTCCTTCCCAATACTCCGTAAAACTACATTTAAATCGTTATGACATTTTCTTCTAAATAACTTTGCATGCCAGACTCACCCAACTCACGGCCAGTTCCGCTCTTTTTAAAGCCGCCCCACAAAGAACTCGGATGAATCATTTGGAAAGAGTTAATCCAGATATGTCCAGCGCGCAGCCGCTTAGCAAGTGATTTACCATGATCGACTGAGCCCGTCATAATGGTTGCCGCCAAACCAAACTCCGAATCATTTGCCGCTTGAATGGCTTCATCTTCTGTTTTAAAAGTACGGCAACACATGACTGGACCAAAAATTTCTTCTTTCCACAGACGACTATTGGTCGGTACATCAATATAGATTTGCGGGCGAATATAAAAACCCTGAGTAGGACATGAAATGTTATTCACATCAATCAATGCCGTCAGTTGTTCTTGTTCTGCCAGCGCTAAATATTCATGCACTTTTTTGAATTGTTTATATGTGGTCATTGGTCCCATGCTGAACTGGCCTTCAACTTCTTGGCCGAGCAAAATTGACTCTGTCGCTTGCTTAAGCTTTTGAAAGAACACATCAGCAACTGATTCATGCACCAATACACGCGACATGGCAGAACACATTTGTCCCGCGTTATAAAACATGCCACCCACGGCTTTTTCTACAGCATCATCAATGTCAGCATCTGCTAGTACCAAAAATGCAGACTTGCCGCCCAACTCAAGAGTGACCCGTTTGACTGACGTTGCCGCAGCTTGCATCACTTGAATGCCAATTTCGGTACTGCCCGTAAACGATACTTTTTGTATCTCTGGATGACGGACCAAATGTTCAGCGGCTATTGCATCACCCAACACCAAATTGAATACGCCCTGTGGGAAATTCATTTGGTTTAACAGTTTCATAAATTCCAGTTCTGGTAATGGCACCAATTCGGAAGGTTTAAATACCAAAGTACAACCTGCAGCCAAAGCTGGTGCAATTTTCCATGCACTGGTAATTAATGGAAAGTTCCACGGCGTGATTAAAGCCACGACCCCAACAGGGTTTTGCTGATGGGTTAATTCCGTACCATGATCCGTTGAACTGGTTTTGGTAAATGCAAATTTCTGCACGAGATCGGCATAGTAGCGATAACATTTAACGCTGTTATCGACATCAACTTGGGCTTGACCGAGCGACTTACCATTATTGCTATGCGACAGTTCGACCAACTTATCTTTTGACTGTTCAATTGCATCTGCAATTTTATTCAACCATGCCGCGCGTTCTGCTGCACTGGTATTACTCCAACTTGCCAAAGCCTGATTCGCAGCGTCAACCGCCGCATCAACATCCTCAGTAGAAGCTGTGACAAAATGTGCCAGTGCTTGTTCACTGCGCGGATTGATGACCGCTATTTCGGTGCTACCCGTCGTAACAGTCCATTGTCCATTGATATAATTTTTCATCGTTTTACTCGCCTCAGCTTGATGGCATCATGTGAAACTTCATCAGCTTCTTATTTGGCTCACCACAGCAAGACTATTGTTATATTGGATCTTTTTGGCTATTTGGAGCTAGTATGTCCGCCTCAAACCGATTTACAAGCAAACAACTTCTGTACAACCCAACTCATTCGAATCAGGTTGTCATAGAAATGAATAATCGTTAAACCTTACAAGTGACCTTCAGCTTTTAACTCTTGAATCGTATTTTGAATCGCGTGACGTAAAGTTTTAACTGTGAAATCAATCTGCTCACGCGTTAAAATTAATGGAGGAGAAAGTACATTCATATGACCTACAGGACGTACGATGAGTCCTAATTTTTGGCAGTGATTGGCAATACGCTTACCCACACCAATCGAACCATCAAACAACTCTTTGGTTTCTTTGTTGCGCAAGTTTTCAATACACATCATAAATTTCTTGCCGCGAACCTGACCCACAATTTCCAAATCAGCTAAAGTTTTAAGCTGTTCTTCAAAATAAATACCGACATCTTGTACATGTTCGCAAATGTTTTCGCGCTCAATGATTTCGATATTTTTTAGCGCAGCCACACAGCTCACAGGATGACCTGAATAGGTAAAGCCGTGCGTTAACAACCCGCCTTCGTGATGAGGCTTACTAATCGCGTCATAAATTTCATCTGAAATAATGGTTGCACCCAAAGGTAAGTAACCTGAAGACAAGCCTTTAGCACAGGTGATGATATCTGGAACAATACCGAACACCGCTTCTGAAGCAAACATATGACCTAGACGACCAAATGCCGTAACCACTTCATCCGATACATACAACACATTGTATTTTTTACATACCGCTAAAGTTTTAACATGGTAGCCTTCAGGTGGAACAATCACCCCACCTGCCCCCATGATCGGTTCAGCAAAGAATGCTGCAACATTGTCTGGGCCCAGTGCCAAAATCGTATCTTCTAACTCCTGAACTTTTTCATTACAGAAATCTTCCATCGACTGAGATTCAGGCTTACGGTATGGATTTGGACATGAAACGTGATGCACCAATTGGTTGTGAATTTCAAAACCAATATGATCGGCCTCAATGCCTGTCAGGCTCATACTGATATAGGTACTACCGTGATAAGCATCTTTACGTGCAATCAGTTTTTTCTTTGAAGGCTGACCAATTTGATGGAAATAATGGTGAATTAAACGTACAGCCGTATCGTTTGCAACTGAACCACCACAACCAAAAAACACATGGTTTAAGCTTTCTGGTGCATGCTCAGCCAATTTAGCCGCCAATTTTGCTGCGGGTGCAGTGGTTTGATGACCAAATGGCGAGAAATATGGAAGTTCCATAATTTGTGCAGATACGGCATCGGCAATTTCTTGACGGCCATAACCCACATTCACACACCACAAGCCGCCAATACCATCTAAATATTTATTGCCATAAACATCATAAACATAGACATTTTCACCTTTTGACATAATTAAAGAACCTTCTTCTTTAAATGTGGTGAAATCTGTCCATGGGTGAATCACATGGTCTTTGTCTTTTTGCCAAATATCTTGAATATCAACATTTACTGGTAATTTAGAATTCATTTTTGTCCTTCCTTAACACTTTGCCACACACCAATCCTGGAGGCGGCATTTTACGGTTTATTCGTCAATCGCAATAGTCTTTTAAACTGCTTGAGCACACTGAGTTTCTGATGTCTTCGCCTGCATGGCATCATAATTTAGAATGGCATTCAAAAGCACATCGGCACCTTGTGCAGCATCACATGCATACACATCTTCCGCCTCGTTATGACTTAAACCATCAATACATGGAATAAAAATCATCGTCGTTGGACAATGCTTTGCAATGTTAATGGCATCATGTCCTGCGCCACTTACAATGGTCTGATTTGAATAGCCCAGCGTATCTACAGCTTGTTGTACTGTCTCGACACACGCCTTATCGAAATAAGTCGCAGGGCTTAACCAATGCTGTGAAATACTAATGTCTAAATCATGCTGCTCTGCCAGTGTTTGCAAAATCTTACGTGTCTCCACTTCCATATCTTTCAGTGCTGCATCATTCGGATTGCGCAAATCAATAGTCCATTGAATTTGACCTGGAATGGTATTACGTGAAGAGTTTGCTACTTGCATTTCACCAAAGGTGACCAAGCCCTCAGGGAAGCGCTTGCGGACATTGTGTTCTAATTCCACAATCATCGCCGCCGAACCCACCATGGTATCTTTACGCATATGCATTGGTGTTGTGCCTGCATGTGCCGCTTTACCTTTGGTTTCAACATCTAACCATAAAATGGCTTGCCCACCCGTAACCACCCCAATCGCCACTTGGCTCTGTTCCAACACAGGACCTTGCTCAATATGTGCTTCGTAATATGCTTTAAATGGACGCGCTAAAGGTGTTTCTCCCAGTTGGCCTGTACGGACCAATTCTGAATAAACCGAAATACCCTGTTTATCTGTACTCTCATAGACTTTTTGCTTCGGTAAAAGCCCAGTAAATACCGCAGAACCCATCATCGCTGGAGTAAAACGTGCACCTTCTTCATTGGTCCACACCACCACTTCCAAAGGATGGTGGGTATGGATGCCTTCTTCCGTCAAACGCTGTAACACTTCCATGCCCGACAAAACACCATAAATGCCATCGAAACGTCCACCTTTGGGCTGGGTATCTAAATGACTCCCCATAACAATAGGTAATGCCGTCGTCGAAAGCCCTGCACGTCTTAAAATCAAGTTACCAATTTCATCGTAATGGATTGAAAGATTAATCTTTTTTGCCCATTCAATCAGCAAAGAGCGCCCAGCAACATCTTCATCAGATAAAGCTAACCGTGTGTTTCCGCCTTTATCTGTTGCGCCAATTTTTGCCATTTCCATTAGCATTTGCCACAATCGTTCCGCATTCGCTTTCATTTCTTAGCAACATCCATTTTAGAAATACTTTTATGGGGAGTTGGGTAACACCTCATTCTGTAAACTCACTCTAGAAAAAAAGGACAACACCAACAAGTGATAAATTTTAAACTACCGTATTAGTAAAACTTATACCCTATAGCTCAAGATCTGATCGCTTTTCTAATTACCTTAAAATATAAGTATTTAAATCCTAAAAGATGCTGGGCATGACATTTTTAAACGGCCTTCTATAAAAGATTTTATCTAAAAAAAAGGATCACCCTAATACTCTAGAGCAATCCCCTTTATACTTTTCTAAGTTTCAAAACCAACCGAATGAAAAGCAGCGCTTAAAAAGCCTTTGTTAAACTAAAAATTACAGCGTCATCTGCACTGGATAATGCTTTATTAATATTCGAATCGACATAATACAGATCAAAAATAAAGTCATTATAATTATAATTTCCGCCTACTTTATAATCATAATATGAATCCTCTTGATCTGTTCCCCATAAAACATCATAAGCGGCATGACTTGAAAACTGGTTGTAACCGACTTGCGCATATGCAGTCCATTTTTCAGCAAATGGGTAATTGTAAGTGGTTTCATATCGAAGCATTTTTCCAGTTTTGAAAAAATATTCTGGAGAATAATAAAATGTAAAATTCAATGTATCTTTAGCACTTAACAATCCCGTTCCCGTTGCAGCAACAGAATATTCTTCATAATCAGTATCGGGTAAAGATTTGTCTGCACCTGGATAATTAATATCAGCATATTGAACATTCAATTTAAATCGATCATTCACGAGATAGTCATATCCCAAGTAATAATCCAGCTCTATGCTACTGCCAATATCAAGTTCACTATTCGAAGCAAAAAGTTGTGCATATAAGCCTGAATCATGGTCAACGCGTAAAAAACCCTGTACTGCTGGATCACCTTCCGTTTGCGAATAACCACGTGAATAATAATCTGTTAAAAAAGAGACCGTACCACTGGTTAAAAATCCTTTTAAAATATTGGATTCCTCGACAGTTTCTGCGTGCACACTCGAAATTGCCATTACTGCCAATAAACTACACATTAGCTTATTTTTCATTACTAACCTTCCATCAATTCCATGATTTTTATTTGGTTTTTTATTGTCATTCTTTTTTTACCAAAGCATAGAACCAATTTCTATAAATCAATAGGAACCATTCAGCTCAACACTCAAGCTTTATTGCACACAGTAATCCTGTGTAAAGCTGGCTAAACTTAATACAAATGCATATAAATTCTTATTATTATAGGTGATAAAACCATAAATAATGCTAAATCTGCTGCTATCACTTGATCATTTTTCACATCTTAAACCCTGTTTCTTGGATAAAAAAATTTGATCACTAAAACAGTAATTTTCTTGCTATCAATAATCTGATTTTACCTACGTAAAAGATATATATTCAAATCTGCGTCGAACTCTCTTATTCATTATTCTTTGAATGATTTACATTAAATACAGTTCGGAGATCATTTATAAAATACTGTTCCAGTAAAGATAACTCACGATCTTTATGCCATGCCAATGAAATAGGGATAATAGAAACGTGAGGAAAAGGTGGAAGCTGTTTAAATAAATGATATTTACTGCTTTTCTCAATAATGTTTTTTGGTAATAAACCAATACCAATACCATTTTGAATAAAGCGAATCACTTCATCCATATTATTTGTGGTGACTAATAATCGATTATTTTTTAAAATAATTTCCCTAACGTCATTTAATGGTGATGATGGGTCATTTAATTGTTCACTCTGAAAAGAAATAAATCCATGACCTTTAATTTGTTCAATACTTTGAACATCTTCGGTATAAAGTGAGTGTTTATCACTGCAAAATAATGCATATTTTTGATTAATTAAAGTTTGGTAATTTAATTTCGGATGCTGTGACTGATTAATTCCAATCCCAAGTGCTGGAATTTTTTGCAACAATAACTGTTGAATTTCTTTACTTTTTAATACATCTACTTGGAAATCAACCAATGGATATTTTTGATGAAAATCAAATAGTAATTGGTCGTAACGTGTGGACTCAATACGACTTAGAACCAGAAGTTTAATCGTCCCCGATAAGCTATTTTTCTCTGTATTTAACCGTTCCTCATAATCCATTAATTGACTATAAATCATCATACTTGCTTCAAATACAATCTCTCCAGTCGCGGTTAAATAGAATTTACCCCCCGTTCGAATAATCAATGTTTCGCCAATCTGCTCCTCCAGTCTTTTTAAACTTTGACTAATGGCTGACTGGGTTAAAAATAACTTAATTGCGGCTTTGTTCAAACTGCCTTCCTGAACAATCACACGGAAGATACGAAGCAAAGACCAATTACATTTGTCTAGCAATACATTTGGTCTCATACCCATACCTCATCTTCTGCGATTTCATAAACTTCATTTTGATCATATCAAAAATATAAAAATCTAATTTTTTATTTTGCTTGCAATGAATGCCAGTTTTTTCCCAGTGCATTGTATAAACCAGTTTCTAGAGAATTTTGAATCCCATTGTTTTTCAAAGAAGCTCTTAAAAGGACGTTGAAGTATTCGTCCACTTTGCAGAAAAACAGGGCTATGCAAAATTTGCCCTTTTTTATGTTCATAGACGAGAGCCATTTGGAAGTACGAACTCAGAGCCAATTAATATGGAGCATAGATGAGACTGCCTGCCTCTTATTAGGTTGGATCTCTAGATCACAGCTCTAGATTTTTATTAGTAATATGGATTAGCTTGTGAGGAAAAACACGAGATAAAAAAAAGCCCCCTGTAACTACAGAGGGCTTTTCAAATTTGGCGGAAGCGGTGTCCGTCCAACAGTAGTCCTAAGCAGTCCCAAACAATATTATAAACATATATTTTTCAACTATTTAATATTTTTATTATCCTCAGCCATCTTGTTTCATCCAACCATTTCCAGTATCTTATGAGGGGTAGGTTGTGGGGTAAATAATCGTATGCCAAAGAAGTCTAAAGAACTATCTGCTCTCAGTGTAGCAAAAATTAAAGAGACTGGGCGATATTCCGTAGGTGGCGTTGATGGCTTGTTTTTGAATGTCGAAGGTAATTCCCGTGTCTGGATTTTGCGTGCAGTAGTGGGAAAACGTCTGGGCAAAGATGGGAAATTGAAGCCTCATCGCCGTGATATTGGTCTTGGCCCCTACCCTGAAGTTTCTTTAGCTGAAGCTCGTGCTAAAGCGACTGAACTAAGATTACAAATACGGAATGGTATTGATCCAATTGCACATAAACAGGAACAGCTCAACAAGCTTCATATTCAGAAACTTCGAGACAAGACATTCATTGAATGTGCAAAAGTCGTTATTGCCAATAAAACCCGTGAACTTAAAAATGAAAAGCATATTGGACAGTGGACATCTACATTAGAAACCTATATCTACCCAACTCTAGGTGATATTAGTATTGGTAAAATTACTAAAGTCGATATTGCCGAAGTTCTTAGACCTATCTGGACTGAGAAGAACGAAACAGCTAAACGTATTCGCGGTCGTATAGAAACCATTTTTGATTATGCCAAAGCTATGGGATATTTTGAGGGTGATAACCCTGCTGAGTGGAAAGGTAATCTTGAACCTATATTAGGTAACTTAAAGCAGGAATCACGTCCTCACCCTTCTTTACCTTATGATCAGGTCTCTACATTCGTTCAGCACCTTCGTCAAAAAGATGGTATTTCTCCAAAGGCACTGGAATTTGCAGTTTTAACGGCTTGTCGTTCTGGTGAAATCTTTGGGGCTAAATGGCAGGAAATTGATTTTAAGAATAAAGTTTGGATCATTCCTAAAGAGCGTATGAAAGCTGAAAAGGAACATCGGGTTCCCCTGTCTCAACAAGCCACTCATTTGCTTGAATCAATTCAAGAACATACTCAGCTACAAGATTTCATTTTCCCTGCACCTCGTGGTGGTATGCTTTCTGACATGTCCTTAACTACACTGATCAAACGAATGCATGAACAGAAATTTAAGGAAAATAGCTTAGGCTATATTGATCCTAAACAAAATCGAGTGATTACTACACATGGCTTCAGATCTACTTTCCGTGATTGGTCAGCAGACAAAACGGATTACCCTCGTGAAGTTTGCGAACATGTACTAGCTCATAAACTACCAGATGAAGTTGAAGCTGCGTATTTACGTGGTGCCTATTTAGAGAAACGTAAAAGTTTAATGACTGATTGGGCTGATTTTTGCTATAAAAGTGTCGTCCAATGATGGATTGGACGAATTTAAACAAAATAACAATATATAACAACAACATATAATTTAAGATTTAAATTTTGGTGCAAAAATGGTGTAGAATATTCCAATTGTTAAAAATTATGCATGTCAATCACTTTAAAATAATACCTCAGCAATCAGAGCGAAACTATTGAACTTTAATTACTTCATTGTTTAAAACTTGAATATCGAAAAAGTTTTCGATAATTTTTTCATTGAGATAGCAACTTACTCGAAGTAATGTATTTATTATTAGTATTTATACCTTTTCTGGAAGTCCCTACAAAAAGTCTGCCATGCTAAAGCCTAACATTGAATCTAGTTTTATGTTATTAGTGATACCCCATATTTTTTCAACCTATTTAAATATTCAAATTCATTTATGCACAAAATTTTAGAACCAGAGCTAAAGCTAATGGTTATCAATTACTTGCTAGAAAATGGCACCTTTACTGAGAATGATACAGTAATCAATGAATTCACCATCGATAAATATTCTCGCCGTGTTGACTTAGCTTTAGTAAAAACGAATAGACTTTTTGCGTATGAAATAAAAAGTAACTCAGATAGCCTTACTCGTTTAAATGGACAAGTTACAAAATACTTGGAATATTTTGACAAAGTCACAGTTATTACAGCACCTAAGCATACTCTTAAGGCGCTTAATAGTACTCCAGCGAATGTTGCTATTTGGGAAGTGGATATAGATACTATAAAAGTAATTAGACGCGGCAGAAGCATTTTAATAACAGACAAATACAAATTTTTGCAATTAATGACAGCAACTGAATTAGCAAAATTAGCTCGACAACACAAACTCTCAGTTTCCTTGCAAAGGCGAAAAGTATTTGAACAAAATTTGATCTACCTACCAATATCAACCATTAGAAAGTATACTCTAAACTTTCTTCGTGAAAGATATAAAAAAAATAATGTGCGTTTTTTTGAAAGCTTAAAAAATTCACGCTTATCAAATACAAAAGATCTTAAACTACTGCGCTCAGAGCATACCAATGAGATAAAATCTAAGCAATTCACAGCAGTGAATAGCTTAATATCAACTCTTGATTTACTAAAAGATGAAATAGAAAAGAAGTCATAAGAGTATTATTTTAATCTTCCCAATCTTCATCAGTATCAAGAGTATTTAGGTCAACATGGTAGTGCAGTTGTTGATACAAGTGTAAGTTGATTCTGACTGCAGTAGCTCTGTTTGCTGAAGTTATACCAAAGGGGTCTCCCAAACTAGTTTTTTCAATCATTTGAGTTCCCCATAAGTGTAAATCAGATATCCAATATTCACTATTCATAACCTCTATTGCAGCTTGTCTATATAGTCGCTCTTTCTCATGCTCATCCCCATCGACTAATTCCTTACGAATAGAACGCCAATCATTTTTTAATGGGTAATCAATTCTTGGTGGTGGAATTCCCCCCCCCCCATTCATGTTTTCGGCTCTTGTACTTGCTCGATCAGAGTAGATTAAAAGTACACCCTCACTTTCATTTTGAACTTTATTGAAAATCTGACGTTCATAAATTGGAATCTCTCCCCTATACGCTCCTAAAAATGAATATGGGAAAGATGTTCCAGATATGGAAAAATAGGCTTTAGGAAAAAATTCATGTAACTTATTAATTAGACTTGCGTATTCAGAATAATTTAACAGATCAGCACGACTAAAATCACCATAATCAAACATAATCAACATTTCAGAGATTAATCGTCGTTTTTGTATTAAAGTTTTAATTACAAAATTAAAATCTTTATTTTTAATTCGATTCTCACCTTGCATCTCAAATCTAATGACAAATGGTCTATCCAATTTTAAAAATTGGTCTAGCTCATAACTCAATTCATCTAGATCATCTAATTGAATAACTGGAATATAATTATTATTATCGGAAAAAAAGCTGACCCAATTTCTATAACCATTATTAGAATCGGCTAAATTTAATAAATCTTGATCACATGAAGAGAGTTCATGTTTACCTTGACACTGTTTTAAATACGATTTATCAATATCAAATATTCTAACTCTATCACTAAACGCCTTATTCACTCGTATAAGTGAGTTTTCTAACTTCCTCGAATTTCCCCACTTTTTTAGCGAAATTAAAGGTAAAAGGTTACCCTTATCTTTCTCTGGTAATTCCTCTAGAGCTGCCATCTCTGCAGGCTTTAACGATAATAACGGAATATAGTTTGAACTACTAAATGACATCATAGAAATTGTCTTACATCTTATTAAGTCTAATTTTCAAGGCAGTAGTAGATACATCCAACTCATCAGCCAATGTTTGATAAAGTATCTCCCCCTTGAGTGAGGCATGCCGTTTCATTAAAAATTCAACCTTACTCATCGGCATTAGAATATCAGCAGCTAATCTATTTGCTTCAGCCTCAACTTCGTTACTTTGAGCTGATCGATATAAGACATCATCACTAATTCCTGTCTTTAGCAAATGTCTATGTAGTAAAAAATGTGCTATTTCATGTGCTAATGTATAGCGCTGGCGTGTTTTTGCATCATGTCGATTTATCCTAATAATAATATCATTTCCAATTTCCTTAATCTCTCCTGAAATATTAGCTGGTAGAGTGGCTCGTTTAACAATTAAGCCCAAATCAGAAGCTAAACGTCCTAACATTATTGGAAAATCAGTTTGATAGTTTTCTATTAGCCTTTTAGTTACTGGGTTTAAACCATGCCATTCATTAGATTGATTCATTGTCTAAATCCTCATCAATTTCTGGAAACTGATTGAATCCACTAGCACCTTGAATTAAATTATTTGATCGCAAAATCATATCGACAGCCTGCTCCAAATGTGGTCTAAGTGTACCATCAGATATTAGTTTAGAAATCTCTGCGACTGTAATGTCCTCTAAGTGTGATTCAACTTTTTCTTCAGCAACTTTTTTTGCCACTTGAGTTGATACATTTTGCGCAATATTATTAGTAGCAGTTTTAATATTTCTTATTCCGATAAATGAAATTATTGCCATCACAACACCAAAAATTGTAACAATTACTGAGACACAGGCCAAAAGAATACTTGCCCAGCCAGAATAGTCTAAACCTGTTTTTGTTGCCTTTTGTTCAATTAATTTATTTTTCAACTCTTCTTGTTGTTCTTCAAGCTTTTCAAGAGTTTTATTCTGATTTTGAATTATTAGTGATAACTCATATATTTTTTTTTTGTGAGTTATTAAGTCCACTAAGTTCTACATCATTTGAACTTAATTCAATATTATTCTGATCAATTAGAATTAATCTGGGATTACTATCCTCATTGCCATTCTTAATACTCTCATCCAGAGATGATGTATTTTCTTCGGGCATTACATCAGCATATGCACTTGAGAAAAGTAATTGCATTGATAAAAATAGTAATAAAAAGCCAGTATTCATTGTTAAAAAATTCGAATTTTACGCTATAGGTATCAATATACCTAATGATTCAAACTATGTCACTAAAATCAATAAAAATAGCAACTTAGTCTAATAAGTTTTTGTTGCAAACAATCTATCCTTAAAAAACTTATTCGAAAATATGATTCTCAAATAATTCAGCCTAATACTTAAAGTCAATAGTACAACTAGCTAGTCTTCTTACAACCAGACTTTGATAAACCGAGGAACCTCTCAATTTGATTTGATCCAAATACTTAATGATGTATGCGCAAGCAAAAAGTAAATCAGAAAAAATGAACTGTACTGGGTTTATCGAAGACCACTTTTTCTGAGAGAATGTCCTAATGGCAAAAAATCAAAATCTCCCCCTGAACTCAGAGATGGAGCAGTTCAATTACTGATTGAATCCGAGAAAGATTACCCATTGATTTGGGCTGCGAGCACAGTAATTGCACCTAAGATTGGCTATCCCACTGAAACACTTCGTGTTTGGTATCAGAAATATTTATATCAACTGTATCCAATCAAAGCTTTTAGACCAAGATCGTATTAGCAACTAGAACGCAAAAATAAAGAACTGCAACATACCTTATTACTGGCTATATATTCATTTTAAGTCTTACGCAATTTTACCCTCTCAAATTAGCATAACCTACACCAATAGTGCCTGCTTCAAAACAAGCGTTTGTTACTGAAGCTAAAGCCCAATATTTAAAAAAAATTAATCTAATGTAACTTTAGTAAAAGTTGCACCCGTTAAATTATTGTCGTCATAAATTTTTTTTATTTTTTGGCTAACTATTATTGAGCTAAAATAATTAGTTAATCTAAAAAAATCAAAATTCTCTGTTTTGTTTGCATCTATGATTAATTTAAAAAAATAGCTATAACGTCCTGCAAAATCAGGTCTCACAGGATCATTAATAAGATATTTCTCAAACTCAGAATTATTTTCATCCACACAATCACAGCGCAAAAAATCTATTAAAAGGAAATACTGCTGTGATAGTTCAGTATTGAAATTCAATGGAATAAGCATAAAACTACTTAATTTATGCGCCTCTAACAATTTTTTGAATTTTTGACTAATTATACAAAAACCATAAAAAGTAGTTGTAAAGTCCACCTCCTCATATCCACTTTCAATTTTTGCAACATACTCTTTAGAACGATTTCTGAAATACTCTTCTAAAAATTCATCCCAATCAATCTGAGCTCTCGAATTATCAAACCCGTCAATTTCAGTAATAAAATTTTGATTCGGGAATGAATCAAAATCAGCTTTTATTTCATAAAAATCCATAAATTCTGCCTATTTTTTAGTAAGCCATTTATTAACTTGCGAACCGGTTGTCAATGCTTCAAATTTAATTTTACTTAAAGTTGCAACCACAGCATTACGATATTCAATAGTATTTGGCTTGATACCAGTTACAGCATCGGCTAATTTTTTCTCAACATAACTATGATACTCTTTCGGGTGTGGGCCTTTATGCCCAGGTAGGGCTACAAGGTTCTCAACCGCTGAGTTAATATTCAAACCTGCCCCATCAAAATATTTTTCAAATTTTGGTGTCCATGGCCCACCGCGAGCAACACTTAAACAGTTTTTATTTGTGCAAATGTGGTGAACAGGACCATTATCTTTCAGCTGGATAAGATGCTTATCTTTCATTGCATTTGCAACGTTTTTACCAGCTTTTATATCTACACCAACAGCTAAATCAACAGCCGCTGAAACTTTATCAAACCAAGATGCATTTGGGTTCATTAAAGTTTTAATATTATCTGCAATATCTACAAGCTCATCTACACCAGCGTCCTTAAACATCTTAGTAATTTCACTTCGAGATGGTTGAGTGCCTTTAGGAAGTTTTTTAATTCCTTCTAACACCTTGTAAGCTATTTTCCCACCTGATGTTGCAAGTCTCGCTAGACTATTATTTTCAACTGCTATATTCGCACTATTTGCAGCAGTATTAACATCATACCCTGCAAATGCAGCTGTCGTACCTGCAACTAATTTACTGGTATCTTTAATACGAGATCGTTCATCTTCAGTTAAATCTAAAGCAGTTTTTCCTTGAGGGATCATTAACTCCGCAACAATTTCACCTACTCCAGCCCCAATCGCACCCGCCTCACAACTAGCTTTTGTTGCAGCAGCTACAGCGCACCCAGCAGCAGCATGAGCTATTTTATGGATAGTATATTCAAAAACACTTGGATCAACTTTATATAAATGCTCACCAATTTGGCTAGCAAGCTCACCTTGTATTGCACCAGCTAGGCCTGCTAACAAAGCAACTTTTAAGTTTTCTTCTAAATCACCACCTTTAATTGCAGTTTGTACTAAAGTTGATCCAACTGAAGTTGTAAAGTTATTAATTAAACGATCTGATAATAATGTACTATCAGGTTTTAAATTTAACGCTGTACCGACTTGACTAAGTAAACCAGCAGTCACAACACTAGCTGCCAAGTTCTTAACGGCATCCTTACTTCCTAGATCTTTTAACGTCGCCCCCAGATCACCACCATTATTAATCAGACTCACACTCGCTTGAGTAGCAAGAGATGTTACAGCAGCATTAGCAACTGCTGCTGTAAATGTTCCTTGTGTAGCTCCTGCTAACGCTGCACCTGCGCCAGCAGCTCCTGCCCCCATGGTTACGATTGTCACAATAATCACAATAATGGCAGCACCAGCACCAGTTAAGCCTTGTGATTTATAATCCCAGTCTTTCTGAGCAAGAATAACCGTATTCCAGTCTACATCTTTCCTATTGACTAACTCTTTTAAGTACGCATTACCTGGTTGATTCGCTAATTTTAAAATTTCATCTCGAATAACGACTTTATTTTGATCTTTTTCCGAAATTGGTATTTGAACACTTAGCCCGCCTGATGCTTTAAATGTAGGCATAACAGGTCCGTTGAACTGCGGAAGCTGTGCAGTTTCAACAATTGAACCTTTATCCTGCATTGACTGCCAAACGACTGAATTTTTTTCTTTCTTTAAAAGTTCAGTAATGCTTGTTTTAGCCGCAATTAGCTCAAGTGTCCCACCAGCTTCAATTATTGCACCATTTAGATATTCGAACTCAGTTCCTACAAGGCGTGTATCAAACCCTGACTTTGTCCCAATATAATCTGCTTTTAATTGTGCTGGAAGTTCAGTTACTTGTGAACGTGTTGCATTGGTTGAAGACTTATTATACTTAATCCCAGCAAAAGAAGATTTCTTGGTGATATCTACATTGCTACTCGAAGATTCTTCCACTGTATAAAAATTAAGGTTGCCCCCAGCTTTGATTGAAAGTTTCCCACCATCAGCTGTAAATTTCCCTGAGTAGATATCAATGCTGACATCTTTATTCTTATCTTTACTCTCAATGGTTATATTTTTACCGTAAATATCGACAGATGCTGCATTAGTAGCGTTATTAACAGCAACAGTTGTAATATACTTTTTCTTTAAGCCACCCCATGATTTTTTCTTTTGTGTATGTGTACTTCTGTCATAACTTTGATCAATTGCAGAATCAAATATAATATTTTTATTTGACTCAATATTAACATCTCCCTGCGATACAATTCCTGTTGCTTGCATAACTAAATTATCATCTACAGTCATCCCTACTGTTTTTATACCAACTCCTTTCCCTCCTGTAATTACTGTTGGGCTTACCAGAGCCCTCATACTATAATTTGCATCATTTTCATTACCTTTATCATAAAAATCTGAATGGCCATCAATAATAATACTTGTACCAAGTTGGGTTGATTGGCCATTAACCCCTTTGATTGCGGTCGTTGTATATTGTTGATCTAAAACACCATGTGCTTCGATATTAACTTGACCTGCTATTGTAGAAATACTTGCTCCACTAATAGAAACACCTTTTGCAGATGCTATATTAATATTCCCTTGATTCGTAATTAAAACTGTTTCTGCATGTTCAAAACCATTTACATTCGTATTAAAAAATTGCTTTAAGGCCTCTTCTTCTTTTAGTGAAATTTCATATGAATTTAAAGAACTTACTAAGTCATCATATTTAACCATTGTTTTGACAATTTCATCAGCTTGTCTCCATAAATGCCCTGCGTAACCATATGCACCATTAGTTCGCGCCTCCCCTGACTGATTTCTTAAAGACTGGATTCTATCAAGATCATTTCTATACTGTTTGTATTGCTCAGAATTTTTTAATTCACTTAGCTTTGTATTTATATTATTAATACTTTCAATTGTATTTTTATAATATTTACTAGATTTTATATTTGCTATAGAATTTTTCACGCCATCAATTAAAACATCATCTTTACTCGATATGATCTGAATATCCTTTTGTGCAGTTAACTGAATTCCTTGAATATCAACCTCCGTTCCTTCTAGGCTGATTCCTCCTCCTGCAGTATTCAGTTTAACAACTTGTTCAGAACCATTCCCTTGCGTACCACCATAACCTGCCAGTTTTAAGACGCTATTCTTCGCAACCAATTCAATATCACCGATTGCAGATAAACTCATAGTTTTAGGATCAATGGTTAAACCTTCTGTTCCTGTGGTTTGAACACTGAGATCACCATTTAAACTATTAAGCTTGGCATCATTCTTAAGTAAATCGCTGCCTGTCGCATTCAAGATCACACCAGATTTGATATCTAAATGGTTTGCTTCAACGAGAACAGCACCTCCTGTCAAAGTTGTATTCTGCATTAACTGATTGCCAGCAGTGGTGAGAGATAACACTCCTTTTGCAGTCAATGCTGTTTTACCCGTTGGGCTCCATATTGTTGCGGTCGGAGTGTAGTCTGTAATAAGGTATAGACTTTGTTGTGTATTCAGCGCTAAGTGTTGATCCGAATTTGCCGTCACATTCTTAAGGGTCAGTATGTCCTTAGCATAAATCTCAGTATTGCCTTTCGATCGAAGCATACTGTTATTCACTGTCAGCTTGCCTGCTTCACTATTTAAATGTAGCTGATCTACTGTCGACTCCATGGCCGTGTTTTGAATATCAATATTACCTGTCTTGGTACCAATGGATACCGACTTTGCCTTAAGTTGGTTCGTCAGTAATGTGTCACGTGCATTATCTCCACTCGCCACAACATCTATATTGGAGTTCAGTGTTACACCATTCTGCCCCAATATCTGTAACTCACCTTTGACTGAGCTTAAATCAGCCGAATTCACAGTTACACTGCCTGTTTCAGTACTCGCAATAACAATGCCCTGATCCGCATGAATCACGGTTTGGTCCGTGATCTCCTCATCACGATCTGCATGAGATGCCGCAACTGTTGCCTGAACTGAGTTTAAATTGACATTTTCATTTGCAATGATCGAAGCACGGCCTTGGGATGAATTGACCTTCAGGCTTTGTGCTTGAATATTCCCTTGTAATGAAGCGAGGTTCACATCCTTGGTCGCTGTTAACGCTGTTCCTTGCGCAAGGTTCATCGCTTTATGCGTGGTCAGATCAATGCCCTGATCAGATTTGATTGCGCTATTCAGGTTCAAGGTATCCGACTGTGTCACTACGCCATTCGCAGCATCGATGGCTGTACCTGATAACTCTAAACCTTGCTTTGCTTCAAGTTGTACTTTTCCTGAAATCTTCGGTATTGGTTTAGCTTTGTTATCCCAACTTAAATTCTTACCACTATAGACATTGATATCTTTTAAGCGTGTTGCATTATCAACGAGATTAAAACTTAAATTCTTTAAACTCACATCACCTGTGCCGTAGACATTAAAGCCTTTACCTGCATACAGTGTTCCACCATCCACGTGTATCAGTTGTGCATCTACTGCTGTTGATTGCACATTAATAGAACCTGTACTTGCCTGCAGTAAATTTCCAAGTAACTTCAGGTCTTTATTCGCGGTCAAATTCAAGTCTTTTGCGGCAATTAGATTCGCCGTGTTATTGCTGATTAAGCTCTCACCTGCATTCATTGTGGCTGAACCGCGATTACTCAGTACTTGTGAATTTGCAGCTAAGTTAATGTTCTTGGCATCGATGTAAAGATCACCATCGGTACTTAAATTACTGATGTTTGTGCCAGATGCTAAATTTAAGTTGCCCTTAGCATTCACAATCAGTGCAGCAGAGTTTTGTGAAGTAGCATCATAGTTCAAAGTGATATCTTGAGCGGTCAGGTTCAAATCATTGCCTGAATCAACATTGATCAATCCATAGCTATTAATCGTCCCACTTACAGCAATATCTGCAGCCGCTCCAGTCCCTGTCGTTGCAACACTGACCAAACCATTCTTTTTATCTGTGCTTGTAATGACTCCACTATGTACAATTTGTCCTGCACTGGTCACGATCAAATTATTCGTTGCTTGTAGTGTTCCTGCATTACTTACCCCTAAGCCTTTTTCATTGCCCATTAAGTAGATGTTATTGGCATACATCCCACCTAGGCTTTTGATATCGACTGCCAAGGCAGGCGCTGGAGCTGTTGAGGTGTTACTCTCTATATTTTCGAGACTCGCTGAGATCGTATTTGCACCTGTAATCACATTGAGATCTTGATTGGCATGAAGTTGTGCATTCAACTCTAATGCCCGTGCATAAATATCAACATAATCCGCATTATTGTTGTTTCCGCCCAAACCTAAATTTGAACCTGCGTTTGCATTAACAGTTACTTTGCCTTGGTTTACTACAAATTGTTGCAGGCTTCCATCTGCATTTAGCTGTGGTTTTCCAGTGGTAAAAATGGCTTTATTAGCATTAATAAAACCACCACCTTTGATGTTAATACCCGCTGGGTTGGCAATGATCACATCTGCACGTTGACCTGCAATTTCTAAATTGCCTTCAAAGCGCGTTGCAGCTGTTGAATTGATTTCATTTAAGATGAGTCGAGCTTCGCCTTTGGCTAAGAACGGGTTTGCACCCACACTGCCTACAATGGCTGAACCTGCACCGGTACGACTATTATTCAGCACGACACCATTATTGAGTACATCCATTTGTTTATAGATATTGTGGGATACGCCATTCACAGGTGTTTGAATGTTCACCACAGGTACATTTTGTCCTTGGTTATTTACACCCACTCCAATCACTGGGCGATTCGCAGCATTGGCAGATGGATCGGCTTGGATTTGCGCATAAACTGGAGCCAAAGGCATCCATAAACTGATACTGGCAACGAGACTTTTGACCACCCAATGTTGATGTAAAGCTATATGGTCTTGAGTCTCTACGGATGTGCTTGCTTTTGTACTTTCGCCAGCTGCTTTGGTTTGGCTTTTACTGTTTTCACCCACAGCGATAAACATGTTGCGAGCTTTACTAAAAATAATGCGATAAAGATTTTTGTTCATTGAAAGGACTTCTATTTTTAAATTAAGTTTTTAAAGTTAAATTTTTTAGTAGGAATAACTGAGGCTAAAGCCTGTGATCATTTCTCTCTTCATACTGCTCGGTGCAACTAGACCATGTCCTGCAAAGGCGTCAAGATAAAGACCTTGATAATAAGCACGCATTCCTGCAACCCCACCCGCTAGATAGCGTTGACCTGAAATACTGTGTTCCCCACCAACCCAACCTTGATCTACACCAACATAGAGCTGACTGTTAAAGGGAAGATTGACGTTGATTTCTTGCTGTAAGAAATGACCATTGTCTCCAGACAGCATGATTTCCCCATCAAAGCCACGTACGCTGTATCTGCCACCAATATAAAAACGATCCTGTGGAACCAAGACTTTTGGGGCGTACTGTCCTTTCCAATTAATACGGTATTGGGCGGGTTGGTTGAGTAAAGCAAAAGGATAGTTAATACGTAGATCGGCACTCCACAAAGGTGCACGTGAGTAGCCTTCAACAGGCAGTGGGTTACCAAAGATATCGGTGATTTCTTCTTCTGGCGCGGCAAGTGAGTTAAATGCACCGACACCTCTTCGATAATCCAGTGCAACATCAACTAAGGTTTGACCAAGATAGTGCTTATGCTGAATACCTGCATGCCAGCCAGCGGTGCGTCGATGTTGAACACCAATTTCAATGTCTTCGATATAGTTACGGTTTTGCTTTTGATAGACTTTACCGTATACAGAGGTTTTATATTGCGTTCCCCGTAGCAACATTTTTGACAAGGTGACATTGGTCTGCTGACTTTCACCACTGTATAAAATCGGCTTCTCGTAGCCTGCAACATACTGATCGTATTCATACCAGTTATAAGAGGCACTCAAGTCAAAGGTCTTGAATGGTAATTGGTAGCTGGCAAAGTAACTTTTATTACGATCCTGATGAATATCATCTAAGGAATGACTGAAATTTAGATTGAGGCTGTCATTCAGTCGTACAGGATTATTGAGTGCAATTCCCACATTCCCAATGTATTGTCCTGTGGTTTTGTTTCCTGAGTCATCTACAGACAAACTCACATTTACTTTTTTATACGGTAGTGTCGTAATCAGTAGTTTGCTCTGCCCCGCAACAGATTCTTCTTCTGCAGCTTCGATCCGAATATCTACTTCTAGCCCAGATACTTTTTTTAAGTTTTCTAAAGCTTGATCCAATAATCGAATATTGAGGATATCTCCTTCTTTAAAAGGAAGAGCTGTGATTAACTGCAATTGTGAAATATGTGGGCCATTATGAACAATCTCTGCAATACGGCCTGGCACGATCTGAAAGTTTAAAATGCCTTGGGTCATGTCTTGTTCAGGCACTACGATTTGACTGGTAACAAAGCCTTTTTTAATGAGCTCATTCTGAGCAAATCTCACCACATTCTGTAAACTTTGTGTGCCGATACACTGCCCAACAATTGCATGACTTTTTTTATTCAGTGTTTTGCTCAAAAAATTAAAAGTATCCATCGCCTTGAGATTAGAATCATCAACATTGACCTCAATCTTTTGAATATCAAAACATGGATCTTCTGCAACAATCAGCACTTGATCCTTGAGTAAATTCGATGCGGCAGGCTGAATAATGGTTTGAGTATCTAGCTGTTGCTTGAAATCATTTAAACGCTGATCTTGTCGGATGAGTTCAGGTAGAGATAAATCTTCAGGAAACACGGGTTGAGCATTGAAATTTCCTGATCCCCCATTGGCGGCATAACCACTATTTGCAACAAAAAGACAACTTAGACTTAAATAAAAACGCTTTTTCATTCTTTACAATTATTAATATAAATCACTCAATTCGTGACGTAATCTACGATTTTTATTCTCATTTGACAATTTTTTTTATTTATACTGAAAATAAATCAACAAAGTATCAAAAGAAATGAAAAAAAATAATAAAAGAAGGTATTTTTAAATATAATCGCAAATGGCTAAAAAATAGCTTACATTAAATTGACTCGAAGCAAAACCAAGTAATCACAACACATGGTTTTCTCTCAACGTTCCTTGATTGATCTGTAAACAAGTATAAAATTGCAGAACAAAGTCAATGCTACATATTTACCTGAAGCCTATCTTGATATAAGTAGTGGATAATTAGACAGTTTATTTGATGCTCTCCACATACACTTTACTTATTATTTTTATAAAAAGCGCATTAATAGTATTCGAATCTCTCAATCAGATTCATCTTTATCAACTTGTATATAATCCTCGGAAGTAGCTGATACCTCTCTGTAGGAAAGAACCTTGCAACCTTACACTTGATGATTTGATAATCATGCCGCCAGTCCAGTGAATATTTAGGTACAGATCCTGATCGATTAACAGAGACAATAATCTCATGAGCTGTGCATCCAAATGCATTTAGTACATGGCACTTGGACTTCAAGATTTATTAATTACTTCTTTATATGCTTTAACCATAATTTTCTAGCTTAGAATTAAACCATTCAATATTGAGAACTCAGATAATAATTAATAGAAATTAGATAACTAAAATAATTTTGACGTATCTAAAGTATATCCTATTTCTTTAAGTTCCTTTGCTAAAAGAAATTTCCACGCTCCTGCTGAGTCAAGATTAGTCCAAACAACACCAAAATAGTCAGAAGGTATCTCCAAGTTATCCATTTTGAGCGCACATACTCGTTCTCGACCAATTTTACCCATGAAATACCCTAACTCTAATATAACGTTCTGACGCGCACGTGGTAAAAGCTCTTCTGCAGAATAGGCTTTCCCAAGATCATCTGGTGTTAGGAGAACAACTGCAAATCCAACATCAGAGTGTGCCTCAATCTTTTCTATAATTGTCTTTCCTCTGTTTGCTTGCTCATGCAAAATAATTGCCTCCAATCCTAGTTGCTCAATCAGACGTGCGACCTTATTTAAGGTATTTTCATCATGCCCATGTACAATGAACACTTTTTTATTTGATATTGGCATTTTTACTTCAACGCTAGATTGAACTTGTGAATTAATATATTGTTTATAATCTCTTATAAAAGGAATTATTAAGTTACGTACTAATGCGTGAATGTGATCAATAATTTTCCTACCAGAACTGTAGTATGTATAACTAAAATTGAAAGCAAAACTCTCCTCATCTCCAAATTTTTGTATTAATAAATATTTTAATCCTAGTACTTCCATATCATCATCGGGCCATTCAAGCTTAGCAGAACCAACCATACTACCTTGAGTTTTAGCACTCTTTTCAAGAAAAGCGTCTAAATCAATATTACTTATTAATTCAGCATTTTTTGGTTCTAAAGACTCATCTTTTAGTAATCTCGCTAACTTTTTAAGTTCATTTTCGTATGTTTGAATATGTGACGCTTGAAGATCTAAAAGGGTATTATCAATTTTTCTAAAGATACTGTTCATGATGCGTCATTATCACCTTTCATTCTTTCTTCTGAAGCTTTATCAAGAATTGCCTGTCGATAAGTAGATTTTAATTCAGCTGAGATATCTTTAATCATTGAGTTATTTGGATAACTTCCACTGCGCTCATCTACCCAGCTTTCCATTTTCACTATAGCTTGCTCAATACTCTCAGCATCAAACGGATTAAAGTTTAATGTGCCTAACTCTCCATCCAACTCAGATGTAAAACGCGCTAACTCTTTAAAACTCTTGGAAAGATTACCTAATCCTTTCATAAAAACTTCACCTATGCGTAATTATATCAACTTGATCAAAAAAATTATTCATATAAAACAAACAAATATATACCTCCAAAAACTCAAGTAAGATAAAAATTGTCGAAAGTTCTTTTATTACATTTCATATAGCAGCCTACCATTTATATTTCGGGATAAATACTTTTCATGAGAATAACTTTTATGCTGATTAAATTAGTTCAACAATAAAACTATGTGTTTTATTACAAAGCAAATCGCAATTCAATTGATTAATCGAAAGCCTTACTTTCGTCTACTAATAGCGCAAAAAAAAACCAAAATCAACTTCTCAAGTCACATCTTGTCGCAGCACCATTTACTAGATATTTCATGTTTTTCAAAATTCATCTATTGTTTTTTTTCACGCATTTAGAGTAGATGTTAATGGCTTTTCCAATATCACAAAAAATTGATACAAGTCTGAGTACTATTATTAAAGCTTCAACCTTTGCAATTGGACTTGGTAGCTTTTTAGGCTGTTTTATCTTTGTTATTTACTGCCTACATTTAAACTATTTCCCTACTGGAGTATCTGCTGGTGACAGTCTGATTTTTATAATCATTGCTGTTTGTTTTGGCTTCTTTTATTGCGTAATTACTGCTTGTCTTTTATCTCTTGGTGTATGTATTTCCTACTTAATCCTAAACCCTTCGCTTAAGCTATGGAGACTCATTCGTCAAAGGCTCCCATTACTAGACTCAACCACTACTCCATTAGAATTTGAGTTTGTTAAACCCAATGTTATACACTGGATGCTATCTTTATTTGGTATTATTTTTATTGGAGGATTTATAAACCAAGATAAAACTATCAGCATAACCTTAATTCCATCTGTGCTCTTACTTTCTGTGCTCTGGACTTATCTTCAAGAGAATGCAACCAAACGTTATGTATTATTAAATGAGCCTGAAACAAGAGAAAACTGCCTAAATTTAATGAACCTCAATCGAGTAAAGTATCTGTTTTCAATTTGTATTTTTATCTTTCCAATTTTGTTTGGTGGAATTGCTGTAAATACTTTAGAGGGTAGTATGAGATTTTCAAATCTTCAAAAAGGAGACTCCTACATCTTAGTTAAACCACCTTATAGCCGCTTCATCCCTGAAGACTATAAAGTGACAGATTCTAAATATATAGAACCTGGCTATACAACTTTTAAGAATATTAATGTCATGCTAACAGGTATTGGGCAAAAAACTATAATCCAGTTTTCTATTGAAAATGGAAAACCACTTCAATCTTTTGAAATCCCAAATGATAAAATCACTATAATCCCTGCTCCAAAGTAATAACAAAAATTTAGAAATATAGGCATCAACCGATGCCTTTTACTTAATTTATAGCATGCACTGACCGCTGCAAACCTTTCTGAACATCCTGCAATTGCGTTAAGCCATGAACTTGTATCTGATCTTGCCGTTGTGAGCTTTCAGTATAGAATTCGTCAACAATCTCAAAACCCTCCTCACCATTGACTTCAAACTGTGCATTCGCATAACCGCATGTAGTCCAGCCAAAGAATCTCGAGCCACAACAGAACCTAAAGCAACAGCAGATCAAAATACGGCCTCTGCTGAAAATAGTGCTTCTGATCAGTCTGAGACGAGCAATCAATCCGAGGATGAATTTGTCGTTGATAAATCATTTTTAGAAAATGGTGCGGATGCTAAGCAAGCACAAGAACTGTCAAAGGAACCGCCCTTACAGGAAGAATTCGAAGTCCGAGTCCCTCGTGATGAATCGCAATACTCCATGACAGGCTATGTTGATAAACTCAATATCATGTCCCTGAATAATGATCCAACCAGTTTGAAGAATGTTTCAATCAACCGCGGCAATTGTAGAACCAAAGGCTTTTATGATTATCAAAATATGCGCTATGGCTCAGTAGCGCAGGTATATCTCGGTTGCGCTGCTGAAAATGTCCGTGAGGTGACCATCACCACCAACAGCGGATTGACCTATACCTATAATTTTTAGCTATTGATAACGAAGATTTTCCATTAATTAAGGGAATAAAAATATTCCCTTCTTTTAACTATAACAATATTATTTATTTTAATATCAACAGCTTAAAAACACCACCCAAATTTTAGTAGACATATTTTTAAAAAATAATTTTCGAGCTTAAGCCCAGCACTAAAGCATTATCAACATAATTCGTTGCTCCAGGATTGATTACATATTGAATATTAGGTCTAAGCATCAACCATTTCATTGGGAAATATGAATAGTTCAACTCAATGTTATATTCAGCCTCCTTGTTAATGACTTGGTGTATTTGACTGTAACGATCACTAACATCAACTCTATTCACAGCAAAACCAACAATATCATTAGGATGATGATTTAAAAGTCCAACATATTTCAACCCCATTTGTTGCATATTTTCAACTTTGTTAGTGGTTTGATCATGAAAGCTAAAGTTCATAAAGGCATACAATCCCTGATGAGTTGAGTCTTTTTGGGTTAATTGTTGTTCCGCAACTCCCCACATACCATATGTATGATCTTGCGGCTCTCCAGTAACAATATCCTTCTGATTTTTAACATCATGAGCTGTATTGTAAAATCCACCAAGACGATATATCCCTGGTAATTCATTTATTCCTTTTTTAGGCTGCCATACAAATTCAACCGGAATATTCACGCCATCTGCATCATTCGTACTAAAATTCCAACCTTCACTTTCTTCCAAGTTTTTTGGGTTATATTCGAATACACCAAATTGTATAAAGGCCTCAGGGTTAAAACTATATTTAGACATTAGAGCCCATTGGCTTACAGGTGCATTAATCCATTTACTGCCTTGCCATTTCCCCATTTGTGCACCGCAAAATGAATTATTTTGAAAGTCACAAGACATCACATTGAAATAGGTTCCCATGGCAAAACGCCCAACTCGAATACTGGTAGCTGCGTTCCTAAAACTCTTTTCAATCGACAGTTCTGCAAGCCTTGTACCCGAATTACCTCGACCATAGTTTGCCTGTACATTGGCCAATTGTGGTACTTGCGGATCGGAAATCTGTTCTACTGATACGCTCTGTCCTTGTCTTGCCATAATTAATGCTCGAACACTCACCCCGTCTACATTTAACAACTTTTCTAAATCTAAGATTGAACCCAGTGAAAACTGGCTAACATATGTTGGGTCTTGTCGTGGGGCATATCCACCATCTGCTAAGTAAGCAATATCGAGATTAGAACTACCATCAAATTTGATTCCTTTATCTGCTAGAGCTGTTCGTTCACCACCCCAGTCCCCTGTTAAATTTGTCCGATTCACATCAAATAAGCTCTCAGCAAAACAAACTGTATTTGTTCCAATAAGTACACCAATAAGACATAAAAAATTACTTTTTTTCATTGCACAATCCCTGCAAATTTTGAATATAAGTTTCCCTAAACAGCTAATTGAATAAGCTATTTTGAATGATTAAATGGAGTAAAAGTGGTGTGATAAAATTGCAGCATGGCGGGACTCCTGTCACATACCATGCTCAATTCACTAACAGAATTGGATTCTCTTAGGTTAAGTGATTTTTAATTTTTGCTTTAACGGCTTCTGTAGAAATACCATAACGATCATGTAGTGTTGGTAATGCGCCTGCATCTAAAAATGCATCAGGTAAACCAATCATATCAAAACGTGGATGTTGCCCATTTCTTAATAGCAAGGTTCCAACTGCTTCACCTAAGCCCCCAACCACAGAATGATTTTCAGCAGTAAGTACAGGTCGACCTCCTTTTGCAACTTCAGCTAAAATCGTTTCTTCATCAAGAGGCTTAATGGTTGGGACATGTAATACAGAAACCTCTATCCCTTCTTTTTCTAGCTCTTCCGCTGCCTCAAGCGCACGCATGGTCAGTAATCCAGTAGAAATAATCAAGAGGTCTTTACCAGGCTTAATGACTTGGGCCTTACCCAATTTAAATTGGTAGTTATATTTATCCAGTACCAATGGAACTTGACCACGCAACAAGCGCATATAAACAGGACCTTGATGAGCAGCAATCTGCGGAATAGCCTGTTCAATTTCCAAGGCATCACATGGATCAATAATCATTAGATTTGGCATTCCACGAAAAATGGCAATGTCTTCTGTTGCTTGGTGACTTGGTCCATATCCTGTAGTTAAACCAGGAAGGGCTGCTACAATTTTCACATTTAGATTATCTTCGGCAATCGCCATACAGATAAAATCGTAAGCTCGGCGTGAAGCAAAGACAGCATAAGTCGTGGCAAAAGGAACGAAGCCTTCTCGAGCTAATCCAGCAGCAGCACTCATTAGGAGTTGTTCTGCCATTCCCATTTGAAAGAACTTATCTGGATTTTGATTCGCGAAAATATGTAGATCTGTATATTTGGATAGATCTGCTGATAATCCAACAATATCATCACGCTCTTTCGCTAGCGCATTTAAAGCATGCCCAAATGGTGCAGACTTGGTTGGTTGCCCTTCTGCAGCAATCGAAGCAATCATGGCAGACGTTTTTAATTTTTTCTTAGGAGAGTTCGCTAATTGGCTCATGGATCTAGACTCCTTATTTGCCGTAATGGGTTAATATATTTAAAGCTTCATCCCATTCGCGCTCATCCACGCGAATAAAATGTGTTTTTTCACGGCTTTCCAAGAAGGAAACGCCTTTCCCCATTTTGGTATCGCAAATGATGACTCTTGGGCATGCTCCTTCGTAGCTTTTCGCTTGATCGAAAGCATCAAGCAAAGCTTCCATATTGTTGCCATCTACGCGTTGGGTATACCAACCAAAAGACTGCCAACGATCTACAATTGGTTCAAAAGCTAGAATTTCACTTGAATGCCCATCGGCTTGCTGATTGTTCACATCAATAATTGCAATTAGATTATCTAATTTCCAATGTGAAGCCGACATGACGGCTTCCCATGTCGAGCCCTCATTGAGCTCACCATCTGATAGGAAGTTATAAACAAAAGACTCTGATTTCTTTTGCTTTAATCCGAGGCAAGCACCTACCGCAA
>Ga0308158_10000644_pt1 | contig 50028 bp, 49 predicted proteins | sample PhyBR2_FD_201038 | JGI IMG/M metagenome (GOLD analysis project Ga0308158, IMG submission 201038) | Phyllosphere microbial communities from UC Gill Tract Community Farm, Albany, California, United States - DLSLB.R2 | ecosystem: Host-associated > Plants > Phyllosphere > Unclassified | place: USA... | reverse complement strand
TTTCTGCATCTTTGGCTGATGAACCCGAATCCAGTTTGGCCACGATTTCTTCCAGGGTCATGCGGCCCTGACCAATATGCTCGCCATTCTGGAACAGCATCGGAACGGCCATGATTTTGCGCTGTTCTACTTCTTCCTGGAAGAAAGCTCCGTCAATCATGGTTGCTGTTGCGCCCGGATTGTAAATCGCAATCAGGTTCAAGGCTTGCACCACGTCCGGACAGTTATGGCAGCTTAAGGAAACAAATACATCAAAATCATCAGTTAAATTTAAACCCTTGATTTGGGCTAGTACGTCATTCGACACTTTCGGTGCATAGCCGGAAACTTGCAGCAAAGCTAAAATTAAAGAGGTAAATTCATGTCCCATCGGCAAACCGGCGAAGTTGACCCGTGGCTGTTCACCGACTTTGGCAATCCCGAAGCTTGGTGCACGTGAGTTTGTACCATCAAAACGGGCGGTAACCTGATCAGACAGCGCCGCAACTTCCGTGACCAGTTCTTTAATTTTGTCTGACTTGTCAGAACCGTTCAAAGTAGCCACAATTTCAATCGGGCTTTCCAGACGTTGAAGAAGTGTTTTTAACTGAGCTGAAGTATTTTGGTCTAACATCGCTAACGTCTCCAAGGGAGTAAATGTTTATTTAATAAGGCTATACTAAAACAAATGATGAAATAGGTAAAACGATTCATTTTGATATTTATGATCGGATAAATAGATTTTAGATTCGTTTAGATGGATAAGTATTCGATGTTAAGGATGGGGGTTAATTAGAATATTCACATATTTATTTGGTATTTAAAGGAAAGAATTAAATTTGTGTCAGATCAATAGGAATTTTGATTATGATAAGGATGATTTTTTTAATAGGTAAGGGTAGATGAAGCTTAAATCTGGAATTTATCAACATTATAAAGGCAATTTATATCAGGTTTTTCATGTGGTAACGCATAGTGAAACACATGAAAAGCTTGTAGTCTATCAATGCTTATATGACGATTATTCTATGTGGGTGCGTCCTTTAGAGATGTTTCAGGAAACAGTCACTCTCGCTAACGGTGAAGTGTTGCCCAGATTTAAATTGATTCAAGAAACTGCTTAGATATAGATTTTTGTCATAGATCAGTTAGACTCAAAATAACTGTAATGGATAGGGACATCTGATATGAGCATGGATTTGGCTTTTCAAACACGGATGCATGAGTTGTATCAAGGTTTTATCAAATTTGATGCCTTACAACATGACCGTATTCAGCGTTATAGAAATATTGAACCTGATTCTGCATTATTTTTAGCGATGCAGATTCGTATCCAGCAATCGAAATCAATTCTAGAAATCGGAACCTCTACAGGTTATTCGACTTTATGGTTGGCAAATGCAGCGCAAACTACACAAGGTCATGTAACCACACTTGAAATAGATCTATCACGCACTGCTCAGGCGCAACAATATGCGCAAGAATTAGCCTTGGATCAGGTAATTGATTTTTGGGTAGGAGATGCGCAAAAGTTTCTTGAAAAATGTACCCATCAATATGATTTCATTCTGTTAGATGCTGAGCGCGATGCGTATGTCGATTACTGGGCTTATCTGCAAAATATGATTCATCCGCAAGGCGGCGTTCTAATTGTCGACAATGTTATCTCTCATGCAGCAGAAGTGAAAACTTTTATCGAACTGGTTAAAAATGATGGACGTTTCCTCACCCTGACCCTATCAAAAGGAGCGGGTTTGTTTATAATTTGCTATAAATAAAATAATAATACAAAACTGGTTAAATCATAAATCAGGGAAATTGCCCTGATTTATCGTATTTGATTTATTGAATTGAAATACGGGTAAAATGCACATCGTATTCCAAGTATTTATGTACAAAAGCGGTTTTATCATTACAGCGCAGTAAATTATTATAAATGAATTCCGGCACAGGATGATAAAGCTCTCCAGATCCATTGCTATAAAAAATTTTTAAATAGCGTGAAGATGCATTGTATTTATAAGAAGTGACGACAAGCATTGTTCCCATAAGCGCCCCTCATTTTGTAGGGATATAAAGTAGCACGCATTGACTACATCCTTTGAAACTATGATAAAAAGAACAAGGCATGTATAGCAGAATTGTAATATTTCTAATCATTGAATACGGTTATATCAATACTCGGGATGCTTGGAATCTATTGTTACGCAATTTTAATTGAGCTGTAGAATTGAATACTGAATGTTTCATATAATCCATAAAAAACCACGCTAAAAAGCGTGGTTTTTTGAATCAGTTTAATCTAATAAAAATTAGATTTTACCTACTAGGTCGATTGAAGGAGCTAAAGTAGCATCGCCTTCTTTCCATTTAGCTGGGCAAACTTCGCCTGGGTGAGCGTGAACGTATTGAGCTGCTTTAACTTTACGAAGAAGTTCTGAAGCATCACGGCCAACACCACCAGCATTGATTTCAACGATTTGGATTTTACCTTCTGGATCGATAACGAAAGTACCACGATCTGCAAGGCCGTCAGCTTCGATTAATACGTCGAAGTTTTTAGCAAGTGTCCAGTTCGCATCACCTACCATTACATATTGGATTTTTTTGATTTCTTCTGAAGAATCATGCCAAGCTTTGTGAGTAAAGTGAGTGTCAGTAGAAACTGAATAGATTTCAACACCTAATTTTTGGAATTCAGCATAGTTGTCTGCAAGGTCGCCAAGTTCAGTTGGGCAAACAAAAGTGAAGTCAGCTGGGTAGAAGAATACTACAGACCATTTGCCTTTAAGATCAGCTTCAGTTACTTCAATAAATTGACCATTTTGGAATGCAGTTGCTTTAAATGGTTTAACTTCTGTATTAATTAAGCTCATCATTGTCTCCATGATTGAGGTTTATATTTGATATCCCAAAGAATAGCGAATTTTTTGTTATTGATGAAACAGTATTTTTATATAATTGAAATCGGAAAAACCGAATTAACAAAGATAAGGCTCACTATTTCACCAAATCTGATTTATCCATCTATTCAGTCCTATAAACATGAGGACTAAATGACAAAAGATCAGTTTTTCAGCTTGCTTAAGAAGATGAAGGTGCAAGGACTAAAATTCAAGGGCAAATTTTTTTTAATTCAACTTATTTTTCTGGAATAAATTATTGGCGTGCTAAGTTATCATCATAAAATGAAGTATTTGAATATCTTTAAAGAATATAAACAGTCGATTTAGCTTTACTTGTAATCTATTTTCCATAGTTTTGAATATTCTTTACATCAAACATTATGAATAAACATTTGCTTGTCTTTCTCTCGAGAGCGTTACAGCGTAAAATATTCAGTTCAATTTTTCGTTTTGGGATAGATTATCTGTGTTAAGTCATTTAAATGTAGATCAATGGGTCATGGCACGTGACCGTCATCGTTTAAATCGGCTACGCAAAGGTAAAGATGCCAGTGAGGCGCAATATCAAGAATTATTAGAAAAATCGAATCATAAAGTTCGTGAGCGCCTGTCCCGTGTACCGAACATCAAACTGAATCAAGACCTGCCGGTTACCCAATATAAAGACAAGTTGATTAAAGCAATTCAACAGCATCAAGTGATTATTGTGGCAGGTGAAACTGGTTCGGGTAAAACTACCCAGTTACCGCAAATTGCCATGCTTGCCGGGCGTGGTTTAACCGGCATGATAGGGCATACCCAACCTCGTCGACTGGCTGCGCGTAGCGTGTCGCAGCGTATTGCTGAAGAAGTCGGTGAAAAACTGGGTGAATCAATCGGGTTTAAAATTCGTTTTAATGAACAGGGTTCACAAGACTCCATTGTCCGTTTAATGACCGATGGTATTTTGCTGGCTGAATTGTCCAATGACCGATTCCTCACCAAATACGACACGATTATTATTGATGAAGCGCATGAACGTTCACTCAATATCGACTTTATCATGGGTTATCTCAAACAGCTTTTGCCTAAGCGTCGTGATTTAAAAGTCATCATTACTTCAGCAACCCTAGATGTGAACCGCTTTAGCAGTTATTTTTTTGATGCCCCGGTTTTTGAAGTTGAAGGACGTAGTTTCCCGGTAGAGCTGCGTTATCGTCCGATTTCAGAAATGACGATTGGCGGCAGTGATGACGATGAGTTTGATGACTTTGAAGAGAACCTGCCACGTGCAGTGGTTCAGGCGGTCAACGAGTGTTTTCAGGATGCTCAGGATAAAGGTCATCCCGAACATGCCGATATCCTGATTTTTGCCAGTACCGAACAGGAAATTCGCGAACTGCAAGAAACTTTGCAAAAGCATGGTCCGCGTCATACCGAAATTTTACCTTTATATGCACGCTTGGCTTTAGCTGAACAGCAAAGGATTTTTAATCCGGGCGGCAGTGGGCGACGCATTATCATTGCCACCAACGTGGCCGAAACTGCCTTAACGGTTCCCAATATCCGCTATGTGATTGATAGCGGTTTTGCCCGTATTTCACGCTACAGTTATCGTTCTCGTGTACAGCGTTTACCGATTGAAGCTGTGTCGCAAGCGGCAGCGAATCAGCGTAAAGGGCGTTGTGGCCGTATTGCGCCGGGTGTGTGCATTCGACTGTATTCTGAAGAAGATTTTCTCAGCCGTCCTGAATTTACCGAACCTGAAATCAAGCGTACCAATTTAGCCTCTGTGATTTTACAGATGCAGAGTCTGAATCTGGGCGAGCTGGAAAGTTTCGATTTTATTGAGCCGCCAGATCATCGCTTGGTGAATGATGGCCGCAAGCTGCTGATTGAGCTTGGGGCAATGCATGAGAAAAACTCTCCTAAAGCTGAGGAAGAAAAATTATCCTCAAAATCTAGTACTTCTAAAAAATTGGGAACACAAGGCGGATTAACCAAAATCGGTCAGCAAATGGCGAAGATGCCGATTGACCCGCGTTTGGCCCGCATGATTTTGGGTGGCGCGCATTTTGGTGTGCTGAATGAAGTGCTGATTATTGTGGCTGCGCTGGCAGTACAAGACCCACGTGAACGTCCGGCCGATAAACAGACCCAAGCCGACCAGAAACATGCCTTATTCAAGGAGGCTGATTCTGACTTCCTGTTCTACATCAAGTTATGGGAAACCTTGCAAAATAATCGTGCGTCTATGAACGAAAATAAACGTCGTAATTTTGCACGTCAGCACTTTTTAAGCTGGTTGCGTTTGCGTGAGTGGAAAAAAACCCATGAACAATTGACTGAATTGGCTCAAGGGTTAAAGCTTTCCTTTAATGATAAAAAAGCCAGTTATGAAAATCTGCACCGTGCTTTGTTGACCGGTTTGCTTTCGTTTATTGCTAACAAAACCGATGAACGTAATGTATTTATGGCAGTGCGCCAACAAAAAGCTCGTATTTTTCCCGCTTCGACCTTGCATAAGAGCAATACGCCTTGGGTCATGGCCTTTGAGATGGTAGAAACCTCTCAGGTGTATTTGCGTACGCTCGCCAAAATTGAACCTGAATGGATTCTGCTTGCAGCGCCCGATTTGCTCAAGCATCACTATTTTGAGCCACACTGGTCGAAAAAAGCCGGCATCGTCAATTGTTATGACCAGATTTCATTGTTTGGTTTGATTATTGAGCCTAAACGTTTGATGGATTATGAAAAAGTCGATCAGCCGGCAGCGCACGAAATTTTTCTGCGAGATGCCTTAACTACGGGGCATTTAGGTATTACACCACCATTCTTGAAGCATAACTTGCTTAAGCTTGAAGAAGTCGAACGGGTGGAAGATAAACTGCGTCGTCGGGATCTGGTGGTGGACGAAGAAACCATCTATCAGTTCTATGCATCCAAAGTGCCGGAAGATGTCGCCAGCCGTCGAACCTTTGAAGACTGGCGTGCCACGGTTGAACCGCAAAATCCACGCTATTTATTTGTCGATAATGATGCGTTGTGGATGAATGATCGTCCCACCACGCAGCAATTTCCTGACTATCTGCACAACGGTTCTTTACGTCTGGCTGCGAGCTATCGCTTTGACCCGAGCCATGATGAAGATGGTGCAACGGTTAAAATTCCGGTACAGGCCTTGCCGCAGGTGGATGAAAATATCTGGTCATGGGGGATTCCGGGCTGGCGTCAGGATTTGATTGAAGCATTGTTAAAATCACTGCCTAAAGATAAGCGTCGTAACCTGGTTCCGATTCCGGATACTGCGCGTAAGCTAATGAGCGGGATAGATGCGGTACATTTACGTGAGCACATTTTCAATTATTTGGCTTTTCAGTTACGTGGTGAACAAATCACCGCAAAAGATTTCTCCTTTGATCGGGTTGATCAGTATTTGATGCCGTTCATTAAAGTCATTGACGAAAAAGGCCGGGTGCTTGAAAAAGGCCGCGATCTGGCTGAACTTAAAGCACGTTGTCGTACCGAAACGCATAGTCCAGTGAAGCAACTTAAAGGTGAGTTTAAAACCTTCCCGGACAATTTTACTTTTGAAGCATCGCAAAAAGTGACAGGGGTGATTGTTAAGCAATATCAAGCCTTGGTTCCGACCAAAGCATTTGCAGAACTGGATGCAAAAGATGAATCTGGTGTGGTCATTCAAACCTTTAATGATCAGGCTGAAGCTATTCGCCAGCATCGTGAAGGGGTGATTCGCCTGGTTTACATGCAGTTGGGTGATTTGGTTCGTCAACTGAAAAAACAGATTTCAAAACCACTGGCTTTGGCCTATTCACCACTCGGTGACAAAGCTCAATTAGAACAAATGTTAGTGTATGCGACACTTCAGATGACAATAAGTGAACTTCCTGTCAATGCTGAAGAGTTTCAAAACTTGCTTTTAAATGTAAAAAAATCTTTCCTAACGAATGGACAAGAGGCATTATTAGTACTAAGTGATATTTATATCCAGTGGCAGGATATTCGTCGGAAATTGTTGGTTTTAGACGATTCTCTTTTTGGGAAAAATATCGATGACATTGAAGATCAGCTTGATTTAATGAATCTTTCCAACTGTGTGTATGTGAAATCTGCGGACATCTGGCAGGAATTTCCCCGTTATTTGAAGGCATTAGTTTTGCGTTTGGAGCGCTTGCCCAATAACTTACAAAGGGACAATTCTGCCATCGATCAAGTTGATCCATGGATGGAAAGATTATTTAAGTTTAAAAATGATGCTCGCCTGAAAGAACTGTACTTCATGATTGAAGAATTTCGCATTTCTTTGTTCTCCCAGCCAATGAAAACAAAGATGCCGATTTCTCCAACCCGATTGCAAAAAGTATGGAATCAATTAGGCATCAGTTAACATAGCGGGATATTAGCAGGAGTTTTACATGGGCATTCGTATTACAGGTACTGGCCTTTATCACCCAGAAGAAGCTATTAGTAATGAAGAATTGGTTGCAAGTTTAAATGCTTATGTGGAACAGTTTAACCACGACAATGCTGAAAAAATCGCAGCGGGTGAAATTGAAGAACGTCTTGGTTCAAATGCTGAATTTATTGAAAAAGCATCGGGTGTTAAAAGTCGTTATGTGGCTGAAAAGTCAGGTATCCTAGATCCAAAACGTCTATATCCACGTTTACGTGAACGCAGCAACGATGAACTTTCCATTCAGGCAGAATGGGGCGTTACAGCAGCCAAACAGGCGATGGAAAATGCCGGTGTTACAGCCGAAGATATCGATGTTGTGATTCTTTCATGTTCTAACATTCAGCGTGCTTATCCTGCTGTAGCCATTGAAATTCAAACGGCTTTAGGCATTGAAGGTTATGCCTATGACATGAATGTCGCCTGTTCTGCTGCGACATTTGGACTAAAACAGGCGGCTGATGCCATCAAATGTGGCGCACGCCGTGTACTGCTGGTGAATGTAGAAATTACTTCCGGTCATACTGATTTCCGATCACGTGACTGCCACTTCATTTTTGGTGATGTCGCAACAGCCTCTATTATTGAAGAAACTACCACTAAAACCGGTTTTGAAATTCTAGATACGCATTTATTCACCCAATTTTCAAACAACATTCGCAATAATTTTGGTTACTTGAACCGTAGTGAAGATGCAGTTGTAGATGACAAACTTTTTCAGCAAGACGGTCGTAAAGTCTTTAAAGAAGTTTGTCCACTGGTTGCGAAAATCATTACCAAGCAACTTGAGAACAATCAGATTGCACCGACCAATGTGAAGCGTTTCTGGTTACACCAAGCTAATGCCAGCATGAATGATCTGATCTTGAAATACGTGGTTGGTAAAGATGCTGACCGTGCACTTGTGCCTATTATTCTTGATGAATTTGCCAATACGTCTTCTGCAGGTGTAATTATTGCGTTACACCGTACTGCACATGAAGTAAATGACGGCGAATACGGTGTACTTTGCTCATTCGGTGCAGGTTATTCTGTCGGTTCAATTCTAGTACAAAAACACGTTGTTGCATAAGGAACACTATATTGCAGGTTGAGCATAATGCAAAATGGATCAAATGCCTAAGTGCATTGTCCAAACAGTATTTTACACCCAGCTTCTTCGGTGCTGAACATATTGATGCATCCAAACCTGCAATGTATGTCGGTAATCACACCCTGTATGGAATATTTGATTCACCCATCCTGATTGATTACCTCTATAACAAGCATAAGGTGGCTGTGGTCAGTATTGCTGATCATGGTCATTTTTATTTGCCAGGTTGGCGCACCCTGTTTAAAAAATTTGGTGCGGTCGATGGTAAAAAAGAATATATCCGTGCTGCGATGCAACAGGGTTATTCAATTCTGGTCTTTCCTGGCGGAGGGCGAGAAGTCCTAAAAAGAAAAGGTGAGGCTTATCAGCTGATCTGGAAGCAGCGTTATGGTTTCTTAAAACTGGCGCAAGAGTTTAACTACGAGATTGTTCCATTTGCAGCTTTGGGTGGGGATGAAGTTTTTGAACTCGGTTTTGATGCTAATTTGATTATTGAAAGTCAATGGTTTCAAAAGCTTTTGAAAGTACCTCAACTGGATAAATTACTCCGACATGGCGATGTGATTCCTTCCTTGCCTAAAAATATTATCCCGAAACGATTACCTTTTTATTTTCAATTTATGCCGCGACAAAATTTAATGCATATTAAAGATACTGAACAATTGAAAGATTTTCGCGATCAGATTCAGCAACAAATTTATGCCGGTTTAGAACATTTAAAACAACAACGTGAAGTTAAGAAAGTTTGATTAAACTCTTAAGTCAGCATAGAGAGTAGCTTTACTATATTATTAGGTACATCTCAGGATGGTTGTTTAATTTGAGGCGAGTATGAAACAGGATCGTTTAGTACCGCAGTATCCATTGATTGCGAAACAGTTACTCAGAATTTCTAAAAGTCTAAATGAAATTTTTCAAGATCAGCTCAATATTGTCGGTGATCTGAATGTGCAAAATATGTTTCGTATTGATCAAGAGCGGCATGTCGTAAAAATAGCCAATGGTTTGTTTCAACTCGAATTTCATTCGCCCGCCTCAGATCTGAAAAAAATCTTGCAGTGTGATTTTACTTATTTGGGGCAACATGCAGAATTAGTTGAAGAATTTATTCTGCATGATCTATATTTTTTAACGGGTGATTTAAAGCTCCAACATTCATTATTTTTACGCCAAAAAGCCCAGCAACTTCGGCAACTGTTACTCGATCAGGCTTATTTATGGGTCAATGGAGCAGAACGGGTCAGTGCCTATTTAAAATGTCTGTGTGTAGATGAAGCTGAAATTATCGATCAGCTGATGATGAATGCAAAGATTTATCACTCGAAAGTGCTGACCAATTATGTCATGAAAAAAATGGCTTTGCCTGAAACTGTTGTACAAATGCTGCAACAGGTTTGCTCGATTCAAATTGTATGTGGTGAGGAGTTTTTACCGATCCAGCCCTTGATGGAATGTCTGGATGAATTCTGTTTTAGTGCGCAGCAGTTTTTACCTGCTGCCATGTATCGAATTATGGCATTGTCATTTGAAGAGCGCTTTAATTTAAATGAGTTGATGGAACATCAAGATGATATTCAGTTGTTATATCGTCATGCAGAAGAAAAATCACACTTATTAGGCTTCGTACGGTTAATGCGCCGTGAACTTTGGCAGCGTGATGATTTATTGTCAAAGCATAATTTTCTTTATGCGACCTCTACAGTTTGGCAAAAGAAAGTCGCAAAACAGCCAATATTTGACTATCCTCGTGCGGTGAACTGGTTGTTTAAACAATCGGGTGAGGTGGTGGATTGGCTCAGTCGCCATATTCAACACAGCAGTGTCAGGGTAGCGGTGACAGCTTTAAGTTTTGTGGATACCAGTCAAGTTCATCCGCAGGTCATTTTAGCTACCTTGCAGTATTTTCAGCATTCTTCAGCACGTATGTTCATTTATAGCTGTCACTATTTTGCGATGCAAGAAGCTTGGTTTGAGCATAAAAACAATCTTACTCTAATGCTTAAAGGTCAGAGACAAGCCTTGGATGATCATCGTATTGCAATCAGTCCTTCTATTTTGTACTTGGATGAATGGATGGAGCTCATGCGTAATGTTGTGAGAGGGAACCAGCAAATCGTAAAAAGGGTCTATTTACGTTTAAGTTGGGTAATACAAGCTTATATGTTGTATCTACAGAAAATAACGCACGCCTTACCTGAAGACTTAATGTTATATATCCGCCCTGAGACCCATCAAAATCGTGATTTTTATATAGTATTACAACGCTATAAAATGCAGCCGGATAAGTTTCGGCAAATCTTTTATTTACGTGAGCGACATGTAAAAGTGTCAGTTTTTGATTCCTATGTGCGGGATTATTTGGTTGATTATTTTAGCGACAATAAAATGGTGCTCAAAAGTACCAGATGGATGGGGCTGTTTCATCAAGCGATTCATTGGCATGATCACATCCAGAAACAGGAAATTATTGCGCAGTTAAAGAAAAGTTATGTCGAAGTTGTATGGCAACCGCTGATGGTTGAGAAAAAGATTCAGTTCGCAGGTTGGAGTTTTGAAGAGTTGGCAGACTTAGATCGAATTATTGAAGAATCAACATGGTGTCATCACTGCCTAGCTGTCAGCTATGCACAGCGAATTATTGATGGAGAATATGTGGCTTTTCATATGACATCTGAAACAGGTATGCATCATATGACTTTAGGTTGTCACTTACAGGGCGGGCAATTGGTCTATGACCAGTTGGAATATTCACATAATCGAAAAGCTGAATATTTTTTTGTGAATGTCGCTTTACAATTTATCTCCTGGTTAAATACACAGTTAATATCGTTTAAGTGACAGTTACTGTCGTTAAACTTTTTTCTGTGCTTAACTTTTAGGGAAAAAATCGTTAGGCTATAGCCGTTAATTTACGGTTATAGGTCTTATGAAACAAGAAACTGCACTCAAGCTTTTAAAAGCGGGCGAAAATGTCTTTTTAACAGGTTCGGCTGGTGCAGGGAAAACCTATACTCTCAATCAGTACATCAATTATTTAAAAGTCCGTAAAGTACCGGTGGCCATTACTGCATCGACTGGTATTGCTGCAACACATATGAACGGCATGACTATTCATACCTGGGCCGGGATTGGGATCAAGGATTTTTTATCCGATGCCGATCTAAAGAACATGAAAGAGCGTAAATATTTAAAAGAGCATTTAGAAAATGCCCAAGTGCTGATTATTGATGAAATTTCAATGTTGCATGCCAAGCAGTTGAATCTGGTCAATCAAGTTCTCAAATATTTTAAAGAAAGTGATGAAGCCTTTGGTGGCATTCAGGTCATTGTCGCAGGTGACTTCTTTCAGTTGCCGCCAGTGGGTAAAAATGATGAACGTAATCGTGATAAATTCTGCTTTATGTCAGATGCCTGGGTTGAAGCAAAATTTCGGGTCTGTTATTTAACAGAGCAACATCGTCAAGGCAATGATTATTTAAATGACATTTTAAATGCAATTCGTAGTCAAAGTATTACTGCTGAGCATTTAAAAGCTTTAGAACAAACCCGCCAGCAAGATATTGGTGAAACCTTCACGCGCTTGTATACCCACAATATGGATGTGGATGTGATTAATTTTAAGCATCTGAATGCCATTGAAGCGGATGAGCGGCAGTTTGAAGCCGTGTGTGATGGTAATGACAAACTGATTGAAACTTTAAAGTCATCCGTGCGTGCGCCTGAAAATCTCACCTTAAAGAAAAATGCCAAAGTGATGTTTGTAAAGAACAACTTTGACATGGGTTATATCAACGGTAGTTTGGGCGAAGTGATTGGCTTTGAAGAAGATGATGATCATGGCATTTTACCTAAAGTGAAGCTCACTGATGGTACGGTATTGATTGTTGCGCCTGAAACTTGGTCGGTGGATAACGATGCCGGTAAAACCATTGCCAGTTTTCAGCAAATTCCACTGCGTTTGGCGTGGGCGATTACCATTCATAAATCTCAGGGCATGACCTTGGAAGCGGCTGAAATCAATCTGGCTCACACTTTTGAAAAAGGTCAGGGCTATGTCGCAATATCGCGTCTAAAAGCTTTAAGTGGATTAAAACTGCTCGGAATTAATGAGCAGGCTTTGGAACTGGATAGTTTAGCGATTAAAGCTGATCGACGTTTTCAGGAATTATCCAATGAAGCAGAAAATCACTTTGAGTCGATTGATTTGGCGCCGCAACATAAAGCCTTTATTCGTCATTGCGGCGGTACCTTGAATGAAACTGAAATTCAGCGCAATGAAAAGAAAATTGCAAAAAGTGGCGGCAAAACCAATTATGCCACTGCGACCCTGGATGAAACACGTGAACTTTTCGTTGAAGGTTATGAAATTCAGGATATTGCGGTTGAGCGCGGATTAACCCCGGCAACCATTATTAATCATTTAGCGAAATTGCATAAAGAGCAGGGCCTGGATATTTCTGTCGCTCACCCGGGTGAAGAAGTGGTTGAACAAGTGCGTAAAATTTATAAACGCTTAATGAAGCGTCAAAGTCCTGAACATTTTAGTGAAGATGGTGTGATTAAACTGCGCCCAATTGTGGAAGCGACTACACCGCGTATGGGTTATGATCAGGTGCGCTTGGCTTTACTTTTTGTTGAATAAGTTTCAATGCTTCGATCAAAAAAGGACATCATTCGATGTCCTTTTTATTTAAATCAGTGCTGCTAGATGAATGTTTATGACTTGATAAAAGTTTATGATTTGGGTTCAGCGGTCATCATGCCCATACCTGCAATCCATTCCTGAATCGGCTCATAATAATGCACCTCCGAATCATATTCGCCACTTGCAGAAAGTGCAGCAAAAGCCGCAATCCAGGCACGGATTTCCTGACCACCCCGTCCGCCATCGCGACGAATTTCTTCATTGCTCATACTGGCTAAATAATCAAAATCTGCATTTTTAAAGCGTTGCAATAAGTCTTTATCCCATTCCGGGTTCAATGGAAGCGCAGCTGATAAGTCACCATCGGCTAGGCGTTGTCCGACTGCAATGACTTTGGATTGGCGATGCTCACGTGCTTCTGCTGTCGGGTTGCGGCCCGCAATTAAGAATTCCTGAACTTCGGGGGGGGCAGTGCTAATTTGAGGGGTCGGTGGATCATGGGATAAACCACCGGAACCAATAATTAAAACGCGCTCATCTAAGGTTTTAAGATATTCACCAATTACCTTACCCAGTTCGATTACACGCTTGGTCCGTGGCATCGGTGCAGCAGCGCCATTAATAAATACCGGAATGACGGGATAACGATCGAGCTGACCTTCACAGAGTAAATCTAGCGGTTGGGTAAAACCATGATCGGCTTGCATACGATATGAATAGGAAACGTCAACATCATGTTCTAAACAGTGTTCAATTAAACCGAGGGCTTTATCTTCTGGAACATTTAATGGGGCAGGTCCATAATTCCAGTCACCCGCAGCAGTTGCACGTACACCGACACAGAAACTTGGCATCAGGTCATAAAAAAAGCCATTAAAATGGTCTGGACCAAAGACCACAATTAACGTGGGATCATAGGCTTTGACTTGTTCTGCCAGTTTTTGAAATGTTTGACGTGCAGCTGCTTCTATATCTGCAGGAGGAGATGCAAAATCCAGTAAAGGTGTGTGCGAGACACAAATGAGTTTTATCGGCATTGTTTTCGCTCAAATCTGCATTGATCAATGATTTGAGCTTAAATATAAACGGATAGGTAAATACAATATTTATCTTTGATCGAATCATAGTAAAAATATTCAGATTAAATAGAGAAAATTGGATTATTTGTTTTAGAGTATTGAAATACAATATTTTATTTTATTAGTGATGGGTGTTAGAGAGAGAGTCTTGAAAATTTCATCCTAAGTTTAGTTTTAATTCTTGCATAGCTAAGACCAAAGTTTTAAAGATGTTCGGATTCTTAAAGGCAGTATGAGCAAGATTATTTAACATTAAATTTAAGACATTAGAAAAGTAATACTTTGAGTTGAAAAAAGAATTTGCTATGGTGTTTCTGAATAAGAACAATTTGAATAAGTTTTAAAATAGAAAACAGGATGATTTTTTATATTATTCGAGACAATTAAAACAATAAAAAGGAAGAATTTATGAAACAGTATCAGAGAGCAGCCTTAGCTTTAGTAGTGGCAAAACTAGAGTTTGGCAACACTAAATCCAATATTTATGATTATAACGAAAGCCTATATCCTCAAATTAGCGGAAATGTTAACGCACAGGAAGCTAAACTTTTTGATTATCAGAGATCGGTAATTTTTGAAGGACGACATACCGGCCGAGAGTTTAATTTATATGATTATGGTCATAGTGAATTTATCAGTTTAAAAAAGAAAGGAATAAAAAAGTACGAAGGTTATCATTATGGAAATTCAAGTTATTTCGAGATTACGATTTCGGGTTCTACCATAAATTTTTATGACTTTAGTACTGCACAATATTATCGCTTTTCTTAACAGATAATTTATTTTATTTCATATAAAAATAACCCCTAAAAAGGGGCTATCTTTGCTGTGAAATAGTTACCTGCAATTAATTAAGCAGCTTCAGTCAACTCTTCATGAACTTCTTTCGCTATTTTCATGCATGCAGCCATGCTATTTTTGTTTCAGTTCACTTAAGTGTTTTTAAACCAAAGTCTGGATTACCTATAAGCGTTCAGCAGGGATGGTTTATAAAGTTTCATTAATCACTAAGTATGTTGTCGAACTTTGAATATCAGAGATACTCAGGACTAATCGCATTTACATAGCTCCTGTTCATGGCAGACTTTAAGAAGCGGTAGACCAGAATGTGAGGTTTCAAGGGGGACGATATCTGTATCCATAGTTGTGATTTATGACAAGTGGTCTTGAATGTCTCAGTAAAGTAAGTTTTTGCTTAGGCAGAAAATTCGACTTGAGTAAATGCATCTTTCCAGTAATTTTTCATGAGCAAATTTAAATTTATGTTTTACTTCAATATGTAGATAGCCAAGAATGTGACAAAGCAAGACTCATGATTTTTTCCTACACAGAAATTATTTTGGTTAAAACACCATCGAATAAAAGTTAACATGAAGAAAAATAATTAATTTTAAGGTATGATGAATTATATTCATTATTTCTTGGATTTTATCTGAGTGTTTGTGGTTAAGCAAAATTATTTTTATAAGTTTTCTGCACGTATATTAAAGCTAGTCTATCTTGCACTCGGATAAGTTTCATTTTTTATATTCATAATATTTTCAATAGAGTTGAAAATATTATGAATATCGTTTTTATAGGTTCGTCTGATTCTTGCCACTCGAAGCATAGCATCCCGTGTTGCATTCAGGCAGTGCTTACTTTCTTTATTGTCCTTCGCACTTCCAGCATAGCTGTAAGTCTTGCGCAAGGGCAAAACGATGTTTTGCTGGATCCTTGCTCATGTTAGAAATTCGTCATTTAAAAACTTTAACTGCCTTACGTGAGCATGGCTCATTGGTGGCTGCAGCCAATGATTTGTGTTTAACACCGTCAGCAATTTCTCATCAACTTAAAGAACTAGATCATTGGTATGGGGTAGAAGTGGTAAATCGCCGCAGTCGTCCAGTGACTTTTTCTAATGTTGGACAGCGTTTGCTGAAATTGGCGGATGATGTATTGCCACAAATTCAAATTGCCCAAACAGACATTACTCGTATTGTACATGGTCAGACCGGGCGTATTATTTTCTCATCTGAATGTCATAGTTGTTTTGACTGGTTAATGCCTTTACTTAATCAGTACCGTCATTTATATCCAGATGTAGACCTGGATTTTGCTTCAGGTTTTGAAGCCAATCCGCATGAGCTTTTGCAAAATGCAGAATTTGATCTATTAATTACCGCTGACCCGATTGCGTTAAAAGGGATTGAATATTTCCCGATTTTTGAATATGAATCACGTCTGGTTTTATCCAATACTCATCCACTCGTACGTGCAGAACGTATCACTGTGCAAGAATTGGCTGAGGAAACACTGATTACTTATCCGGTAGACAAGCATCGTTTAGATATCATGGCGAAACTGTTTATTCCTGCAAATATTCAACCGAAACAGATACGGACTACAGATTTGACCCAGATGTTGATTCAATTGGTGGCCAGTGGTCGTGGGATTGCTGCATTACCAGATTGGGTTGTAAATGAATATGAACAAAAGGGCTGGGTCTCATCACGCCGTTTAGATTGTGTCTCTGCTAGTGGTTTGCGCCGTACTTTATATGCAGGCTATAGGACCGAAGAAAAAGAGAAAAGTTATTTTGAAGGTTTCTTAAAGCAATTGGCTAAATTTTCTCAAAAACGGAATCAGTATTATATGAATTGATCTGTACTTGAATACTTTAGCTGGGCATATTCAATACGTTTGTATATTGCGTATGCCTTAAATTGATTATTTACGGCTCAATACATCTGCAATCAGATTGGTGCGCGTAAGAATAAAGATAAATATCGAGAGAAAGATTGCCATAATGGCTAAATATCGAGTCCATGAATATTTGGAACCTTTTCCTTCCCAAACTTGTAACTGCACGCTTTGAAACTGAAAGTTGCTGCGCTCGGTAATTTCAGCATGGGTGGCAAAACTTGAGTCTGATGTATCTTGTGTAGCATCAACAGAAAATGGATCCGAAGCCAGTACCAGTAAGACAGGCTCGTTGGCTTTATAATTATGAGTATCATCTTCACGGAAAGCTTCTGGGTGATAGCCATTTCCGCTCATTCTTTCAGTTCCTCCAATAAAGCGTAATTCTACTTCACCATCTGCAATAGCATAGCCACGTGCTACCATAACAAAACGGTAAGGGTTATTGGCTGCTGTTGCTTCATAGCCGATTGAGAGTTTGGGGCGTTTATCTATATCGGGTTTAGGCATTGTGGTGTTGTTGAGTGCCTCAATTTCTTCAAGGGTGAGGTCATAGCTACCTATGAGTTGTTGTCCATACTCACCAGGTTTAGGTTCATGAGAAACTTTAGCGCAAGCAGTAAGAACCAGTATTAATCCCCCAAACAATAAGACCTGCGTTTTTTGTAAAATATTTATATTTTTTAAGAGTTCCATAATTATTCCTTTTATTAGTGCATATTAGGTTTAAAAAATAACAAGCGAGTCATGCTGTTTGAAGAATAGACGCAATGCTGCACTTTGTTGTTGTAGTGTTGGACGACTTAACATCACCTCAAGGCTACGTATAATGACGTCACAGCTTTTTGGATTTTCCCCAGCAATATCATGCAATAACCAAATATCATCACCAAACTCAGAACGAAGGTCTCTAGAAATTTCGGACCATTGGCTTTTAGCGAAATTTTCATCATAAGGCACAGATGCTTGTTTGTGCTTCAGTACTGCTGTGATTGCCAGTATGGTTTTTTGCTGTGTGGATTCAGAAATGGCATTCTGAACTTGAGCAATATCTTTATTATGGCCAGGTGAGGTAATTAGAGCACATGCTTTATTGCGCCGGGCATCACGCAGTTGCTGAACATAAGCTTCAGACCATTGCACAAGTACAGTATCGGGTAGTTTAAAAGGAATCAGAGGATCGATATTGTGATGTAAGATTGAAGAAACAAGAGACTTAAAGTTTTGATCATCCATGCTATTGTTAGGTAGTTTAATTAATTCACTGTAAGCAACCGAATCACCAGTTTCAAAAGCCCGCAGGATTTTGAACTGTTGTAATATTTCTTGTCTGTGCTGAATTGGACTATCACTGTATTGATATTTATTTTGTTCCTGTTTGGCTTGATATTGATTGATTCCCCAAAACAATAGGCAAAAGCCAATAACGGTCATAGTGATGAATTTCATAATGATTATAAGTGTGCTGTTTTTATAAGTGAATAATATAATATTGTTTGAAATTTAAACACATGTTTTATAGGAAATTTTCGCTTAATTCATTATATTATTCACTATGCAAAGCACAGATCGATCAGACCATAGAGCTATCCTTTCTTCATATTTTGGCAATCAGAAAATAGAAAAATTAATCACGTGCCTTAAAACAGCTAAAACCAGTACCCTGACACGGAGTTAGCCTATCCAGTTTCTTCTAAAATTATTAGCACTTTTTCTTTAAATCTCCTGCATTTTTTTTGGTCGCTTATGTCTAAATCTAAAAGACCTTCGCAAGAACTGATGTCAGTCATTTAGCCACAAATGGCTATTTTGAAGCTTGGACTTGATCTGAATGCAGTTATGACATTGGTGGCTGAGCAAGCTCAAAGCATTACCCAAGCCAAAGGAGACTGTGGTTAAGTTGGCTGAAGACGGGGTATGGTGTGCTATGCTGTATCGGGTGGTGCTTCACAGTTTCCGGGCTTGCAGCGGAAACTGCAAAATAGTTTATCTGACTTATGGATTGCGCAAAATGTAACCTTTTATTGTCAAGATAGTGAGGTAGAGATGCTTTTAAAGTCGGTGAGTTACAGATTTTAAGCTTGATCTTAGAGTTGATCGCAGCTGCGATGTAGCATGTAACACAGTTTGGTGCGCAGGAACTTTATAAACTGGCGACTCAAGATAATCTCACTGATTCAGCTAATCAGGCTCACTTTTTCAAGAATGTCCAATAAACAGGGTCAATATACCGGCGGCAATTAAAGGACCTACAGGAACACCACGCAATACAGCAACACCTGCAACCGTACCAATCAGTAAACCTGCAACTACATCAGGTTGATTGCTCATCAGCTTAACCCCGCGCCCACCTAACCAGGCCACTAAAACACCAATCGCAATAGCCAATAATGATTTCCAGCTCATAAAGGATTTTAAAATCGCCTCTCCCGGAATTTTTCCACTAGCAATAGGCGTTAAAACACCAATGGTTAAAATAATAATGCCAATATTTAAACCGTGTTGTTGCAAATAAGGAAAAAATTCACTCAGCGGGGTAATGCGAAAAACAATTAAAACACCGGCAGCAATCGTGACTGCACTATTATGACTAAAGATACCGCAAGCCAATAAAGCCAGAAGGACGATCAGATTTAAATCTAAATTGGACATTACTTTCAGGGAGATTGAAAAAAATAAGCTCTATTGTATCGGGTTTTGCGCTTAGATTTACTTTAAAGCCTAGGAACAATAAAATTAGTCTGTAATTCAGTATAGAATGCGCTTTTTATGTTAGTGAAAAGGTTAGGTTTATGTTTTTGGAAAAGATGTTGCAATCGCAAGGTTTTGGTTCGCGTAAACATTGCCAGCAGCTCATTAAAAATGGAGCGATTGCCGTCCAAGGTGAAGTTATCACCAATGCAAAACATAAACTGAATTTAAAGAATTTAAGTTTTTCCGTCTATGGCGAAAGCTTTGATTATCGTGAAAAGGTTTATATCGCTTTAAATAAACCTCAAAATTACGAATGTTCACATCAGGCCACTCATCATTTTAGTGTGTTTGATCTTTTTGATGATGCTTTGATAAACCGTGGTTTGCAATGTGTAGGACGTTTAGATCAAGATACCAGTGGGCTTTTATTGCTCACGGATGATGGACAATTTTTACAAGCACTAACCCATCCAAAAAAACATGTAGCTAAAATCTATCGAATGCAAACCGCCGATCCTGTGACAGAGCAACAAATTCAGCAATTACGGCAAGGTGTGGAATTACGTAAAGAATCAGGTGTTTTTGCAGCGACAGAGGTGATTCAACATGCAGAAAATGAATTACAGTTGACTATTCATCAAGGTGTTTATCATCAGGTGAAACGGATGTTGGCAGCGGTGGGAAATAAAGTTGAACGACTGCATCGTCAGCAGATTGGTGCTTTGGCACTTCCTGAATTAGAACAAGGGAAGTGGATTTATTTAACTGATCATCAAGTAGAGCTGGCCAAAACACGTATGTCTATTTAAGGAAGCAATGATAAGTTTGAAATTCATCATCTTTCACAAAACCCATTTTTTCATATAGTTGATGTGATTGGTAATTGGTTTTTTGCGTTTCTAAGCTAATGCGTAGTGCATTTTCATGGCGTGCAAATAAAATGGCTGTATCAATCAGTTGTTTTGCAGAGCCCTGACGTCGAAAGGTCGGGGTCACATAAACATCATCTAAAATATAATAGATGGAACACGCTACTGAAGAAAACCCTAAGTAAAGTAAAACGAAACCTGTAAAGACATCGTCTTTAATATGAATAAAAATTACACTTTCCTGATTTTCAAAGCGTTGTTTTAAGAATTGATAAGATAAGTTTAGGTTGGAAGAAGCACCATAAAATTGGCGATATTCATCGAATAAAACTGAAAGTGGATGTAAATCTTCTAGAGTTGCACGTCTTACGATCATTCTATACTCCATGCTTTTATTGCTTTGCATGAAGCATAACTAATTTTTTATATTCGTTTTTTTAAAATTTGTTTGTAAATGCAACACTGTTAAGTTTTGTCACTTTCACCCAGTATGGCATTTAGTTCTTCAAACAGGTCTAAATGGTCATCATCTAAAATAATTTCTTCGTCAGCCTCCACGGATTGATTTGCTTCACCGTCTAACGTACTTTGTTGTTGCTTTAATTTACGGATTTTATACAGTTGTTCAATGTTAATATTTTGATTTTCAATAGAAAATGGAATTGATTTGGTTATCACGACTTGTTTGAAAAATAGTCGAATTGCTTGTGCTGGCGTAATCCCCAATTGTTTAAACACTGCAAAAGCATGTTTTTTTTCTTGGGAGTCAAGTCTTATTTGATAAACTTCTGTTTTTCTCATGATTTTTAAATACGTCTAATTACTTAACTTTTCAGCATTTATTTTAATCAAATCTAGTACGATTTCAATATTCATACACTATATTTACGAAAATAATTTGTAATGACAAGAATATTACAATGTCAATTCAAATTTAGATGAAAATTCCATCTCTTGATTCGTGATTGGGTCATTGAAGCGAATATGTTTGGCTAAAAGCTGAAGTGGGGTTGAAAAATCATCCTCTCTTTTATGCTGTACCGCAGGATAAAATGGATCATTTTTTATCGCAATGCCCAAACTGCTTAAGTGAACACGTAATTGATGTTGCTTACCGGTGATCGGTTTAAGTTCATATTTCGCCCACGCAGAATCATGTTCGATTAAATCAATTTCCGTTTCACTATTTATTGTACCTTCAACCACTTGCATAGTGTAAAAGGGTTCGCCTTTTTCCATTCGATAACGGGTATAGCAGGGAAATGTTATATCGGCATGAAAAGGTGCAATCGCATGGTAGGTTTTTTTAACTTGGCGTTGTGCAAACATATCTTGATAGATTGCTCGAGTAGACACCTGTTTAGAGAATAAAACTACACCAGCAGTTTCACGATCGAGCCGATGAATAGGGGTTAAAAATTCATTACCCGTTTGTTTTTTTAACCGCACTAACAGGGTTTCTTGAACATATTGTCCGGTGGGACTAATGGTTAAAAAATGCGGTTTATCGATAACTAGTAAATTTTCATTTTCAAATAAAATTTCATGTTCAAAAGGTACATGTATTTCATGGGCTAAAAAACGATAATAAAACACGTGGCTATTTTCAATATAGGGTGCATTACAGGTTAAGACATTACCCGAAGCATCATAAATTAATCCGTCAGCAAAACGTTGTTCCCATTCAGATCCATCAATATGTGGAAACTGTTGACATAGATATTCATACACACTATTGGGTGTTAGAGCCGTTTTGGGAAGGAACACTTTACTTGCGCTTACACCCGCAATCATAGGCGGAATAAATTCAGTGTGAGTCATATGATTTGTCGTGGATTAATCAGTCGTGTATAGAAATCAAAGCTATCTACAATGAAATGTAGGAAAAGTTACACATTTAGAAGTGCGAGCATGGGCAATAAAGCAGTGCGATGCTATCATAATTGTTCTTTGGAATCATGTCGTGAGTAATATGCAGTATTCATTTAATTTGGCCTTAAACAATGAAAACGATACCCAAAATCTAGCACAGGTTTTGGCGCAGCATTTTAGCACGGGGGTGGTTTATTTAATTGGTGATTTAGGCGCAGGAAAAACGACACTAACACGTTATTTTTTGCATAGTTTAGGGCATCAAGGTGCGGTAAAAAGTCCGACCTATACCTTGGTTGAACCCTACAATATTAATGGTAAAAACATTTTCCATTTCGATTTATACCGTTTAAATGATCCTTATGAAGTGGAACTGATGGGTATTCGCGATTATCTGGAAACACCGAATGCGCTATTTTTATTTGAATGGCCTTCAAAAGGTGGCGATGAAATTCCACCCGCTGACCTGATTATTAATATTGAAAAGTCTGAAGATGAGCTGACGCGTACAGCAAGTTTAAGTTTTGGATCACCAGCATTAAACCAAGCATTAGAGAGCCATTTTAACAATGCGTAATGATTTAAGCGAACGTCGTATTCATACCCTTAATCCTGCACTGGCGAATCAAATTGCGGCAGGCGAGGTGATTGAACGTCCAGCGTCGGTAGTGAAAGAATTATTAGAAAATTCAATTGATGCGGGTGCGACTGAACTTATTGTTCGTGTCGAACAAGGGGGTAGTACCCTAATTGAAATCATTGACAATGGTCATGGGGTTCATCCAGATGATTTAGCGTTGGCCGTCATGCGTCATGCCACCAGTAAAATTCAAACGGCGGATGATTTACAAGCCATTGTCAGTTTGGGTTTCCGCGGTGAAGCACTGGCCTCTATTGCTGCCGTTTCCCGTTTAACCCTGACCAGCAGCCAGAATGATGAAGGTATCGGTTATCAGGTGGAAGTAAATGGTACCGCTTTTGATCATCAGGAAATTCAGGCGGTAGCGACTCAAAAAGGCACCCATATCCGGATACAGGATCTGTTTTTTAATGTGCCAGCTCGTCGCAAGTTCTTAAAAAAACAGGGGACTGAATTTGGGCATATTGAAGAAATTGTCCGCCGTCTGGCCTTAACCCATTTTGATATCCGTTTTGTTCTGGAGCATAACAATAATATTCGTTTGAACTTGCCGGTTGCAGATAGTGGCGAACTCCGTTTTCAGCGTGTTCAGCAGTTATTAGGTCGCCAATTTACTGAAAATGCCTATTGGATGGATGCAGATAGCATCAGCATGCGTCTATCTGGCTGGCTCGGGCATCCATCCGATGCACGTTCACAAGCAGATTTGCAGTATGTCTACGTGAATGGACGTATTGTGAAAGATAAAACCATTTCACATGCCTTGCGTATGGCTTACGACGGGATTTTGCATGGTCATCAACATGCGGCATATTTATTGTTTCTAGAAATTGATCCTGAAAATGTTGATGTCAATGTGCATCCAACCAAACATGAAATTCGCTTTCTAAATCAACGTGAAGTGCATGAATTTGTGCGTCATTTTGCCAGAGAAACCCTGTCTCAGTTTCAAACGGCAAGTGCTGACTTAGCGCAGGCCATGAAAACGCAGGATGAAACTACTCAGAATCCTCCAACGCAACATCCGCGTTATCAGGAACAGTTTCAATTGCATCGTGCTGTGAAGACTCTACAACCTGCCATGTCAGTTGAGTCATCTACTGAATTATTAACTGATTTTAACGCTAGCAGTCCACAAACTGTTCAATATTCATCTCAGTCTTCACAAAGTCGCTATGCGGGATCCCAGCAACTGAATAATGCCTTGCAAAGCTATTTAGCGCCATTACGTGAATCAACATCATCAACTGCCAATGCAGCGTTGAATCACTTCGAACAAAGTACAGCAGTTCATGTGGATGAGCATCCGTTGGGTATTGCGATTGCACAATTGCATGGGATTTATATTCTTGCGCAGAACACTGAAGGCTTAATTATTGTAGATATGCATGCCGCACATGAGCGGATTGTATTGCAACAAATGAAAGCCGCTTGGGATAAACCCGAATTCTGGACTTCACAGCAATTACTGATTCCCAAAGTTATTAGTACCAGTCGTATGCAAGCCATGCGGGTGGATGATCTGAAAGATCAGCTCGCACGTTTAGGTCTAGAAATTGACCAATATGGCGATGAACAGGTGATTGTACGTGGGGTGCCTGCCATTTTGCATAAGGCCGATTTTGAATCTTTAGTACCTGAATTGCTAAATGATTTAGATCCAAGTGATAAAGCCCAAGGCTTGCTGCAAAAGCGTGATCAAATTTTGGCGGGAATGGCGTGTCATGGTGCAGTTCGTGCGCATCGTATACTCAGTCTTTCTGAAATGAATGCTTTACTGCGTCAAATGGAACAAACTGAATTTGCCAGTCAGTGTAATCATGGACGTCCAACCTGGCGTGCATTTCCACTTTCACAATTAGATAAACTTTTTGCTCGAGGAGAGTAGGTGTACATGTCAAATCAATTGCCGGTCATCAATTTAATGGGACCAACTGCAAGTGGTAAAACCGCTTTGGCATGTGAACTTTATGAGCAAGGTCATTTTGAGCTGATCTCCGTCGATTCTGCGCTGGTTTATAAAGATATGGATATTGGGACAGCCAAACCGACCAAAGAGGAACAGGCACGCTATCCGCATCATCTGATTGATATTATTACCCCTTTGGAAGTGTATTCGGCAGCTAATTTTGTCGAAGATGCCTATGCATTGATTGATGATATTCATGCGCGTGGTAAAACCCCGATCTTGGTGGGTGGAACCATGCTTTACTTTAAGGCATTGCTAGAAGGCTTATCTAGCAATTTACCCAGTGCAGATCAGACTATTCGAGCTGAAATCCAAGCGCAAGCAGAGCAGCAGGGCTGGGAGGCAGTTTACGCAGAATTGTGTGCAGTAGATCCATTGGCTGGCCAGAAATTTAAAAGCAGTGATAAGCAAAGAATCATTCGTGCATTAGAAGTATTTAAGCTCACGGGACAGCCGATTACAAAACTACAAGCTGAACAACCTAAAAATGTACCATATCGTTACACTTTTCATAATCATGCTTTGTTGCCTGATCGTGTAGAATTGCATAAACGTATAGAGATGCGACTTAAAACTATGTGGGATATCGGATTTTTACATGAAGTAAAAGGTCTGATTGGAAAATACGATTTAAATGATAATTTACCCTCAATGCGCTCCGTCGGTTATCGTCAAACTTTAGAATTCCTGCAAAAAAGTGATCAAAGTAACGAAAAACGGCAAGAAATGGAGGATAAGTCTTTGTTTGCGACACGACAACTTGCAAAACGTCAATATACTTGGTTAAGATCTTTGCAAGAGTCGCATAATTTTAAAACATATTTGACGATAACGCAGGCTCAAGAAGACTTGCGAAACTGTTACGGATAAAGCAAAATTTAGTAACTATCTTTTTATAATTTTTATTGAAAAATAGAGATAGTTTTTTGCGCTGATTTTTAAATTTTTTTGGAGTTATAACATGTCTAAAGGTCAAACTTTACAAGATCCATTCTTGAACTCTCTCCGTAAGGAACGCATTCCTGTTTCTATCTTCCTTGTTAACGGTATTAAATTACAAGGTCATATTGAATCTTTTGACCAATATGTCGTTTTATTAAAAAATACTGTAAGCCAAATGGTTTACAAACATGCGATTTCTACAGTGGTTCCTGCGCGTAATCCACGTCCTGCTGGTGCTCCTGCTGGTGCTCAAGGTGCTCCAGGTAGTTTTGGTGCTCAAGGCGGTCAAGGTGGCTTCGGCGGTCAAACTGGCGGTTTCGGTGGTCAAAGTGGTGGCTTTGGCGGTCAAGGTGGCTTCGGTGGTCAAGGTGGTGGCTTCGGTGGTCAAGGTGGCTTCGGTGGTCAAACTGGCGGCTTCGGTGGTCAAGGTGGCTTCGGTGGTCAAACTGGCGGCTTCGGTGGTCAAGGTGGCTTCGGTGGTCAATCAAACCCTGGGTTTGAAGGCGAAACAAAATTTGAAGATTCTCAAGATGACGAAAATAATAATCGTTAATTGTTAATTCTTAAAAACCTCTCCTTGTGAGAGGTTTTTTTTATTTAAATATTTATGGTTTTAAAGTTAATTTGTGCATATATGCTTGTGTAAAATTCAATCGGTAAAATAATATTTGAGTAATTTGTTTTTAGAAAGATTTTCTTAACTTTATGGCTAAATCCCACTCAATAATTAAGAAGGTTTATTTTTGACCTCCAAGTAATAAATTGTTGAGATATTTAGTTTTAAATAAAAAATATTGATTCAGAATGGCTATTCATTCATTAAATTTTTTCAAACATATAATTGTATTGCTAATATAAAAAGTCAAAATATCTTAAAGAAGATCAATGGAGACAATCCAAAAAATTATTTGCCACTAGATGTAAATAGCAACCAATTGAAATCAATTGTGAATGAAGTTCCAACCCATAAATTTCCAAGTTTTCTCATAAGACAGACAAAAGTGGAACAATGAAAATTTTGTTGCTCTTTTATATTTTCATCTGACTCCACTGGTAAAATATAAACGAAACCTAAATGAATTCGCCCAATTTTGATGTAAAGACGGCTTAAATATTTATGCAATAAAAAAACCAGTTACTTATGGCAACTGGTTTTTTTAACTCTAACTCAATTAAGTTTATTTATTCTTTTTACGATCTAGATTTGGGTCTTTAATCTCGACAAAAGCATTACTACGAATTTCACGTAACCAGCTATCTAACTCTGCATCAAACTGGCGTTCACCCAGAATTTGACGTGCCATACGTTCTTGATATTCACGCGTCATATCTTTTTGGCGAGTATCTGTCACCTGAAGAATATGCCAGCCGAATTGGGACTGAAATGGGGCACTAGTTTGACCTACAGGTGTCTTTTTCATTTGAGCTTCAAATTCAGGCACCATAACTCCCGGGTTTACCCAACCTAAGCTACCCCCATCGCGAGCAGAGCCTGGGTCATTAGAGAAGGTTGATGCAAGTACTGCAAAGTCTTCACCAGCTTTTAAGCGATTATAAATACTGTCAATTTGTTGCTTTGCATTTTCAGGACTGACGACTTCAGAGGGTTGAATCAAAATATGACGTACCTGATATTGAGGCACGATGGCTTTTTGCTCTGCGCCTTTACGCTCTAACAATTTTAGAACATGTATACCATCTTGAACCTTAATCAAGTCTGTAGTTTGCCCAACCTGTAGCGGGCTTACGCGTGCTGCAAGCTCACCTGGGATCTCTGACAGATTACGAAAGCCCATATTTGCACTTTCGACTTTTACGCCATTGGCTGTGAATTTTTTATCAATTGCACCAATATCATTACTGTCTTTTAACGCAGCCTTTACTTGTTCTGCAACTTTTTCAATATTTTTATCACCCGAAATACGAACATGCAGAACATGAACTTGCTGGCCTAATGCTGCTTGACCTTGCGGAGTTTTTAAAAAATTTTCCACATCTTGGTCACTAATTTTAATGCGTGACATCACGATTTGCTGACGTAAACGATTAATCGCTAAATCTTCTGCAATACGGTTACGTAGCGATTCATAAGTGCCAGGGGCAATAGCATCCAGTTTCTGCTGAAACGCTTCCAAGCTTTTACTACCTGATTGATTGGCTGCTTTAAGGACTGCTTCATTCAGCTCTTTTTCATTTGGCTTAATGTTATAGCGTTTGACTTGCTCAAGTTGGGCCTGGCGAATAATCAGTTGGTCAAGTGCCTGTTGTTGCAAATATTGTGCTGGTGGAACTGATTTTTTTTGAGCTTCTAATTGATATTTTATTTCCGCAATACTTTGATCTAAATCACTTTTTAAAATGACGCTATTATCTACCAAAGCAATAACTTCGTCTGTTGGTTGTGCGAATGTAGCCATTGATGAAGAAAGGGCTAAAGCAAGAGCAGTCGCTTTGAAAAAATGTTTTAACTGTATTGTCTTCATTAACGTTCTGTCCAAGATTGATTAATTTTATTAAAACCTAGAATACGATTTTCTAGTAATGATGAAAGCTTTTTGTTGAAACCGCCTAAACCTTTCAGGCTGACTTCAGCCATAATGGCGCGTTTTGCATTTACGCCTTCCGCATTTACATCATCTAGGTCATTATAATAAGAGCGTCCATATACCGAAATGCCCCAGCAACATGCTTCATAATTTACACCCAATAGGTATTCACGCGCGACGTTGTTGTCTATGTCGTATTGAGCATGTCCCATAATACGCCAGTTGTTAGATACAGGCTGAATGAAAGATGCAACGACTTGGTCATATTGCTTTTGTCGGTTTGGAATATCTTTACGATAGAAGTAACCGACGTTATACAGATTACCTTGATCGCCCGTGTAATACAGCTGCAAGTCACGTTGAGCATTATCGCCATTTGACATCCAAGCCGAATTTGCACCAATACTAAAATTCTGGGAAAGCTGGCTCGATACACTGAGAACAGGACCGGTATGACGTTCAGTATCAAACTCATCAGATTGATTATCGAGTTTTACCCGACGATCCTCGAAGTAAAAGCTTTGTCCGATACTGGTTTTTAAGCGTTCCAGACCAATTTCATCAAATAGGCTATAACTTAGACCTAAAGATAAAAAATTGTTGTCTTCTAAACGGTCATGACCATAAAAGCGACGCGGGCTGAACAATTGATCATAATTGATTGATGCAGTTGCCGAGTCAAAATTTGGGTAACCCTCTTGGTTTTTATACGGTGCATAGGCGTAAAATGCACGTGGAGTGAGAGTTTGCAGGTACTTCCCATCTTTTTCAAAGGTCAGACCAGTATCTAAAGTAAATTGCGGCACAGTTACCGATTGATTCTCACTTGAAGAATTGGTGTTCTGATTGGCATTAATGGTGTCTTGATCATAGAAAGTGTTGACGTTACGAATCGATACTTCAGGAATAACAAATGACCATGGGTTACGGTAGTTATAACGAACAGCAAAGTCATTATAAATACGGGTGCCGCTTGGTTCAAAGGAGCCTGGATTGGCTGTATTAGAAAGATTAATATCTTTTTTAAAATAAGCGGTATCGTTATTGAATTCGTATTGCAAACCCAACGGGTTGCCTGTTTTATAATTTAACAGGAACTGGGGTAAACGGGCATAAGGGCGGTCTTCATCAGAAACTGTCTTATCCAGTGTCTGGAAGTCTTCAACTTTTAACTGGGCTTTTAAGCCGGGAATACCATTTTTATAGTTCAGCTCCCAGGCACGGCGTAAGTTTAAATCGGTCTTAGAGTTAGGGTTGTTATTTAAATCAGCGAAATAGTCTTTATCCGAGGCATAGTTATAATCTAGATTGGTAGAAAACTGCTCGTTAATTTGCCATTGATGTAATAGGTGTAAGTCTTTACGGTCTTGACCATCGTATTTGTCATCTGAAGCTAAATAACCCCCCCAGATCATACCTGTGCCGAAGTTTTCAGTTAAATAACGGAATTCACCTTCAAGCATTGCCCCACGATCAGCAATATATCGCGGCGTAACGGTAGCATCATAATTTGGTGCCAGATTTAAATATACTGGAACAGCAAGTTCTACACCACCATCGTTAGTAAAGCCGAAACTTGGTGTCAAAATACCTGTTGTACGACGGTCATCAATCGGAAAATTAAAATAAGGAACGGCTAAGACGGGAACATCTTTAACATATAGCTTGGTTCCACGCGTTTCACCACGACCGGTTTCCTGATTTAAAGTAATTTTATCTGCTTGAATTTTCCAAGTTGGCGTTTCATCCGGCGGGCAGGTGCTGTAGGTGGCATTGTTCATTACCACAACATTTTCAGAAGTACGGGCAATTTTTTCTGCATGCCCATGTGCATGTTGTTCTTCTGAAATATAAAAGCTGTTTTTTAAATCGCCTTGCTGGGTTTTTAAGTTGTAATTGATTTGGTCACTTTGTGCGAGTAAACCCGCTTGGGCCATTTGTACACGGCCTTCAGCATTGGCAAAAGTTTGAGTCTGATCAATGGTGATTTTATCGGCACGAATTTGACGGCCTTGTTGATCAATCAGTACGTTGCCTTGAAGCACAGAGTCACCATTAGGGTCGTAATGACCATAATCGGCAGTGACCACTGACGTGGCGTCGGAAGCATCAACGGCTTTGGTTTCAGGGCCAATCGGAGTAACCCAGGCACCTTGGCAATAGGCGGAACTTAAATATTGTCCCTGACGTTGCTGAGCTTCAGGTGATGATTTGTCAACATAATATTGTTCAAAAAATTGTTGCCCCGGATAAGCTTCCTGAATGCTGTCCTTCATTTTCTGATTGTCGACAGTCGAAGCTGGAAGTGTGGACTCAGCATAGCTTGAAATCGAGCTGCCACATAGAAGGGTCAAGATAGCAGTCGCTAAAGGATTAAATTTAAACTGATGCTTCATTTGTCTCATTAACCAAGTATGCTTAATCGCAATTAATTATTCTCGCATCATAGAGAAAAAGTTTATAAGTGGCTACACTTAGTACTTTAAAAACTCAGCCTGTTTTAGAATTTATCGCAAATGAAAACACAACGTGAACAAATCATATATACATGGATTACATCTGTACTTGATTCAGATCAATTTGAAATTAATTTTTTGCCAGGCGATGCAAGTTTCCGTCGTTATGCACGAATCAAGTTGAATAATAAAACATTTATGCTCATGGATGCACCACCAGAAAAAGAAGATTGTGTGCCTTTTGTGACGATTGACCAGTTTTTCGATAGTCATGGCGTTCGTGTTCCGCATATTGTCGCTAAAGACTTGCAGCAAGGCCTTTTATTGCTAGAAGATTTTGGTGATATTTTGCTCTCAACCTTGCTTAACGATGAAACGGTTGATGCCTATTACGCACAAAGCTTTAAACAGTTGATCGAATTGCAGGCAATTGATGGCACAGAAAATTTTCCGGCTTATTCCTATGAAAAACTCATTTCTGAAATGGAATTGCTCACAGACTGGATGTTGCCTTCATTAAATATTCAACCGAATCAAGATGAGCAGGCATTAATTAAACGTACCTTCGCAATTTTGGCCAATGTAGCACTGGCGCAACCGCAAGTGATTGTGCATCGCGATTTTCACAGTCGTAATCTGATGAAAATTGAAGGAGAGACTGATCTTGGAGTAATTGATTTCCAGGATGCCGTGATTGGTGCCGATACTTACGATTTAATCTCGATTACCCGTGATGCTTATGTACAGTGGAACGCAGATCAGGTTTACCAATGGTTTAAAGTTTTCTATGATTTACTGCCTGCAGAAGCAAAACAAGATCGTACTTTTGCACAGTTTAAACGTGATGCAGACATGATGGCGATTCAGCGTCATATCAAAATTTTGGGCATTTTTGTGCGTTTATTTGAGCGTGATGGAAAAACAGGTTACTTGAAAGATTTACCGCGTGTGATGTGGTATTTACTTGAAGAAAGTAAAGATTATGTAGAGCTGCAACCTTTTATGCAGTTTATCCAGACTAAAGTGATGCCGAAATTTGAAGCTAAATACGGTGCATATGAGGTTGCTGCCTAATGAAAGCCATGATTTTAGCGGCAGGTCAGGGTACTCGTATGCGCCCTTTAACCCTTTATAAACCTAAGCCTTTATTGGAAGTGGGTGGTAAGGCCTTGATTGTTTGGCATATCGAAAAATTAAAACAAATGGGTGTGACTGAAATTGTCATCAATTCTGCCTGGTTGGCTGATGTCCTGATTGGTACCTTAGGAGATGGTTCGCAATTTGGCGTTAAAATTTTGTGGACACGTGAAGATCAAGGTTTGGAAACCGCGGGCGGTATTATTAATGCCTTGCCATTATTAGGTACTGAACCCTTCATTTTAGTGAATGGGGATGTGTGGACCACTTTTGATTTTGCTCCTTTATCGCATCTCCCGCTTGAACAAGACCTTGCCCATTTGGTTTTTGTGACCAATCCAGTGCAACATCCAAATGGTGATTTTACCTTATTAAATGGTCGTGCTTATACTTTTGAGCAAGAACAGACAGGTGAGGCACTGACTTATAGTGGGATCGCTGTAATTCATCCAAAAATGTTTGATGGATTAGAAGCAGGTAAAAGACCGCTTGCGCCGCTGCTGAAACAGGCCATGCAAAATGGAAAGATTTCCGCCGAAAAAATGCAGGCAGCCTGGGTAGATGTTGGCACACCTGAACGATTAAGTGATCTGGATCTACAGATTCGTCAGGGGATGTACGTTTAAGTGCATAATCGCTAAGCGTTGGCTACTGTTCCACGGAATAGAAATCGGTATACTTCAGTTTAATTTTATTGAGTTGGCTTGTTTATGCATCCTTTTTTTCAAGAGTTAAAGCAAGATAGTCAAAAGCTTGGCTTAGATTTGAGTGAAGAAGCATTAAATCTATTGCTGAAATATCAAGATGCACTTGTGCTGTGGAACAAAGCCTATAATCTAACGGCTATTCGTGATCCGAAAGAAATGTTGGTCAAACATTTACTGGATAGCTTGAGTATTTTAAAAGATTTGCCACCTGGACGTCTGCTGGATATTGGTACTGGTGGGGGTATGCCGGGCTTAATCATTGCATTATGTCAGCCAGAACGTAAATGTGTTTTACTCGACTCAAATGGCAAAAAAATTCGTTTCTTGAAACAGTTTATTGCAGACTTAAAACTAAAAAATGTGATTGCAGTCCAAACTCGTGTCGAAAATGAAGACAGTATTAATGACTTGGGTCAATTTGATGTGATTACCAGTCGTGCTTTCGCGTCACTGACTGACTTTATAAATGCCTCAAAACCCTATATGCATCACGATAGTATTATCGCGTCGATGAAAGGTTTGATTCCTCATGAGGAAGTTGAAGCATTCAAAACTGAATTCAGTTGTGACATTATTGCGTTAAAAGTCCCACGTTTGGACGAACAACGTCATCTGCTTTTATTAAAACGTATTTAATTATTTTTGAAGGGTTGGGGTTACCATGGCACAAATTATTGCGATTGCGAACCAAAAAGGTGGTGTAGGCAAAACCACAACCGCAGTAAATTTGGCAGCATCGTTAGCTGTGTTAAAGAAGCGCGTTTTACTTGTGGATATGGATTCACAAGGGAATGCCACGATGGGATCTGGTATCCAAAAAAATGATCTTCTGTATTCGGTAACCGATGTTTTATTGGGTGAAGTTCCCATTGAAACAGCAATTAGCAAAGCGGAAGTCGGTTATAAAGTTTTAGGTGCAAACCGTGATTTGGCTGGGGTAGAGCTTGCGATTGCAGAACAGGATGGTCGTGAATTTATTTTGCGTGAAGCATTAAAAGAAATAGAGCATTCTTTTGATTATATTATTGTCGACTGCGCCCCAAGCTTAAGCCTGATTACCGTAAATGCTTTGGCAGCAGTTGATAGTGTACTTATTCCGATGCAATGTGAATATTATGCACTGGAAGGCTTGGCAGATTTAACCCAAACCATTGACCGTATTCAGCAGGCACTCAATCCGGATTTGCAGATTACAGGTGTCTTGCGCACCATGTACGATGCACGGAATGCGTTGACGCGTGATGTATCAGAAGAACTTGAGCAATACTTTGGCAAGAAGCTGTATGACACAGTGATTCCGCGTAATGTTCGCTTGGCTGAGGCACCTGCGCATGGTCTGCCGATTATTTATTTTGAGAAAAATTCAAAAGGTGCAGTTGCTTACTTAAATTTAGCGGCTGAAGTGTTAAAGAAAAGTAAAGTAAAAAAAGGAATTAAAGCATGACCACAAAAAAACGCGGATTAGCTAAAGGTCGTGGTTTGGATGCCTTGCTTGGATCAATTCAGAAAGAAAAATTACAGATGGAAGCTCAAGGTTTAGATCATGGGCAATTAAAGCAGATTGATGTTCATTTGCTGAAACGTGGTGAATATCAACCGCGTCGTTTTATCCATGAACCCGATCTTCAAGAACTCGCTGCTTCTATTGAAAAACATGGGGTAATGCAACCCATTGTTATTCGTCCAATCGAGGATGAAAAATTCCCCTATGAAATTATTGCCGGTGAACGACGCTGGCGTGCTGCACAACTTGCAGGATTAACTGAAATTCCGGCAATTGTCCGTGACTTGACCGATCAGGTTGCGATTGCTTTAGCACTGATTGAAAACATTCAACGTCAAGATTTGAATCCAATTGATCAAGCCATGGCATTGCAACGTTTTCATGAAGAATTTGGTTTAAGTCATCAAGAAATAGCGGATACCGTCGGTAAGGCCCGTACGACAGTAAGTAATTTATTGCGTCTTTTGACTTTGGCTGAATCGGTCAAAGATTTCATGCAGCAAGGTCTGCTTGATATGGGGCATGCGCGCGCCATCTTAACTTTAAAAGCCAAAGATCAGCTGAAAGTTGCAGAGCATGTGATTGAAAAAAGTCTATCCGTGCGTCAAACCGAGCAACTGGTACGTGAGTTAAACACGCCTAAACAAGAAAAAGCCAAAGAGGATATTGCTCCCGATATCCAGCAGTTGACTCAGCGTTTAGCAGAACGTTTTAGTGCAGATGTAAAAATCGATCATAATAAGCAAGGCAAAGGAAAACTTGTTATTCAATATCATTCACTGGATGAATTAGATGGTATTTTGAATATTTGTTTCGCAGAATAATTTTTTATTGGTTTTCTTGGGGAAAAAAACATGTGGGAATTAGTCAAGGCAGGTGGGTGGCTTATGCTGCCCTTGGTCTTATGTTCGATTTTTACAGTAGCAATTACCATTGAGCGCTTTATTCGGTTAAAAAAATCGATGATTTTGCCCAAAGCATTGTTGCTGAATCACACTCAGACTGCCGATGCTGTCATACAACAATTACAGCAGGACAACGTATTGCAAAGTAGTACATTAGGACGCATCTTTACTGCTGGATATCAAAGTAAAAATAAAAATGAGCAGTATGCTCGCGCGCAGATGGAAACGACAGCCTCTCAAGAAATTGGCTATTTGGAAAAGAATATTAATTTTTTGGGCACACTTAGTGCAGTTGCGCCACTATTAGGCTTGTTGGGTACAGTTCTGGGGATTATTGAATCATTTTTGGTAATTGATTTGGGCACCAACAGCAACCCGACATTAATGATTCCGGGTATCTCAAAAGCATTGATCACAACTGCAGCAGGGATGTTTATTGCTATTCCTGCATTATTTGCTTATCGTTATTTTCAGCGTCTGGTGCAAGAGTATATTGCTGAACTTGAGCAACAATCGACCTTATTTCATGCAGCACTTTTCTATCAAAATTCTACAGATAAAGAACAAGATATGAGAAAAGCAGGTTAGGGTGGAAAATGAAATTCAAACGCGCACAAGTTGAAGATATTCATATTAATTTGACACCCATGATCGACTGCTTGCTGTTTATCTTGGTTTTTTTACTGCTATCCACTACATTTAACCAGTTTAGCCGTATGAATTTAACCTTGCCAGATGCGCAAGGTGTTCCGCCTAAGCAATATGATCATAAAGTTGAAGTAGTGGTTGATGCTTCAGGGCATTATTCAATTAACGGCCAATCGATTGACAGTAAAGATATTGCAGATTTAAATACTGCAATTAAACAGATTTCTAATGATCGCCGTGATTTAATGTTCGTGATTGCCGCGGATGCTAAAGCAACGCATCAGGATGTTATTCGGGTGATGGATGTCGCAGGTCAACTGGGTTTTGTTAATATCAACATTAGTACTAAAGTTCCGTCTAGAGGTTATTAGTGAAGCAAGATTTTAAAGTCTATCTACGTCTTTTGGGCTATTTGAAGCCTTTTTGGGGTGTGGCGATATTAGTTTTTATCGGTTTTGCAATTAGTGCAGCAACAGAAGTATCTATTGCAAAATTATTAGAAAAAATCATTACTGCAATCCAAAACAGAGATCAAGGCTTTACTTCTATATTTCCGTTCCTGGTTATTTTGCTGATGTTTTTCCGCGGAGTAGGTTCCTTTATTGGGGGCTATTTCACGGCAGTAATCTCGCGGAATTTAGTTTTTAATATCCGGCAGGAGGTTTTCGCTAAATTACTTAGACTTCCGTCTCAGTATTATTTAGATAATACCAGCGGACATATTACGGCTAAAATTATGTACAACGTGGAGCAGCTAACCGCTGCTTCATCTGAATCTCTGAAAACTATTGTGCAACAAGGTTTGATTACGATTGGATTGCTAGGCTATTTGTTATATAGCAATTGGCGACTCACCCTGATTATTCTGATTTTTGCTCCATTGATGGGTTTTTTGGTCCGTCAAGCATCAAAACGTATGCGTAAATTGTCTTTACAAGTTCAGGACACCATGGGTGATGTTAACCATGTGGTGCAAGAAACTGTAAATGGCAATTTAGTGGTCAAGGGTTTTGGTGGACAAGAGTATGAACAAACCCGTTTTAAAGATCATTCGCTTGAAAACTTAAAACGTGGTCTGAAAATGGTAGTGGTACAACAGCTCAATAGCCCTGTTGTACAATTTATTATGTCGATTGCTATGGGGCTTATTATCTGGATTGCATTACGACCAGAAATTTTGCGTGATACCAGTGCCGGTGAGTTTGTTGCTTACATCACAGCAGCGGGTATGTTAAGCAAACCAATCAAAGCATTAACCGATGTAAATGAAAAATTACAACGCGGTATGGCAGCAGCACATTCAGTTTTTGAATTACTCGATTTACCTGAAGAAAAAAATACAGGAACTTTAGCTCCTGCACTTAAAGGTAACATTCAATTCCAAAACGTGAATTTAATTTATTCCGATGGTCATCAAGCGATTCATGATTTTAACTTGAATGTTAAAGCCGGTGAAACGGTTGCATTGGTGGGGCGTTCAGGTGCAGGAAAAACATCTTTAGTGAATCTGCTGGTACGTTTTCAGGAAGCAAGTTCAGGCCATATTTATTTAGATCAGCATGATATTCAAGCGCTAGATATGAATACCTTGCGTACCCAAATTGCAATGGTGAATCAGCAAGTGGTGCTATTTAATCGAACTGTTCGTGAAAATATTGCCTATGGCCAGCTCGAAGGTGCATCCGATGAAGATATTATTGCAGCCGCTAAAGCTGCGTATGCGCATGATTTTATTATGGCTTTACCGCAAGGCTATGATACGCCATTAGGTGCACAAGGTTTGAACTTGTCAGGTGGACAACGTCAGCGTATTGCTATTGCGCGTGCTATTTTGAAAAATGCGCCCATCTTGATTCTTGATGAAGCGACTAGTGCCCTCGACAACGAATCAGAATATTATATTCAGCGTGCATTTGATACAGCAATGCAAGATCGCACCACCATTGTGATTGCGCATCGTTTATCGACCATTGAAAATGCTGACCTTATTGTGGTGATGGATAAAGGTACAATTGTTGAAAAAGGTACGCATGCGGAATTGATTGCCAAGCATGGCGCTTATTACCAATTACATCAGCGTAATTTTGAGGAAAATTGATTTATGTCAATTGCACAATTGATTCAGGATGCTTGGAATAAACAGGCCAAGTGGTTAATTGTGCTTAGACCTTTCTCATGGATCTATCGTGGTGGTTTTTTACTGAATAAGAAACTTTACCAACTGGGGATTAAAACCAGCTATCAAGCCCCAATCCCGGTGATGGTAATTGGCAATATTACCGTTGGGGGTAGTGGTAAAACGCCACTACTGATTCAGCTGGTAAATTATCTACAAAGTCAAAATGTTCGGGTGGGTGTGGTTAGCCGTGGTTATGGTGGAAAAGGTCCTTTTCCAGCCTATGTCGATTTGGAATCTATGCCAGAAATTGTCGGTGATGAACCCTGTTTGATTGTCCAGTCCACTGGGGTTCCCATGGTCGTAGGTTCAAACCGACAGCGCAGTATTGAATATTTGTTATCCAAGCATGATCTGGACTTAATTATTAGTGATGATGGTTTACAACATTTTGCTTTAGCGCGTCAGATTGAATGGATTGTGCTGGATCGGAATCGTGGCTTGGGTAATCAAAAGCTATTGCCTGAAGGGTATTTACGCGAGCCTCCAAACCGTTTAAACACAGGCACAGTTATTGAGCATGCCGCAGCGCCTACATCTGCTTTAAATATGCATTTAGAAGTGGCATCCCCATATTTGCTCAATGCTGAAGATAGTCCGTCCTTTAATCCCTCTGATAATTTTTATGCCGTGGTCGGGATTGGTTTTCCGCAGCGGTTTTATGAAACTTTAGCGTCTATTGGTATCCATCAATTTCAATGTCATGAATTTCCTGATCATTATGATTATGAAATTACTGATCTTCAATTTGAAGATACAAGTCCAATCATTACCACTGAAAAAGATGCAGTAAAACTTTTGCCTTTGCTAAAACAAAATCCAGATTTTAAACGGGAAATTTGGGTGGTTCCTGTTGAGGCTGTACTTTCGTCAGGCTGTTATGAAGTTTTACATCAGCAATTGCAGCAATTGGGTATTCAAATTTCTTAAGGTTGGTTGTTTATGAAACATATTGTTATTCCTGCCCGTTTTGCAAGTTCACGTTTACCGGGTAAGCCATTACTGGAAATTCATGGTCGTGCCATGATTTTACGGGTGGTGGACCAGGCAAAAAAAGTCGCGGGTTTTGATGATTTATGTGTTGCAACCGATGATGAGCGGATTGCTGAGGTTTGCCGTGCAGAAGGTGTGGATGTGGTGCTGACCAGTGCTGATCACCCATCAGGCACAGATCGTTTAAGCGAGGTTGCTCGAATTAAAGGCTGGGCGAGTGAAGACATTATTGTCAATGTACAAGGTGATGAACCCTTGCTTCCGGCACAATTGGTGCAACAGGTTGCCCAATTGTTGGAATCACAACCTGAATCTTCTATGTCTACCTTGTGTGAGCCGATTCATAGTCTAGACGAATTTAATCGTGACAGTATTGTTAAAGTAGTGATGTCTAAATACAGCCAGGCTTTGTATTTCAGTCGTGCGACAATTCCGTATGATCGTGATGGTGCGAAGCAGGACCTTCAAGAATTACATCAGCAAGCTTACCGGCATTTGGGTTTATATGCATATCGGGTGAATTTGCTGCAAGAATATGTCTCTTGGGAGATGGGTGTGCTGGAAAAACTGGAAAGCCTGGAACAATTGCGGGTGCTTGAAAATGGTCATCGTATTGCGATTGCGGTTGCAGAAGCTAATTTGCCACCTGGGGTGGATACGCAAGCGGATTTAGATCGTCTTAATGAAATGGATGTTTCCTGCTTTGAGTAAGAGTTGGGATGAGGTTGGGCTTTAATTCAATGCAAAATGATGTAGTTGCACAAGTTTATCCTTGGCAAAAAACCGTTTGGGATACGCTGACAGGGCGTTTCCCGAAAATTGCACATGGCTTGCTTTTTTATGGCAAAAAAGGCTGTGGTAAAGAAGCCTTTGCGCAATATTTTTTGGCCTGGGTGTTGTGTTCTAATCGCCATGCAAACAATGCACCTTGTGGGGAATGTGGTAGTTGCTTGTGGCTGAAATCAGATACCCATCCGAACTATGTGCACATCAGTACAGATGAAGAAAATAAAAAGCAAAACGCCAAAATTAAAATCGAAAAAATTCGTGACTTATTGCCCTTTGTACAACAAACGGTAGATGGTTGGAGGGTGATTGTGATTGAGCCGGCAGAAGCTTTAAATATGGCTTCTGCGAATGCATTATTAAAAACGCTGGAAGAACCCGGAGATCGTGTTGTCATTATTTTACTGGCCGATCATTATCTGAAACTTCCCGCGACTATTCGTAGCCGCTTACAACATTTCGCTTTGGATCGGATGTCGGAAGTTCAAGCAGATGAGTATTTGTCTCAGCAGTTACCTGATTTGAATCAAACACAAAAACAACTATTGCTGAATCTGTCCAATCAAATGCCTTTGCAGGCCATGCAATTGGCACAAGCCGAATGGCTAAACAAACGACAAGAATTTGTAAACGATTGGCTGAAATTGGTCAGTCAAAAAAATATGCCGATGGCAATTGCGACCAAGTGGAACAAAGCCCTCAGTTTTAGTGACTTTACGCACATGTTTGAATACTTGTTGTCCGATTTAATTTGTGTCAAGCTCAATCAGCAGGTTAAAAATCCAGATTTGGATTTAAGTGAATTATCAGAAAAATATTCATTGGAATTTTTATTTACCATTTATTCCGATTTGCAACAATCTAAACAGTTTATCGAGCAAAACGTACAAGCTAATTTGGTACTTGATCAATTGTGTATAAAACTAATGAACATCTAAATATTTAAAGGGGAAGATGATGCAACCACGTATGGGCGGTATTATTCAGGCGAATATCCCAGATAAAGACACCTTATATGCCAGTTATATGCCTTTTGTTGCCGGTGGTGGATTATTTATTCCGACTACACAGCCGGTAAAACTTGGGGAAGAAGTGTTTGTACTTGCAACCTTGCCTGAACAGTCACAAAAAATTCCTTTAACCGGTAAAGTCATCTGGATTTCACAAAAGCAGAACGGCATCAAGTTACAAGGCTTTGGTATGCAACTGAGTGGTGAAAAAGGTGTTTATTACAAATCAGAAGCCGAAAAGTTGCTTGTAGGTATTAAGTCTGAAGGGCGAACTAGTTACACTATGTAGCTGTTTAAACGATTTAGGATCTCACCGTGTTTGTAGATACTCACTGCCATTTAACCTTGCTGGATTTAACATCTTATGGTGGTGATTTAGATCTGGCATTAGCACAGGCGCGTGAAGCGGGTGTATCCAAGTTCATGAGTATCTCGGTTAATCTGGATGACCATATCGAGCTTACTACAATTGCCGCACGTCATACTGATGTCGGATACAGTGTCGGAGTTCATCCCTGTGAAGATCCTGAGACCATGGCGCGTGCGACCACAGACTATTTAATTGAACTGGCTCAGCCTGAAAAAGTGTGGGCGATTGGTGAGACAGGTCTGGATTATTTTCATAGTACTGATTTCATTGCTGAACAAAAACAATGTTTTGCCCGTCATATTCATGCCTCTCAGGCAGTCAAAAAACCTGTAGTAGTGCATACCCGCTCAGCCAAGCATGATACGGTGGATATCATTCGCGCTGAAAAGTCGACTCATGGCATTCTGCACTGTTTTACCGAAGATTGGGAAACTGCAAAGGCGGTGCTGGATTGTGGTTATTACGTGTCATTTTCTGGAATTGTTTCTTTTAAAAATGCGCAAGATTTACGTGATGTTGCGAAGCAAGTTCCATTGGATCGCGTACTGATTGAGACAGATAGTCCTTACTTGGCACCAATGCCCTATAGAGGAAAGTCTAATGAACCAAAATACGTTCCCTATGTAGCCAAAGCCTTAAGTGATGTATATGATAAGTCAGTTGAGGAAATTGCTTTCATTACCATGCAAAATTTTGAAAACCTTCTCAATTTAAAGTAAATAATTCGAATTGATACAAGCGCATAAAGAGAGTTACAGGGTGAAGATGGATCGTCAGGCTCAGTTTCGAGCGAGAGAAGCGTTAATTTTTCAGGTTGCAGAGCAACTGTTATTAGAAAATGGCGAATCAGGGATGACGCTTGATGCGTTGGCAGCAGAACTCGATCTAGCGAAAGGGACTCTATATAAACATTTCCAAAGTAAAGATGAACTCTATATGCTTCTTATTATTCGTAATGAGAAGATGTTGCTTGAGATGATTAGAGATGTGGAGAAAGCTTTTCCAGAGCATTTGGCTTTCTTTATGTTGCATCATTTACATCATCCGGAACGTACAGTGCTGTTCCATCAAATTGAAGAACGTCTTTCTACTACAGGTGTAGGAATTCATCATTTATTCAGCGAGCTGTATCAGGGGAGAAAACAGCGCTTACGGATTATTTTTCGTATGACTGAAAGCTATCTGGAAAGCATTCAAAGTAGCATGTCGGTGCGTGATTATTTGGCCTCTATTTGGGCTTTAACCCATGGTGCAGCAGCAATCCTGAATTCTAGTTTTTATCAGCGTTATTTGGGTTCACGCGATACATTGCGTGTAGCTTATATTGATCAAGCCTTGGCGATGCCAAAACAAATCCGTTCTACGGAACAATTTGCCTAAAGGTCTGCCATGAAGCATACAGCATCATCAATTCGCGGTTTTACCCTTGTAGAGTTGATGGTGGTAATTGTGATTATGGCAATCATGGCATCTTTAATTCTTACCAATATTAACGGGGTAGATCAGCGTAAAGCCATGCAGGCACGTGAAGTGTTTATTATGGATTTACGCAGAATTAATCGTGAGGCGAATGATCAGGCACGCATTTTTGCCCTTGATGTTCAAACTGCAACAGATGTATCGCCATTTCGTTATAGTGTGGTTGAATATCTAGTTCCATCTCTTCAAGCTACACAAAATTCAGTCCTCAATCAAAATAAAAAATGGCAAGACTATTCAGAATTTGAAAAGCGTGCTTTGCCCGATCATGTTTCCTTCAATGTACAATCTCTCGATCATCGCTATGAAAATGCCAATAATGATGATTTGCTGAATGCAAATGCACCAAAGTTACTTTGGCTAGGCAATGGTGAAGCGAAACCGGTACGGATTCAATTTTATTTCGAGCAACGTCCGATTGGTGAAGAAATCGAGATTGATCATTTAGGTAAAATCAGTGAAAGCTAAATCCTTTAAGTATAGCTCTTCATCGTCTTGCGCAGCGGTGAAACAGCGTTTCGCTTATCGCTACTCCTCAAGCACAGCTTTTGGACTTTCTTACGAGGTAATACCTCTCAGGTCGAGTATTACTCGACTTAATCGTGTGTACTCAGAAGATGGTTCTTCCTCTTGCGCTCGGACGAAACGTTGTTTCGTTAATCCTCGCTCAGGTTTTACCCTATTGGAAGTGATGGTGGCTTTAGCCATTTTTGCGACAGCAGCAATCGCTTTCACCAAAGTGGCGATGCAATACACTCAGGCAACTTCGAATGCCATTTTAAGAACCAAAGCGCAGTTTGTTGCTTTAAATGAAGTTGCCGTGATGGAAATTAACCAAGAGTGGTTGCAAGGAACACAATCCAAACAGATTACGCAGCAGGGAGAAACCTGGCAAATTGATAAATCTGCACAATCGACGATTAGTCCGAATGTACAGCGTATTGAAGTGCAGGTTAGTTTGTTTAATGCTGAATCAGGTAAAGTTGAGTCGGGCATTACCAATTTGGTTTTCTTTAACTATAAGGCCAAAGTTTGATGCAATCGAAAAATAAAAAAAAACCAACTCTGGACTCTCCCAAAGGTTGCTCGTCTTGCGCTCAAACAAAACGTTGCGTTGTTCATCCTCGCTCAGGATTTACCTTGGTTGAATTATTGGTGGCGATTGCCATATTTGCAGTACTTTCGGCATTAGGCTGGAAAGTTTTTGATTATCTGATTAAAGTCAAAGAGCGTAATACTCAACATGAAGTGAATTTGGGCCAACTACAAGAAGCCTATCAACAAATTCTGCGTGATACGGTTCAGGCCGTGCCACTTAGTGCGAATATAAATAAAAATATTCAGCCTGCTTTGGTTTTGCAAAATGGTCGCTTTAATTTTAGTAAAACGGGGGTGACTGATCCTTTACAACAAGGTATTTCACCAGATGAGCGTGTGGAGTATCAGTATCGTGCAGATGAAAAAAAACTGTATCGTTTAAAATATCGTAATTTAAACAGTAGCGGACGCGATCAACCTGAATCCAGCGTGTTGTTAAGCGATGTAGGTCAGTTTGAAATTGTGGTGCTGAATCCGAATGAGTCAAGCTCATGGCCGGAGGGCCAAGTGGATTTAAATGATGCTACGCAAAAACAGATACTACCCAAAGGGGTTAAAATTAAATTAATAGTGAAAGATGTTGCTTATGAATGGATTTTTAGTTTGTTAAATACCGACTACTTAAAACCGCAGAACAATAATCAAAATAACAATTCAAATAATCCAACATAACCAAGCTTAAAGAGATTGAACATGAAGCAGCAACAGGGTATTGCCTTAATTACGATCTTGGTCATGGTCGCATTAGCAACAATTCTTGCTGCAACTATTGCCAAACGTCAGGCCAATACTGCTGAAAATACGGCATATTTGATGCGTCAAAATCAATCTTTACTGTATGCCAAAAGTGCAGAAGCCTTTTTTTCAGAGCTGTTGGTGGATGATGCGAAAAATGCAGGAGATATTGATCATCTGCAAGAAAATTGGGCCAAACCGATGCCAGCTTTTCCAGTGGAAGATGGCTTTGTATCGGGAACTTTGCAGGATGAATCAGGTAAATTTAATTTAAATAGCTTGGTCAATAATGACGGTGCAGCGAATCCTCAGGCAAAAGTTTGGTTTGAAAAGCTGTTAATCCGTGTGGGTTTGCCAGAAAAATTGAGCGAGGCAGTGATTGATTGGCAAGATGCTGATGATGAAACCATTGGTGCGATGGGGGCAGAGGCCAGCTACTATCAAGGTTTGCCACAAGGTTATTTACCGTCAAACAGTAAATTTCATAGTGTTGAAGAACTTAAATTAGTCCGTGGCTTTGAAGGTCAAAAATATCTGCAAATTGCGGATTATGTCAGTGCTGCACCTACATCCGATACTAAGGTCAATATAAATACCGCGCCAGCGATGGTACTTGCGAGTCTTGATCCCAAGTTGGATGTCAATGCGGTTGAACAGGTCTTGCAGCAACGCCAGGCAAAGTTAGAGCATTTTTCAAATATTAGTGATCTTTGGGCAATTGAGCCTTTCACCCAGGTTAATGCTGATGTCCGAAATGAAGTGAATAATTTGCTGGGTGTACAATCCAGCTATTTCAAAGCCAAGATTGAAGTGCTGTTAAGCGAGCGTAAACGTCAGTTCAGTAGTGATTTGGTGCGTAAAGATAAAACGGTATATGTAGCGTATCGCAGTATGGCACCATTTTAAGGATATAAGCCAACACGCTGAAATATAAGGTATCTAATTCTTTGTTTTGCTAAGATATGTTTTGTCAATAGTGTTGAACAGTAAAAGTAATGTCCAGTCTTTCACTTTTGCTTTATAATCAAATTCAATTCACATATTTTTGATTACATCACGGCACATGTTAATTCGTAAGTTATTTAAGTTTGAAAATGCTCATATTGTGCGAAATTGCACATCGGATCGCTGTAAGCGTTCGATTCATGGTCATAGTTATAAAATTGAATTATTGCTTAAAGCTTCGAAGCTTGATCATGGTCAAATGGTGTACGACTTCGGGTTGTTGAAGGGCGTAATCAAGGACATCTTTGACAGTTTTGATCATGCCATTTGTTTTTGGCAGCATGATGATGCTGAATATATTGAAGCTTGCAAAAAATTTAGTGCACGTTGGGTAGCTTTACCCGTTTCTCCTTCGGCAGAACAATTTTCACGTATTTTCTTCTACTTGGCGCAACAGGTGCTTGCGTCTACTGAAACCCAAAACGGGGAAGGTGATGTAGAAGTTTACTCTGTAATAGTGCATGAAACAGATACAGGTTATGCACAAAGTTTTGTAGAAGATATTGAAAATGAGCAAATGGGTGTGCTGAGTCTTGAACAAATTGTGTTCTCTGAACAAGTTCAAATTGAATGGACCGACCCGAATATGTATGAAAAATTACAACAAGGAATTAAATTCCAAAACCCGAGTGTTGATCTTCAGGTACATATCTAAAGATCATTGAATTACGTGATAGGTTTTCAAAAAAGGATTAGGAAGCAGTTATGTCTTTAACGGAACAACAGCAAGCTCAACTAAATAAAATTCAGTTAGATGCGAGTTGGAAAGGGGTTTTAAGTGATTTTTTGCTTAGCCCAAAAATGGATGAGTTAAGGCAGTTTCTGATTGCTGAAAAACACGCAGATAAAGTGATCTATCCCCCGAGTTCGCTAATTTTTAATGCCTTAAATACAACCCCATTACATCATGTGAAAGTCGTTATTTTAGGTCAAGATCCTTATCATGGACAAAATCAGGCGCATGGATTAAGCTTTTCTGTGCAAAAGGGACTTGCATTACCGCCTTCTTTACGTAATATCTTTCATGAGTTGAATACCGATCTGGGTGTTCCTGTTTCGAAACACGGTGATTTAACACGTTGGGCGGAACAAGGGGTTTTATTGCTGAATGCAGTTTTAACTGTTGAAGCAGGTCAGCCAACTTCGCATCAAAAACAGGGGTGGGAAGATTTCACCGATCATGTTATTGATGTATTAAATGAGCAGTGTGAGCATATTGTTTTTATCCTGTGGGGGGCATATGCGCAACGTAAAGGTCAGCGGATCGACCCGAATAAACACCTTATTTTAAAAGCTGCACATCCTTCACCACTTGCAGCAAACCGCGGTGGTTTTTTTGGCTGTAAAGTATTTTCAAAAGCAAATAATTACCTGAAACAAAATGGCATTGAGCCGATAAATTGGCAGCTGGACGCATGACAAAATCTCCTGAATTAAAAAACTATCATCCTGATCTTATTGTAGAAGAAGCAAGAAATGGCTGGCGCATTGTTCGTCTGAACCGTCCGAAATCTCTGCATGCTTTGGATGAGTCTATCGTTACCGCACTATTGGAAGTGTTCCAAGATTTTCACCATGATGAGGCTGTTAAAGCCATTTGGTTGGATTCAACCACGCCGAAAGCATTCTGTGCGGGTGGAGATGTGCGTAAACTTCGTCAATTGGTAATAAATGATGAAGTTGAGATAGCAAATAAATTCTTTGAACAAGAATATGCATTAGATTTATTGCTGCATAACTATGCTAAGCCTGTTCTGGTTTGGGGTGAAGGTTATGTGATGGGTGGGGGGCTTGGTTTATTCATGGCTGCACCCTTCCGTTTGGTCACGCCTTATTCACGTTTAGCCATGCCTGAAATTAACATTGGTTTGTATCCGGATGTTGGTGGTACTCGTTTCTTGGCGGATCGCGGAGCTATTGGTCTATTTACCGGTCTAACTGGTTCGATTATGACCGCAGCAGGAGCCTATGGTATTGGTTGGGCGACCCATATTTGTGATGCTCAGCGTGATAACGTACTTGAAAAAGTAATCAGTATTAATTGGGGGCACTACCCGGCCGGTGATTTTCGCGCCATTGATGACACGTTAAATGGGATGCATCGTCCAGTGGGTCCTGGGCCGTTGCAAAACTCATTAGATGTGATTCAGAGTGTTTGCCGTGGGGTGAACTTTGAACATGACTATGAGTCGATTATTGGTTTGAGTGATGCGCGTAGTGACTGGTTGCGTCAGGCGAGTGAAAACTTGCAAAAAGGTTCGCCTACAACCGCTGCTTTAACCTGGTTATTGTGGCAATGGGGCAAGCAGGTTCATTCCTGGAATGAAGTGTTTGAGCTTGAAACTCAAATTTCAAACTGGAAGATTCGTCATCCGGACTTTGTAGAAGGCGTTCGAGCACGCTTGGTGGATAAAGACCTTTCTCCAGAATGGACAAAAGGTACGGATTTTTCACTCAAAGCAATTTTGTCTGATTGTCCACCTGTGACCAAAAATGAAAGCTGGAATAATTTGTTGAAACACTATGGTGTGATCGGTTAAGAATGATTGATGCAACACAATTGACAGATGAATACTGGATGCAGTTTGCCTACGAGCAAGCTGCTATTGCAGCATCGAAGCAAGAAATTCCTGTCGGTGCGATTATTGTTAGTCAAAATCAAATTATTGGCGCAGGGTACAATGCGCCAATTTCTTTAAATGATCCGACTGCACATGCAGAAGTTCAAGCCTTGCGTCAAGCCTGTGCAAATCTTAATAATTACCGTCTTCCGGAAGATTCCGTTCTTTATGTGACTTTAGAGCCTTGTACCATGTGTGTCGGGGCTTTAATTCATGCACGTGTATCTAAAGTGGTGTTTGGTGCAACTGAACCCAAAGCAGGTTCCTTGATCAGTGCGCGCAAGTTATTCGAAACAGGTTATTATAATCATCAGTTTGATTTTGAAGCTGGATGTTTGAATGAACAATGTTCCAAGCAGCTGAGTGATTTTTTTAAGATGCGGCGTGAGCAAAAACGGCTGCAGAGATTACAAGAAAAATCTTTAAATGATCAAAATCATTAATTCAAATCATGTAAAATAAAATGACAATAAGCATTGTCAATTAAAATTTAGGATAAGTCATGAATTCCATTCAGGTAAAAAAAGAATTTAACGCGCCCATCGATCAGGTTTTTGATTTGTTATCAAAACACTCAACTTATAATATTGCCTTTGCACCCATTCAGGTAGAACGGATTAAAGACTCTGCAGATCCTGAACGTCCAGATGGTATTGGCTCAGTACGCCGTATGGGTTTTGGCCCAATCAAACCGCTGCAAGAACAAATTACTTTGCTGGAACCGAATGAGCGCATCGAATACCAGATTATTAAAAATCCTTTGGTGAAACATCATTTAGGGATTATTGAGTTTGAGCAAAAAGATGCTGACAAAACTTTAGTGACCTACACGATTGAATTGCAGGCGCGAGCACCTTTTATCAGTAAATTAATCCTTGCACAGCTTAAATCTGCGATTAAACTAGGTTTTTCGAAATTAGCTAAAACTGTATAGGGTAAAGTGGAAAATTAATGACAGTTCAAATTATTACTATCGATGGTCCAAGCGGTTCTGGAAAGGGCACACTTGCGGCCAAGCTGGCAGCGCACTATCAATTTCATTTACTGGATTCTGGTGCTTTATATCGTTTGCTGGGGCTGTCATTACATCAAAAAGACTTGTTGGATTGCCTGGATTCAGCACTTGATCAGTGCATTAAAATTGCAACAAATTTAGACATAAAATTTGTTACCACTGAAGCCGGAACTCAGGTTCAACTGGACAGTGAAGATGTGAGCCAAACGATTCGTACTGAGCGTGTGGGTGAGTTCGCCTCAAAAGTTGCAACAATTCCTGAACTTAGAGCCGCATTATTAGAGCGTCAACGTGCTTTTGCGCAAGAGCCGGGCTTGGTTGCAGATGGTCGTGATATGGCCACTTCCATTTTTCCAGAGGCTCAAGCCAAGATTTACCTGACTGCTTCGGCTGAATCCCGAGCGGCGCGACGTGTAAAGCAGTTGCAGGGTATGGGGCTAGATGTTAAAATAAGCGACATTTTAGCTAATATACAAGCTCGAGACAAACGAGACATGGAGCGCACAGTCGCTCCACTCAAGCCGGCAGCAGATGCATATATCATTGATAGTTCAAAATTGGGCATCGATGAAGTATTCCAGTTGATGACCAATTTTGTCGAAAAGCAATTAGCCAATTAACGAATTTTCAGCCAAAGCATAGCTAGATCAGTTTATAACGGACTATGTGGAAGCTTTATTAAACCGGCCTTGTCTGATCCAAGACCGCTGAACTTTATCAGGTATATCATGACCGAATCTTTTGCAGCCCTCTTTGAAGAAAGCGAATTAAACCTCAACGTTGAAAAGGGTGCTGTCATCCAAGGCGTTGTCGTAAGCATCGACTCTGACTGGGTAACAGTTGACACTGGCCTTAAATCAGAAGGTATTGTTGACCGCGCTGAATTCTTAAACGACCAACGTGAACTTGAAGTTCAAGTTGGTGATACTGTTGATGTTGTTGTTGAAGCTCTTGACAACGGTATGGGTCAAACAGTTCTTTCACGCGAAAAAGCAAAACGCGCTGAAACTTGGA
>Ga0308158_10000643_pt1 | contig 50081 bp, 59 predicted proteins | sample PhyBR2_FD_201038 | JGI IMG/M metagenome (GOLD analysis project Ga0308158, IMG submission 201038) | Phyllosphere microbial communities from UC Gill Tract Community Farm, Albany, California, United States - DLSLB.R2 | ecosystem: Host-associated > Plants > Phyllosphere > Unclassified | place: USA... | reverse complement strand
CGATGCGCGACAGGGCATACCACTCGCCGCCGTGGCAGAACGCGCCCGCCCATGCGTTCTGGTTGCGGGCCACCATGGCCTCGCAGACCGAGGAGACGCGCACGAAGCTGGGCTTGGCATGGCGCATTATCTCGATCTCGCGCATGGCGAAGTCGCGGAGCACCTCCTTGGGACGGCGCGAGAAGGCGTTCTCGTTGTCGTTGGCCGGATGCGGGTGCGGCTCTGCGCGCATGACCGCCTCGCGCTCGGCGAGCACGCGCACCTCGATCGAACGATGGCGATCGGCGGCGCCCGTATAGTCGAGCAGGACGCAGTTGGACTTGCTCTCGCCCGGGTAGCGCACCGCATCGAGCGAGCGCATGCCGCGGCCGATGGCCTGGAGGAACGTCAGCTCGGACGCCATCATCCGCAGGTTGATGACGCACGCCGTGCGCTGGTCGTCCCAGCCCTCGGCCAGCATCATCACGTTGACCACGACCCGTATGCGTCCGGCCGCGTACTCGGCGAGGATGCGCTCGTTCTCGTCGTCGTCCTTCTCGGAGTGCACGCACTCGGCGAGATAGCCCCGGTCACGGAACGCCTGGGCGAGCGCCTCGGCGTGCGGAATCGTCGGGCAGAAGGCGACGGTCTGGCGGACGTCGCAGCGCTTCTCGATCCAGTGGTCGATGACGGCGTCGTGATGCACCTGCTTGTCGAGCAGCTTGCCGAGCGACTTCATGTCGTAGTCGGCCCCGACGATGCGGATCTTCTCCATGTCGGCCTTCAGGCCCATGTCGATGGTGAAGGTGCGTACGGGCACGAGGATGCCGAGATCGATCAGCTCGGCATAGGTCATCTGGAAGGCGAGGCCGGCGGCGAAGGCGAGCGTCTGGCCGTCCGAACGGTTGGGGGTCGCGGTGTAGAAGAGGATCCGGAGGTCGGGATTGATCTCCTTGGCGCGGTCGATGATCGCCCGGTAGGTGGGCGACGCCGCATGGTGCGCCTCGTCGACGACCAGATGGGTGAAGAACGGCATCCGCTTCAGGCGCCAGGGCTTCGACACCGACTGCGCCGTGCCGAACACGATGTCGCCGGTCCAGTCGTTGCGGCGCGCCTTGACCACCGACAGCGCCGCGCCGAGATGGCCGGTCAGCTCGCCGATGGTCTTCATGTTCTGCCGGATCAGGAAGTCGGAGCCCTGCAGGATCAGGACCTTGGGCAGGACCGTCTCCTGCATCTCCTCGGCGATGGTGATCCCCATCGCGGCGGTCTTGCCGCTGCCGGTCGGCATGACGACGAGGGCCGATCCCTCCGCCTTCAGCCGCTCGCGCGTACGCAGGCAGCAGCGCTGCTGATAGCCGCGGTGCTCGTAGCCGCTCGGGACGCCTCCGAATGCAAGCATCTCTCTCTCCTGTCCCACTGGACGACCGGATGTTCCCCGGTCCTCCCATCGATTTTTCCGCCCCTTCGGACGTCACGCCTTGTCTGTCCGCCCCAGCGCCCCCAGATTCCACGACGGAGCGTGGATCGACCGTTCGCGAAGGCGAGACGCAGACGCCGCTCCTCCCCGCCCGCGAGGGCGTCCTGCGCGAGCAGGTGTGCGGGTCCGCGGCCCGCTGCGGAAGTCGAACCGGAGGAGCGGGCGCGATGCGTACCGCTCCTCCCATCCCCTTAGAAGTTGAAGTCGGCGAACCTCGCCGCGGCGGCGACGCTCTGCACCGACTGGTCGTCCTTCGCCCTCAGGCGTCGGAACAGGTCGGAATGCCTCCAGACGAGTGAATGCCACCGGTTCCATCGCCCTGCCTGCTGTCCGGTCAGGTAGCCCTCCCGGAACGCCTCGCGAAGCGCTCCCTCGCTGCGCCGACGCTCCGCCGCGGCACCCATCACGGGCCGCAGGGCATCCATCACCCGGGCCGCGACGTCGGCCGCCGTCTCGTCGCCCAGATTCCTCACGGAGCTGGCGATGAGGAGCTGCAGCTCGTCGTCGGCCGGTTCCTTCCGTCGTGCCATGTCGGATCTCCTTCAGGCGGCCAGGCGCCAGTCGCGGACGGGAACGTCGGGACGGCCCGTCACCGCCGCGGTGACCAGGGCCGCCGACATGAGCGGCGGAACGGCGTTGCCCGCCAGATGAATGGACTGCACCTTGGTGAGCGTGGTGCCGAGCAGTGGGCCGCCGGGGCGCTCGATCTCGTAGTCCGGCGAGAAGCTGGACGCGTCGAAGAGCTCGCGAGGCGTGAACATGCGCAGCCCGATGTCGGCGATCCACATGCGTCGTCCGCGCACCATGACGGAGCCGACGGTCTCGATGTCGACGGGGCCGCGTGCATGCTCGCGGTGGTCCCACAGGAACCGGCGCACGTCCTCGGTGCGGTCGACCGGCTCGTCCGAGAGACCGCTCTCGACGTAGCCGAAGCGCGGCGCTCCCGCGAGGACGGCGCCGATTGGCTCTCCGAGCGAGCGGCCCACCGAGTTCTGGTTGAACATCGTGACCGAGCCCGTGACCAGGCGCACGTCGCACCAGGCGTATTCCCCGCCCTTGCCCGTGGTGATGGTGGGCATCGGGCGCCGCCCGTCGCACACCCGCAGGCTGCTGGCGTGCGTGATGGGCACGACGATGTCGCCGCCCATCCGGTCCATCATGAACCGCTGCTCGTCCTCGACGGCGTAGCGGTAGGTCCCCTTGGCGATCCTCGCATACGTGCGCGGAGCGAGCGGTCGCCGGATGCGCAGCTTCTGCTCGCGCACCTCCTGCTCGCTCAGGAAGATGGAGTGGACGGGCAGGGTCCGATCGACGATGTCGGCCGCCGTGATCCACGGCAGGAGCCTTCCGCACATCACCTCGGGCAGTCCGGGACGTCCGTGCGTCGGGGCGGGCCATACGATGGGAAGACCGTCGCAGCGGGCCTGGACGAACATGCGTTCCCGCGTGGAGGCCACGCCGTAGTCGGCGCAGACGAAGGTCCTCGTCTCGACCGAATAGCCGAGACGGCGCAGCGCCGCCATCCAGCGCTGGAAGTCCTCGCCCGTCCGCTCCTTGTCGGGGCGCCCGTTGGGCAGCAGCGGCCCCCAGGTCGCGAACGCCGGCACGTTCTCCACCAGGATGATCCGCGGCCGTCGACGTTCCGCCCAGTGCACCACGACCCATGCGAGGTCGCGGATGCCCTTGTCGAGCGGCGCTCCGCCCTTGGCCGAGCTGAAGTGCGTACACGCAGGACTCGACCAGAGGATGCCGACCGGACGCCCGGGCACCACGTCGTCGGGATTCACCGCATATACGCTGCTGGTGAGATGCAGCGTGTCCGGATGGTTGGCCTCGTGCAGTCCTAGCGCGATGGGGTCGTGATTGACGGCCACGTCCGGCGAGCGTCCCGTCGCGATGCGGAAGCCCTCGCTGGTGCCGCCGCCGCCGGCGAACAGGTCGACGATCGCTTCCTCGGGGGCAAGGCCGTATTCCCGCCTCGCCTGGGCAGACGCGCGCGGGACGAGCGTGAACAGCTCTGGCTGGTTCATGTGGATGGCCTTCATGTTGGGACGTCAGCGACGGCCGAGTACGACCTCGCGCCGGTCGGCGGCGTCGAGTACCTGATTGATCCGGGCGAGCACATCCCAGGCGTGCGCAGGCACGCGGGCGGTCCACTGCAGGCCGTAGAGCGAGACGAGACGCCCGAACTGCGCCTTCGCCTCATTCTTCTCCATCGGCGCTTCGGTCTGTTCCTCACGCATCGGTCGGGGCCGCTTCCGCGTATGCGCTGCGCTGCCGCTCGATCTCGCCGAGCAGCTTGTCCGTGACGCGCGTCACCGAGCCGAGCGGATTTCGCTCGTTCACGGCCAGCCACCCCTCGGCGACCGCCTGGTCGACCGCGGCGTCGTGCATCGCCTCGACCAGCATCGGGATGCCGTAGGTGAAGTGCGCGCCGAGCACCTGATTGATGATGCCGTGCATGCGGCTCTCGCCGGCGTACCGCCACGCGTAGGAACGGCGGGTGTTCGGGTGACGGGCGACCATGACCGAGTCCGGACGCTCGTCTAGCTCGTGATAGTTGAAGGCGGGATCGTCGCCGATCGCGCGCCGGCCGCCGAAGCTGTCGCCGAACTCCTTCTCGTGGACACGGTCCAGCAGCGGGCAGGCTTCCGCCTCGCAGTACGAGTTGTAGCCGTGGTGGCCTCGCGAGAGGCATTCACGCTCGCCGTCGTCCGGGTGTCGGCGGAAGCTGCAGGCGTTCTGGAACATGTCGAAGGAGACGGTCTTCTCCCGCGGCCGCAGCTGCTCGCGCTTCAGCCCCTCGGCTGCGACCATCGTCGCGGACTGGCCCCAGCGACCGTCCGACGGGATCACGAGTCCCGCCTCGCGTAGGCGCTGGACGACATGGTGCGGCGCCTCGGTGCCGTCGTCGAAACGGTAGCCGACCGTCGGTTCGCTGCCCGAGAAGTCGTACTCATCGTTCTCGATGCGTGTCCGCGTAAGCGTAGCTCCCGCCGCCATCAGGCCGAGAAGCACGTCGCGGGCATCGTTGTCCTCGTCGAGGAACGCGGTCGGACGCCCCTCGTACTGCAGCTTGCGGACGCGGTCCTTCATGGCGGCGATCATGCCACCGCCGATCCGCAGGCAGGCGGCGCCGAGATCCTCGAGGCCGTCGACCCGCCGCGTCAGGTACATCTCCTCGTAGACCTGCCGGTCCGCAGGCTGGACGCCGGCCTCGGGCGCGAGCAGGTCGACGAGATGGACGGCCAGGTTGCGGCGCGCGTCGTCATATCGTGGTACGAGCATGTGGCCCTGGAGCCGTCCCTGGCGCTCCACGACCATCATCGTCGGATCGTAGCACCCTTCGGCGACGGCGTACTTCTCCGAGTGGTGATGGTCGTCGGCACGCTGGACGTAGGTGCTGGGGCGGGAGCAGTAGACGTCGTCGTTGATCTCCGGCACGGGCGCAGGCTTCAGCCGCTCGTCCGGAATGACCGCCAGCCCCTCGGCGAGCACGGCGCGTGCGATGTCCAGGACCCGGTGCAGCGCCCGCTCCTGCAGCAGGAAGGGCACGTCGTAGTCGCTGCGGACGTACAGCGTCCCGTCGAGCACCATCGTCTCGTCGACCCAGACGACGCTCGACATGAGCGAGCCGATGACCGCCAGCTCGGCCGCCGGACGCGCGAGATCGCAGGCGATGAACTCGTGACTGTGCGACATGCCGTACTGCGAATGCGGCAGGCGTCCGGTCGTCTTCGTGAATGCTACCCTGCTCATGTCTTTTCCCTCCTGGGGCTGATGCGTCGTTCGGCTTCGTATCGGGTCAGTCGGCGCCGGGCTCGTTCTCCAGAGTGACGCGGGCCCCTTCGAGACCCCAGTCCGCCGCGGCGAAGAGGGTGACGAATTCCGACGCCGTCATCTCGATGGTCGTGGCCTCGGCGGTCAGCGAGATCCCCATGATCTCGTGATAGGGATGGTCCGACTGCTCGTCCCAGTCGGTCACCATCTGCCCCTGCAGATCGGGAAGGCCGACGCCCGACGGCACGAAGCCGCCGTCGTCGTCTAGGCCGTCGACGATCGCGACCGCCTGCTCGAGCGTCACGGCACCGGGCATCACGACGTGGGTGTTCTGCTTGTAGTTGTCCGCGTCGCGGTACATGTAGTCGAAGCGGGTGTTCGGGTGGCCCTTGCCGAAGGTATCGGTCTCGATCAGCGGGCTGATCTCTGTGGTCGTCATCTTGTCTTCCTTTCTGGCTTTTCAGGATAGGTATTGATTTCCGCTCCCGTCGCGGGGAGAATCGGGATCGAGGAAATTCTGGAGCTGATGACATGGCCGAACGCGAACCGCCGAACTTCACGTCCTATTCCGACCGACAGGTCGCTGCCGACTCCATGTCGATGGTGCGGTCCATCCGCGACGGAAGCGATATCCGCGACGTCGCCTCCGACATGGGCAAGATGCTCAACGTCACGGTCCCCGCCATGGCGGCCCGCGCCGGGGTGGATCTCACCGCCGGAGAGGCTTCGACCGTCGCCGACTGGGAGAAGCAGAACGGTCGTCCCATGAACGTCCACGAGGCGCGCATGTCCGTCCGGATGGGCAGCCGCGAGGGCCGCGAGAACTTCGGCGTCGGTCATACGACCTTCGCCGAGAAGGGCGGCCTGATCTCCGAGCTGGTCGACCGCGTCGAGCGCCACGAGGATGCGACGCGTCCGGTGGACCGGCAGACCGACGTGGTCCTGCTCGCCGGTCTGCCCGACGGCGTCATGGCCGCCAAGGCTCTCGAGCACGCCCGCGACCTGCGTCAGACCGCGGGGATCACGGAGCGCGACGGTGCGGTCGGCGACCTTCTGAACCGCGTCGTTCCCGTGATGGCCTACAAGATGGGCATCCCCATCGACGACCACGAGCACCGGGTGATCCTCGAGCACGGCGAGAAGTCGCGCATGCGCGGCGACAGGCCTCAGCAGACGATCGAGGACATGTCCCAGACGATCATGCACGCGGCCCGCGACGGACGTCGCATGTTCCCGGAGAGCGCGATGTTCAACGCTCCCGAGAAGGGCAACATCGCGGCGGTCATGCTCGACCGCATGCTGCGGCAGGAGAACATCCACCAGTCGACGCGGCCGGACGGCAGCCTGGAGCCCTATCCGGGTCCGGACAAGTCGAAGCGCGAGATCGTGGGCGTCCACGGCCGCGAGGCGATCGGCACGCACGCGGTCGCCAGCCACATGCTCGAGCGGACGGCGGCGATGGGTCACCATCCGATGCCGTACTGGTCGCCCGGCCACCTCGCGCCGCCCCGCGACGCCGGAAGGTTCGTCAATCTCCTCAGCAAGGAGAGCCTGCTGGAGATCAGCGACAAGCAGGTCTACGCCGAGCGCATCTCCCGCCTGCCGGACACCGAGCTTGCCGCGGAGATGGTCGAGCAGGCCCGCGAGATGCGCGAGCGCCGTCCCGAGCTGGCGTTCGCCGAGCATGGCTACCACCGCTACATGACCTGGCACGGCATCCCGCAGATGGGAACGCTGTTCGGCCAGACCATGCGCCCGGACGAGGTCGAGACGCACCCCGTCAAGGTCGAGGACGACCAGCAGGCGTTCAACGTGATGAGCTCGGCGACGATGCACGGCACGGGCGAGGGGCAGGCGTACGTCCTGCGGGGCACCAGCGCCGACCACGAGCCTCCGTCGCTGTCGGAGAAGGTCATGTTCAATGAGCCGACCCATGGCAACTCGATGGGCATGCTCCTCGACCGCGTCGCGGTCGCGCTCGACGTGGACCGCGGCGAGGAGCTCGACCGCATGGGTCGGGCCATCGCGGAGGTCGGCCGCCACCGGGGGCAGGGCGATCACCAGTATGCCTGGAAGCCCGACGTCCAGGCCGACGAGGAGGTGTCGCTGCGTCGCGCTCCTGCGAAGGAAGCGGAGCGAGCGGCTCCCGAGCCCGAACGCCAGGCGCCGGCGAAGGGTGCAATGGCGGCTGCATTCGCTGCGGCCGGAATGGGTCCCGGACGCTGATCGACCGGGGGCGGCCGCGCATTCCGCGCAGGCCGCCCCTTCCGGGTCCTAGGCCCGCGCCTCCTCGTCGACGCCGCATAGCATCCAGCCGTGGCCGTCCTCGTAGTGGAAGGTGAACGACATCTCGTGTCCCGCCTCGTGCAGGGGACTGTAGCGATGGTCGTCGAACAGCCAGTCCATGAAGGCGATCATGCGGTCGAGACCCTTGGGCATCTTCGACTTCAGCCTGTGATAGGCATGGACGCGCACCAGCCCGTCGAGCGGCGCCGGGATGGCCCGGACGCCGTCCTCGTAGGCGACGATGTCGGCTTCGCTGCTTCCCATCGCATGGCCGAAGTCCTCGCGCGACATCTCGACCGCCCGACGCATGAAGAGCAGGTCCGCGCCAGATAGCCGGCGTGGATGGCGCGCCCGTGCGGCCGTCGTCTCGTAGACTAGCCCCGTCGGATCCGGAATGACCGGCGACAGTCCGTGCTCCCCGCGCACCATTCCGACCGAGCGTTCCAGGATGACGCTGAACGGCGCCCCCAGGTCGTCGATCCTGTATTCGTCGATGATGTCGGCATGGTGCACGGCAGGCCCTCCTGAGGGCTCAATGCACGTCACCCGTGCGCGTGTCCATGACGTCGGATCAGGGAAGTCCGACGAAGGTCCCGTCCTGCAGTCCGAAGCGCATCTCGACGGTGCACCCGTCCGTCGCCAGGCCGAGCGCTATCTCGGCGTGTCCGTCCCGCCCCTCGCCGTGGATCGAGAGAAGCGCGTCGCCGACCATCATGCCGGCCCCCAGGGCCTCGGCGTCGAGCGCGAGGCGCACGACGAGCCTGAGGGCGTTGGCCATCTCCCAGACCTCGTGCTCGCTGCGGGCGACCGGGATGACGTGGCAGAGGAGGTCGCCCACGAGATTCCACACGCACATGCCCCGGACGTCGGCGACAGGATGACGGGCGCGCAGGTTGCGCACCAGCCGGCGCGCGTCGATCCGGGCAGTGCGGTGCATGAGCACGCCGGCCTCGTCCTGCCGCTCGATCGCCGCCGTATATTCGGGAAGATCCAGAAGCGGCAGGTGCAGTACGCGCTCGTGGACGCGCTGCGCGGGGATGCGGGGCAGCACCTGCCGTCCGTTCGTGCTCACCAGCTGGATATGTGCCATTCCTGCCGTTCCTTTTTCGATCGTTGAATTGTCCTGCTTCCGCACTCCTTGCGCAAGGCCTCCTCCGCGTCGTCCGGCGTAACGGATCAGTCCCGTGGTACGACGAGCGATTCGGCTATCGTGGCACGTGGCTCGAAGGAGAGGACAAGCCTTACGTCGCCGCTCAGCTCCACGTCATGGCAGAGGGACTTCCCGAGCCGGGACAGCAGCGCGGTAACGACCAGATCGGACAGACGCATGTTGATCTGGAACTCGACCAGGCTTCTGAGGTCGGGACTGGCGATGCCGTCCTTCAGCCTGTCGATCGACTGCATCAGGTCGTTCTCGAAGAACGTCGTCATCGGCATCTGGTTCTGCCGGTTCGGGCGTGCGGTCGCCTCCGATCGCGAGATCACGCCATCGCTGCCGATCACCTCGAAGGTGCACTGCACCGTCGGAAGCCAGTCGGTCGAATGGGTCGGGAGAGGCGGTGGGAGATGGCCGTCGAGCAGCGGCTCTCCCGCTCCTCGGATCATGCCGCCGCGATAGGCGCCGCCGTCGCGGACCCGGTACGTCTCGGCCTCGCTTAGGATCTGGTCGCGGGTGAGGCTGGTATGCGCGCCCATGCCCAGCATCGCGTCGACGCCGGCCATCATGGCCACGCGGGCAAGGTACTCCGTCGGACCGTGACCGTCGACGTAGCCCCAGTCGAGACCGGGCAGCTTCATCTCGCAGTACGACCGCCATGCCACGTCACCGTCGATGTCGACACGGGCGACCTGCTGGCCGGCGACGGAGAGGTCGAACGTCTCGATGCGGCTCGTACCGGACGCGACCGGCGATACGATGCACTTAGCGACCATCTCGTCGCACCAGGTCGGTTCCAGGTCTAGCTCCGCAGCATGCGCGCGCAGTCCCTCCAGAAGAGCACTGCGCGCCGTCTCCGGGCTCGCCCCGTATCCCTCGTAGGAGAAGTTTTCGGACTTCGCCTGGGCATGGTGTGCGATCGTCATCTCTTTTTCCTTGGTCCAGATCCATGTGCAGGGGGCGTCAGAACCTGTCGTTCGTTATGACCTTCACGGGCCGATCCTCGGATCCGAGCACGAGCGTCACGGGCATCCGGCCCGACGTGTCGATCGTTCCTAGGTCCACGGTGGTGCCGTCGCGACCGAATTGCAGGTCGGCTCCCAGCCATGTCCGACCTGCCGTGGCGCGTACGGCATACCGGCGACCGGGAAGCAGCGGCATAGGCCTCGCGTCTCCGGCACTCAGATAGACGATGCTGTACTTGCCGGGCGAATAGCGGTTCTTCGTCAGCGGGATGAACTTGACGACCTTGTCCTCGGGCGACTGCGACCGGTCGACTACCTGCACGGGGACTGGGTTCGCCTCGTGACGCTCCTCCCACGCAAGATCGGTTCGGCCGGAATTGGGGAATGGAAGCGAACTGGGTATCGCCAGCCGGGGAAGTATCCGGTCGTAGTAGCTCGACAGATACTCCTGGTTGTCGATGCCGCCGTGGCAGTCGATACCCGTGGACGTCACCGCGCGCCCCTTGCTGCAGGTCCGTTTGTCGGCGGCGAGACGCATGTCGTACATCGTCCGTGCGATGGACACCTCCCGGGGGCTGCCTCCGCCCTGGCAGATGAAGCGTTCGGCTCGGCTCCTGTCGTACGTCTCCCACGTCCGCCCGAAACCGCTATGCGAGATCCTGCCCATCTCGACGGTGTCGCCCGTGCGAAGCGGCCTAGCCCGCGCGGCGAGGCACAGGATCGGGATGTTCAGCTCGGTGCGTTTCCGGTCGGGAGCGACGAGGACGACCGTGCGCATGTTGATGCAGGAGCCGGTATTCGAACTGCCCCTCCTGGTCCGGCTCCGGGAGGGGCACTCCAGGCGATCCGGTCCTATCGCGGCGACCCTGAGCGTATCCTTGCCTGCACGATGCGATTCATATCCGCCAGCGAGCGGGACGATGACCACGAGCGCGGCCATGCAGACCACTCCCAGGCCGACATATCGATACTTCATTGTCGTCTCCGCTGTCCGTTGCCATGTCGCGATGGCAGGCGCGAGGTCCGCCGGGGAGTCCTCGCGCCTAGTTGAGGTGGACCGGCCTAGCGGGCGGCGGGGCGCATGGCCTCGACGTTTCTTGCGTTCTGGACGTCGTGGATCTCCGCGAGACGGCGCGACATGCCGACGAGTGTCTCCTGCAGTGCCTGGTCCAGCTGCACGGCCGCTTCGCCGTCGGCACTCGGGCGCGCCCGGACGTAGCGACGCGCGACCTCGACGAAGCGGTGATCGACGATCTGCTCGCACTCGGTCACCAGGTCGTCCTCGAGATCCTCGCGGACGGCGAGACGCGATACCTGATGACGGAAGTCGGACAGCTCGTTCAGCAGCGTTCCCCCCGGAACCAGTCCCTCTAGACGGGTTAGGAGCATCGTCACCTCGTCCTCGGACTCGGAGCGCGGCCTTGCATGCGCTGACTTCGTGCCCGGCCTGGCCTTCAGACCCGCCAGCAGATCCGGACGCCGGCGCAGGAGGACGAAGACGCCTCCTGCGAGCGCTGCGATCGCCAGGGCGGCGAGTGCCCATCCGAGGGCGCTCGACGAGGTGGGCGACGATGCAGCTCCGGCCGCTGCCGGTGCCTGTACGGGATCGATGCCGGTCGCGTCGGTCGGGAAGCGCACGAGCGCTCCGTCCTTCTGCCACGTGACGACCATCTCGAGCGGCGTGGCGGGAATGGATCGCGCCTCGTTCATCGGCGAGTCGTAGCCCTCCGTCATGCGCGACGGCATCGCGGTGAGCGCCGTCATCTCGACTCCCGCCAGCCTGTAGCGGAAGCCGCCGTCGGGGCGGCCCGAGCCGACCGGAGCGTCCACGCCTTCCGGAATCACGATCGCGGTGGAAGGTCCGGGCTGGAAGCCCCGCGGAAGCGCGGGCACGCTGCGCACCAGGACGAAGCCGGACCTGGGCACTGCGTACTCCGCCATGCGGCGTTCGCGCATCTCGGCGACGCGCTCGCGCATCTCGGCGACGCGCTTGCGTATCTCCGGATTCATTCCCCTGTAGCGCATCTCGTCCATCGCATCGTCGGCTGCGGCATCGCGCGCGAGGCGACCGCCGGCCGCCTTCCAGCGCGCGACGTCGTCCTGCGTGAACGGGCGGGCATAGCCCTGCTCGACGAGCTGGCGCATGCCCCACTGGCCCGGCATGAGAGCGGTCGAGTCGATCGGCACGGCGGACTTCACGTCCTGCGGCTTTACGTCGACCTTCTCGGGCGCGGTCACCGTCGCGCCGTCGATGTCCAGCACGGCCGGGCTGGAGCTGGCGTAGAGCCGCGACGGCGTAGCGCCGAAGCGGGTGGAGATCGCCTTCTGGGTCGAACGTAGATCCCCGAGGTCGGAGGCGCGGATGATGGGCACGCAGGCGCCGCCGCTCATCATGGCCGAGACCCTGCTGCGTGCATCGAGGAACTCGGTCTGGATGCCGTCGGTGGCGCCGATCACCGCCTGCGCCGAGGACCCATGGGCGAGCACGGCCTTCACGCGGCCCTTGGCGACGCCGCGGATGTCCCAGAGCACCGACGATCCGCCGGAGAGTATCAGGACGACGTCCCGTCCGCTTCCGCCGGTGACGCTGACCAGCGTGGCGGGCTCGCTCGTCTCGCCGATCGCGAACGGCACGTTGCCGCCGCCGCCCCGTCCGGCCGCCAGCACGACGATGTCGCGTCCCTGCGCGATCGAGGCAGGCAGGCACGTGTCGCCGGTCGGTCGTACGATCGTCGTCTGTCCCGGCAGTCCCGGCACGCCCGGAGCAGCAGGCGGCTCCAGTGCAGTCATGTTGTCCTGCGCCACGACCGGCCCGGTCGCAAGAGCAATGGCCGCGACGGCAGCCGCTATCGTTCTCATACATGGTCCCCTTTCAGGATGCCACGATACAGCATGAACGAGGTTTCACAATGCCCGTAATTCCCTGACGGCAGGCGTATGCTTGTCGTGTTCTGCGGTGGGCGCTGCGACTATTTCCCATTACTCCTATTTGACGTTCCATCCATAAACCAATATGCCCGCCGCATCCCCTTCGGGGGTGGCTGCGGGATTGGGGCGCGGCGTCTCTCTCGGGGTTTCACGATGAAGCTGCTTGCCTGCGTTTCCGTCATCGGCCTTCTGGCCGCCGTTCAGCCTGCGTCCGCGCAGGACGTCCTCATGCGCAGGCCACTGCCGCGCGTCGCCGGCGTTCCCGGCGTCCAGACCGGGACTCCTACGCCCACGCCCTTGCCCTTGCCCACGCCCACGCCCACTCCTGCACCCGGCGTCACCCCCGCTCCGGCAGCGGGCATCGCCGCCTACGGCTGGCAGCCGAGCTGCACCGATTCGTCGGCGACCGCGGCGTGCGTCCGGCTGATCGAGGGCAAGGACTTCCTCGTACCCTCGTCCGAGTGCCCCGCGACCCAGTCCGCCGGGGCGGAAGCCGTAGCGCACTTGCGCGGCCTGTTCGGGATGAACGACGGCGTCAGCGCCGCCACCAGGGATCAGGTCTGCGGAGCGCAGGGTCCGAAGTCCTACTTCGTCGCCTACGGCACCTGCGATCCGTACGGCGACAGCGGTAGCGCCTATCTCAACACGACATGTGTCCAGGCCTTCGTCGACCAGAACGGCGCGGTCACCGCCCGGCAGTACGTAGACGGCGGCAGGTGCATAAGCCAGCCGACGGATGGCGGATATGCTGCCATTGCGGGAGGATCTCCGCTTGTGCCGGGTGGCACGGTCGTGGCGCCTGCGGACTTCTATTCGTCCTCCGGGCAGCCATGTACCCAGGGCATCCAGTCGCAGGTCGAGCGCGTGACGGCCGGCCACTGCCTCGATGAGGGCGGCTACGTCTGCAACTCGTTCGAGGTCGCCAAGGACGCCAAGGGGGCCTACAGGCTGCTGCGCACCACCCCTATCGGGTCGAGCCAGTGCTATGGCGGCGGCGGCTCGCAGGGAGCCAACGACTTCGTCAGGTCGCTCGGCTACGATGTGGTGCAGGGCTACTACGGCGGCCTCCAGCAGCGCTGCCAGGCGTATCCGACCTACGGCGCCACCAGCGTCTGCGAGACGCGGATCGTCAGTAAGCCCGGCGGCGGCTACGACGTGAAGACGGGGCTGCAGGTCGACTGCAAGGGCGTCCAGGCGAACAGGTACAACCCCGACTGGGTCGACACCGTCGACGTCCCGACGTCGCGCTGCGAGTCCGCGCCGGCGCCGACCGACGAGCAGAAGGCGCTGATCGCCAAGGCGGAGCTGCTGCCCTATGAAGAGGCCAAGGCGAAAGACTGCTCGTCCCCTCTCAACTTCAACTACAACCTCCAGGCCAAGGTCCTGCCGGGCGGGTTCGACGTGAAGCGCAGCGAGAAGACGTACGAGTATCCGACGGCCGAGATGCGTGCGGCCCGCACGCCGCGCGAGGGAGACCAGTACGGGGAGTACACCGACATGGTGTACGAGGGCACGTTCAACATCAGCCTGGTCTGCACCGACATCGCCTCCGCCGGTCCCCGGATCGGGCAGTCTGGCGACAGCTACTGGGACGGCCCGTACGACAGCCCCGTCTACAGCGGCAACCACAGCTTCGCGATCGACAAGAAGGACGCATGCGCGGTCGGCAAGCAGGCTCTCTACGAGCCGTACGGCGGGGCGGCCTACTACTACGAGACGATCCTGACCGGCGTCGGCGAGCGGTGGGCCAATCAGCCGACGTGCTACGAGCCGAGCTACGGCGTTGCCGACGTGAAGGAATTCGTCCCCAGCGGGACGGACGGCGCCATCTTCCGGCTCAACAGATGCTCGCCCCTGCGGACGCGCTGGTTCACCTGGAACGGATCCAGCTGGGTGCCCGGCGAGTACCAGGCGGGAAATCCGCCGCTGTGAGGTCGCTGCCCCTCCTTGTGTCGGTTCTGGTCCTGACGGCCTGTGGCTCTCGCCACGAGGCCAAGGCCCCTGCCGATGCTCCCCGGTCCGCTCCGCAGGCGCGTGCGGAGCGTCCCTGGGAGAAGCCAGCCGCATGGAGAGAGATCACCGTCGTGAGGCACGGACGGCCCGGGTCAGTGCCGATCGCGCACGAGGGCACGAAGGGACGCATGATCGTCGACGATCTGCCTCGCGGATATACGATCTGGGAATTCGAGGTCGACTGTCCGGCGCGGCGCTTCATCCAGGGGCGGGGACATGGCTATGACGTGGGATCGCCGATCGAGCGCGCACCGGATCCCGTGCAGGCGTTCGTCGCCTCCGATGCGGTCGACAGGATCTGCGCGTCCGATTTCGGATCGTCGGCGCGCTCGCCGCAGCAGGTCGTCGACGATCTCATGAAGAAGGCCGGCATGCGTTCCCCTTCTCCCGGAACTCGGTTTCCCGATGAGAGCAGACTGCGCAGGTAGTCCTTTCCCTGGTTTTCCTCTCCGTCGGGCCTATTTTCAACGCCAACGTCAAAAATAGGACGGGTCCGGTGCGCTATGGTGCTCCGGACCCGTTGTTCTTGTCCTGTTCCCGTCCTACAAGACGGGCATGGCAAAACCGAAGAAGCAGTATGCATGCACCGGGTGCGGAGCGATCGCCACCCAGTGGGCCGGTCAGTGCACCGGCTGTCAGGAATGGAACACGATGGTCGAGGACGCCGCGAGCGTCGTCACCCCGTTCCAGGCCAAGCACGGCCTGCAGACCGGCGGCCGCGCGATCCAGCTGACGGGGCTCGACGCTGAGGTCACGCTGCCCGACCGCATGGGGACGGGCATAGCCGAGTTCGACCGTGCACTGGGCGGTGGCTTCGTCGAGGGATCGGCGACGCTGATCGGCGGCGATCCCGGCATCGGCAAGTCGACGCTGCTGCTGCAGGCCGCGGCACGCATGGCCAAGGCCGGCCTGAAGGTCGCATACGTCTCGGGCGAGGAGGCGGCCGACCAGATCCGGCTGCGCGCGAGGCGGCTGGGCCTGGCAGGCGCCCCTGTGCAGCTCGCATCCGCGACGTCTGTCCGGGACATCCTGACCACTCTCGGCGAAGGTCAGGTACCCGACCTGCTGGTCATCGATTCCATCCAGACCATGCATTCCGACCTCATCGAGGGCGCGCCGGGCACGGTGAGCCAGGTGAGGGCGTCGTCGCTCGAGCTGATCCGCTTCGCCAAGGACCGCGGTACCGCGCTGGTGCTGGTCGGCCACGTCACCAAGGACGGCACGATCGCCGGCCCGCGCGTGCTCGAGCACATGGTCGACACCGTGCTGGCCTTCGAGGGCGAGCGCAGCCATCAGTTCCGCATCCTCCGCGCGGTCAAGAACCGCTTCGGCGGTACCGACGAGATCGGGGTGTTCGCGATGGAGGCCGAAGGGCTGAGCGAGGTGTCGAATCCCTCGTCGCTGTTCCTGACCAACCGCGACCAGGGCATGAGCGGCACGGTGGTGTTCCCGGCCCTCGAGGGTACGCGCCCCGTGCTCGTCGAGGTCCAGGCGCTGATCGTCCGGCTGGCGAGCGGCGCCACGCCGAGGCGGGCGGTCGTCGGCTGGGACGCAGGCCGGCTGGCGATGATCCTCGCGGTGCTGGAGGCGCGATGCGGCCTCAGCTTCTCGACCTGCGAGGTCTATCTCAACGTGTCCGGAGGCTACAAGGTGCAGGACCCTGCCGCCGACCTCGCCGTCGCGGCGGCGCTCGTCTCGGCTCTGTCCGAGCGACCGCTTCCCATGGACGCGGTGGCGTTCGGCGAGATCGCGCTGTCGGGCGAGGTCCGTCCCGTGGCGCATGGTGCGCTCCGCATGAAGGAGGCGGCCAAGCTGGGGTTCGCACGGGCCTTCGCACCGTCGGTCCAGGCCGAGACGTCGGGCATGACCCTGTCCGGCTTCAAGGCGCTGGAGGCGTTCGTCAGGCATCTGATGGGGCGCTGACCGACGGGATGCTCGCCTGCTAGATGTAGTTCCAGCCGGTGTTCCTGATCGTGACGCGAGATACTTCGAACGTCATGACGGTCCTGCTCCGTACGCGTTCGATCCGTCGGATCGGCCACGAGAACGCGGAGCCTCCCCACTTCAGCAGGCGTCCGAGCGGAGCGCCCTCGAGCTCGGCCATCACGCTCCCGTCGAGGATGCGGTCGATCTCTATCTGGACCAGGACCGAGGGTATGCCGTAGTCCCGTACCTGCATGATGCGGTACGAGGCATGGTCGCCAAGTCTCGCCGTATCCACCATGAGGCAGCCGTCGACCAGACGGAACGTCGCTTCCGACGTCGCCGCCACGTACGGGTGTGACCACTGTTCCTCCAGCATGGCGGCGAGGAAGGCGTCCATGTGCGACGCCTGATCGTAGAGATCGAGCGCTGCGGGAAACGACTGGGCGAACCGTTCACGACGCAGCGAGTTCGTCGTCTCCTCGGTTTCGCGACGCTCCGCGATCCTGCGCATGTGCTTGAGGCGTTCCTCCTCGTAAAGCGCCTGTCGCCTTTCCTCGATCTCCTGCTGACGCATCCGTTCGCTCCGGCGTCCGTCGAAGGCCTTCATCTCGACCATGATCTCGCCGACGCGCGCATCTATGGTCTCGGCTCCGCCCTGCAGCGTCTCGACATCGACGAGATAGGTGTGCTGTACCCATTCCCGATCCTTCTCGCGGACCGTGAGAGACAGGCGCTGGTCGTACCGTGTGCGGATGACGAACTGGGCGGGGTGCCCGCGCCGGCGCAGCGCCTCGTCGATGATCGCTTCGTAGTCGACGTCGACAGCGATGTCGCGGTGTGCCCGGAGATCGTCCGCGATTTCGTCGAATGCCACCGGCTCCGGACGTTCTACATGCCGGCCCGGCGGATCTAGCAGCGCGTAGCGGGGGAAGAGCCCGAGAACCGTACGTATTTCCGAACCTCCCTGCGGCACCTCGCGCGTCGCCCGGTCGATGACGAGGGCATGATGGAAGCGCGGATCGCCAAGGGCGTCGGCGACGCTGCGCCTCGGGAACGTATGGATGGGCATGCCGCGCAGAGCGCCGTGACGGGTGAGCATGGGACGTGCCACATGGCCTCCCGAATAGGTCCATACGTCCAGATAGTCCTCGGGATCGGCCGCGCTGAGTTCCATGCGAACGGTATCGAGCGACGGGCCGCGCAGTCGGAACACGGCAGGCGGGAAGGCCGGCCCCAGGGCGTGGAGCGTCCTGTGGAAGTTGGAGCGGGCAGACGGGGACGCGAGGCTGACCTCCTTGCCGCCGTTCTCGGTGCGGATCGTGTCGAGCTCCGCGTAGAGGACGTCGGGATCAACCCCCAGGTGCTTCATCAGCCCGTCGACGATCAGCTCGATCGAGATGCTGCCCGGCTGCTGGACCGGAGGACGCCATCTCTCGGGCTGCGGTGCGATCGGCGGCTGCGGCGCGATGCGCTCGTCGGCCATGTCGCAGATCATCATGCGCGCCATCTGGTCGGCGCCTAGGCCGTCATGGCGGGGGGTCCGGTGTCTCGGGCGGCGTCCGGGGGCGGGACGCTGTTCCCGGGATGTCATCTCGCGCGCTTCGGAGACGAAGGTCGCGACCGAGGCCGCCTCCTCGGTGTCTAGCGTAGGGCCGATGTCCTCGTATAGCCGGTCGATCGCCGCCATCCGGCGCTCCTGCATGGCAGACAGGATCTCGAGCGACAGATCGCGCGGGAGTACGAGCCTGCCTCGACGTGCGGCCGTCGTCGAGCCCTGGACTGCGATGCGGTCGGAAATTGGAGGTGCGCTGCCCGCATAGGCGGCCAGATGGTCATGGGTGCGTTCGAGCTCGATGGCGACCGCCACGGCCCGGCGCATGGATGGCGGCATCATCCGGCGCGGCATGCGCTGGGCGATCTCCTCCAGCGTGCCATAATCCACCATGATGCTACAGGCCGATCTGAGGATGAACCGCTGCAAGAGCGGCGCGGCGTCGGGCCTTCTCCTCGTCGCTCAGGACCTCGCGTGGCCCCTCCCAGTAGGCGTCGCCCCGGTCGACGGTCAGGTCGAAACCCTCGCCCACGAAGCAGTAGTCGAGCAGATCGCGTGCGGCGGTCTTCTCGGTCGCGTTTGCTTCCGGCGAGAACGAGCGTTCGACGTCGGCCGGTTCCTCGCTGTCGGCGATCAGGAACTGCTTGGCCGGCTTCCCGCCGATCGCCTGCTGCGCGAGCGTCAGCGCGTCGAAGGTGTTCTTCCACTTCGCGCTCGAGCGGATACGCTGTGCCATCTTCGTTTTCCTTCGGTTCGTGGTTCGCGGTCGTCGTCAGTCGTCGGGGTGATGCGTTCCCTGGGCTTGGCTTCCGACCGGGGCGGCTATGGCACGCGCGACGTGCCGGGTGCCGCTACAGGCATATGATACCGATCAGGATGCCCACGAGCACCGAGGCCACGACGATGGCCGTGCGCATCCTGCTGCGCGGACGCGCATGCACGGTTCCCGGCAGGAACACGTCGTCGGCCGAGCGCGGGTCGCCCGGAGAACGCTGGTCCGATGCTCGGCGTATCGGCCGCGCCGATCGCATATAGTCCCTGTCCTCGATTCCCATCGTCGTCATCCCGTGTTTCAGGATGGACTAGCACGTCGCATGACGGCGCTCAACGCGAGCCTTCTAGTCGCTGTCGCCAAGCGGAGGCAGGCCGAGACAGAAGGCGATCATCAGGACCGCGATCGCCAGCCCGGCCATCATTATCGTTCCCCACCGCGTTGTGACGCCTGGCTGTGCCGCATTACGCATGGCGTAGGCGGTCAGCCCGCCGATGCCCCCGGAGGCCATGGCCAGCCCTCCGAACGCCGTTCCCGGCAGGACCAGCCCCAGGACGGTCGACGGCACGAGGCCGAGAACCGTCCAGCAGACGGCTCCGAGGTCGATGCGCAGGAGGCGCTCGACTGCCATGACCACGGTCATCGGGACGATCGCCACGGCTGTCCCGTATCCGGCGATACCGAAGGTGATCGTGACGAGCATGAAGACCATGTCGCCGGGACTAGGACGCTGCCAGGGATGAGGTCCGGCGTGATACATCGCCTCGAGGAGCATCGTGAAGGCGGCCGCGATCCCGGCGACCAGCAGCCCGTAGGCCATTCCCTTCAGCGCATAGGACCAGTCGTCGCCGAACGTCCGTCCCCATGTCCTGCGGCCCGGAAGAAGCGCGACATTCCGAAGCTGGTCGGCAGGCCTCATCGCACGGGCGGCGTCGCGGACATCGCATCCATGCGCAGCAGCATCTCGTGCTTGAACGCCCGCTCGAGCATGGCCTCGCGGTCGGCGAGGTCGCGGCGCTTCTCGAGTACGATGCGCTCGTGGGCCTCCCTGGTGGCCTTGGCGTCCTCAATGGCGTGCCTCAGAGCCTCCCTCCTGTCGAGGAAGAAGCTGTTGTCGTACATGAGTTCGCCGTCGTGCGTGACGTTGGGCCAGCCGAACCTCTCGCACGCCTTCTCGACGATCTCCCCGTCGCTCCAGGTGTAGACCGGAACCGAGGCCGAGAAGACGTCGGGCCTGGCCATCAGGTCGCGGAACAGTGCCGGGTCCGCGTCGATCAGCTCGCGGTAGCGCACGAGATCGGCCGAGCCGGAGAACGTCCGGTTCACCTCGGCATGGCCCTCGGGGGTGACGGTCACCAGACTGCCGACATGCTGGGAGCCTATGTGCACGGTGCCGTCGACCACCTTGACGATGTGGCCGATCCCGTAGTGCTCCCTGACGTTCTTCCAGCCCATCGCGAATACCTATCGTCGTGCGCTGCGGGAAACGGGGCCGATCACCAGCCGCCCCGCCTGGTCGCGCGCTCGAGGCGCTCGATCGTGGCGAGACAGGCCTTCGACGGTCCCGGATTGAGGATGGCCCTGCGCTTAGGGTCCGTGATGACGATGCCGCCCGTCCTCTTCAGGACGCTGCGCCGGCTGGGGTTGCGAATGTCTTCCATGATGGCAGGATAGATCCGGTACTGGGGGTGTCAACGACTTGGAGAAGGCCGCGGGGGCCTTCTCCGCTCAGTTCATGCCGAGCGCGTCGAGGTAGGTCGTCAGGATGGCGTCCGCCTCGTCGCGCGTCGCCTTGTCCTGCTTCAGCAGCGAGATGATCTTGCGGAGGATCTTGGGGTCGTAGCCCTGCGACTTGGCCGCTGCATACGCGTCCTTGATCTCCTCGCCGACGTCCTTCTTGCGCTCCTCCATGGCCTGGATCTGCTCGATGATCTCGCGCAGCTGCTCGGGGGCGGCGATCTCCGTGCCGCCATCGGCGGTCGCGGGGGTATCTGACATGGATGATGCTCCTGGAGGGTGTGGAGCGATTGTAGGATGGAACGTCGAAGTCGGCAAACGCCAGAGAGATGATGTGCCGTGTCATGCCGTTCCGACCGGCCGGCATCGCGGTGCTGCGGATCATGTCGGGTTCTGGCGTCGCTGCGATTGCCGATTGACGATGTTTCGCATCCATGTAGAACAGCGCGTCGGACGGACAGTGTCCGTCAATAGACGTCAATAGAAACACATGGATACGAAGGGGTATCGCCATGATCATGACGAACATCATGCTTCTTGCCGTCGCGGCTGCTGCATCGCCACTAGACAGGACCGGAACGGTTTCTGTCGAACATGTCACCGTATCGGTCTCTCCGGATGTCGTCTCGGCGCTTCGTCTGCCTGAAGGTCAGCAGATCGTGGATGCGGTGCTTCAGGATCCGGCCGATGTCCAGATCGCCGTCGCCACCGACCGGACGGTCGCATTCAGCGGGTCCGCCAATCCACGCGGGACGCATCTCCTGATCAGGCGTTCGACCGGCCGTCCCCTGGACGTGCTCCTGCAGCCCGCCGCCGCTGGTGTCCGGTCGCACGTCGTCCAGATCGGCGCTGACGAGACGAGCCGCGTACCGGAATGGCATGTCCCGAGCCGTGACCTGTCGGTGCTGAAGCCGGGGTTCGCAGTGCTGCAGGCCTATGGCTCGACCGGCGTCAGGGTGGAATCGCTTCCCTCCGACGGCACCTTCGTGGCGACGCGGGGATCACAGGATCAGGGAGACGTGATGGTCGTCGGGAAGGGCGGCGAGGTCGGGATCTACCGTCTCGACTGACGTGCATCCGGAGGACCGTCTTGTACGGTTCTCCGGGCTTGTTCTTCAGATGGTCGTGCTACGACTTGGCGTGGCCGGAAATCGTCGGCATGCCTATTGGTCCAAGGCTGAGCGAATGGCGCATTGACTGCCCCCTGATTTGCTTCGGCACAGCGCTTGCACGTAGATTAGTTGTGGTAGTTTCCGGATAGGATTATCACGCTATGTCGTCGTCACGCGCGTTCATCGGTACCGCTCTTTCCCCGTGCGGGTGGAGAGGACGATTACGCCGTCCTTCCGCGCGCTCACGGTTGCAATCCACACCGTCTCGCCAGCCTAGTCAGGGTGCGTCTGCGGAAGCCGTCCACGCCGGGTCATTTCATGCCTCGTCCGGCATGCCGTAACGTCGGCGCTATGTGGCGATGAACGTTGCCGAGTGGGTTCGGGAAACCGCTTCGAGCCATTTCAGCCGGGGGATGTGCACGTTGTGCCGTACACTTTCTCGACCGCTTTCGTGGTTATTGCTTCGCGGCCAGTCCGCACTTGGTGAGATGATCGTTCCAGCGAGCCAAATATGTCGCGCTCATCCATTGAGCATGCTTGCGACGAATGGCGGTTTCGGTGACGACGCGATCCAGCTCCGTGGCGAAGTGCGCCGCACGGATTTCCTTCAGCTTCTGGATTCGTGCTGCCTTGTCACCCTTCAACACCGTCTCTTCCGGATGGTTTATATTCATCAAGGTGTCGAAGTCCTCGCCACGATCCTTGATCGTCTTGTACCCCTCCAGCGTCTCCTTCCATTCGGGCATGAAGTCCTTCAGCTTCCCCAGTACCCCTTCGAAGGCCAGATCCTGCATGGCCTTCCCCTGCTCCTCGAAGCTGTGCTCGTGCGTGAACGGATTGAAGCCGGTTGCGGCGATGACCGCCTTCTGTGCCGTCCCCACTCCGGGAGCCTTGTCGACGATCTTCGAAATGGCGTCCATGAGCACATCCATTTTGAGTGCCCATTCCTCATCGGTCATGGGCATGTCGCGGGCGGGCCGGGTGCCTGGATCGTTCTCGCCGAAGGGGCTGACGGGTGGCAACACCGCGTCCAGACAACGTGCGGCGGCGCTTCTTTCCAGAGGAGCGGACCGCAACGCCGCCGCGAACATCGGCGAGACCTTTCGGCCCGGTTCGAATACGTAGTTCTCCGGCCGGAATATGAAAGGCGTCGTTCCGGCATTCACGATGGTGACGACCAGGTGTCCGTTGCCGGCGATCGTCACCGTCTGGGAGAACACTCCACCCCCCAGATCCGAGTATGCGTTCGCCTGTCGCCTCGGATTCAGGCGGATGTCCTCTCTGGCCAGTCGCTCCTGTTCACGCCAGACCGGGCCCCAGTCCTCCGTGATCTCCCGTGAGAATGGTACCGTCGCGTTCCAGGCGGCGAGAGACTTCGACGCACCAGGTACGCCCTCGTCCAGTGCGGTCGTCATTCTGGCATCCATCTCGTAATGATCGAGATTGCCCGATGCCTTCACGCCGTAATAGGCGTTGTCGGCGAAGGATGCCGCAGCACCTCGCCCGTATCGGCCCTGCTGCACCAATACGGACTGCAGCGTGGGCACGAGCAGCACCGGATAGCGCGTCTCGATCGGAACCATGTGATAGGGTTCGCCCGTCGTCGGTTGAGGTCGGGTGGTGCTGGCCGACACCGCGCGCAACATGTATTCGCGCCTGGTCCCCGGCGCCACCGTCACGTAGGCGTCCGGAGTGGTCGATCCTCCCACCCTTCGCAACGTGTCACGCGAGGCGGCCACCGTTCGTGCAGTACGCACCATCGTCGCCGCATCCACCCGTGCGGTCTGCATCGATTCCATTGCGACCTCCGCGGCGATCAGTTCACTCGTTGCGACGGCCGCCGGCGTCACGTCCGGCTTGGTGGTCGCCAATGCCTTATGATAGGATGACTCTGCCGCTTCGGCATCGTATTGCCTGGACGGCAATACCTGCGCCGCGACAGGCCAGCATGCCATGCATGCCGTCGCCATCAGAGATGCTGCAAGGACGATCTTCCTCATATCTTCTCCCTTTCGTCGTATGATCACTCATTTTTCCGCAATCAAGTTACCGGTGTGATGCCTGTCCACGGGGGAACGTAGGCACCTGGCCCGCTGCCGAACACATGCTTGCGCATGATCACGACCTGCGCGCCCGACATTGCCGTGACGGCAGACATGCCGAGCACGAGGTCGGGAGTATCGTGCATGATGTCCTGGAGCCCTCTCAGGATGGAGCCATCACGGGACGTCGACTTTGCCACTCCCGTTTCGAAGTGCCCCTGCTCCCCGTGAGGGGAGAAGGGGATGGTTATCGTTTTAGCACGATCTTGTGATCCTAGCCGTAGTGATAGCCGGAGGGGCGTGGTGGAGCATCAGGTGCTTTCCGTGCATCAGTCATCCACTCCTCGTACGCCGGCCCTGTCGCACTGAAGCCTGGATTCGCCCGCATGAATGCCTGTGCCACCTCGTGCTCCCACTCCGCCTGCGAACGCTGGCGCCGGAGCAGTTCCGCGTTGCCGTCCGTGGCCCGGGCCAGAGCGCCTTGCGTGAAGCGATGCATCTTCGTCGTCAGCTGGTTGACTGCGGACGTCAGGCGGTGGACCGGTATGTGGCTGAGCCTTGTGGGAAGCTCCTGCCCCAGCATGGTGAGCCATATGCCCCGTGCCAGTGCCGGGAAGTCGGGCAGACCAGCGGTCCTTTCGTCCCATTCGCAGCGGACCATGTGCCCGTTCATCCGCAGGGCGATCTCGGTGAACATCAGCCGCTGTTCCGCGGCATCCGTTCCCTCGGGCACCACGATTTCGGCGATCGCTTCGAAATGGGCTCGAACCAGGTCCGGGTGGAGATGCTTTGAAGGCACCGCTGTGCGGCAGAACGGATCGTACCGTACTGCCGGCGCCTGCGGAGATGCCATGACCTGGCGCAGCTTGCGTACGTGCCTATGGTGAAGGTCGCGGTCAGCCACGACCTCAACCAGGCTGCGACCCTCGCGTCCGCGCCACCAGCCCGGCAGGTCTCCGTCGCTCTCGAGCGCGTCTGCGGCCCGCATGTCATGGACTTCGCGCCACTCCGCACCCGTCTCGGGAAAGTGGAAGGCCATCACGACGTCCTGATCGTTGTATAGGAATACAGTCCTTCCGCCGCAGTCCGCCTCCCAGTTGGCGCAGTCCTGCGGCTTGTCGAAGCGCTTTCGGATGAACGGCGCAAGATGCACCCCGTCGTCCCAGCCCAGTCTGAACAGGTCCACGCGGAGTTGTCCGTCGACCATCCTGAAGGCTTTGACCAGCATGGGACCGAGCTTGGCCGGGACCAGGCTGCCGGCCTCGATCTCCAGTCCGTCGTAGCCGTCCTCCTGGGCCTCGCGCACGAGGCGGTCGAGGATGTTCTCGCCTACCTGTGTTGGGTCCGCGAGGAACGCGCTCCACCGGCTGCGTCCCGCCTCGCGGGCGATCGTGTCGAGATGCCCCTGAAGGGGGGCTCCGTCGGTCCTTGCGCGTCGGCGCGCCTCGCGCCTTGCCGAGGCTATGATGTCGTGCATGTCCGTCTCCTGGTCGACTGGCGCATCGTCCGCTCATGCAGCGTCGACGTGGATCGGGCTCGTTGAGAGGATCGTACGTCGTCGGATGGTCCCTCGCGGGTTCGTCTTCGGCGGACGACGTGCCTCCATGCAGGCACGCTAGCGTATGGATCATGTGGCGGCAGGTGGCAAGTCCGGGTCGCCTCTCCTCATGAGGGGAGGGCGGGGGGCGGGGCAGTTGCACGTCTCTCGTGTGGTTGCCGCCCAGTCAGGCGTCATGCTGTTTTGTTGGGCAGCCCCCTGCCGAGGCTCTCGCCGCCCACGACCACCATCGCGGCGATACCTTCCAGATAGTACTTCTCGCGCAGATATTTCTGCTGAGACATGAAGGATGTGTAGGTCGATTCCCGGAACCTGCGCAGCGACTGCGACACGCGGATGATCTCCATACCAGTCTGTTCGGGGTCCCGCCCCTCCAGGAATAGTTTCATGGCCTCCAGCAGAGGCTCCTGTTCGCGCGCCACGCGGCCGAAGAACGGCTTGTTGGCCTTCGCGTCCTTCCGCGAAGCCGAGATCGCTCGGTCGACGGCTGCCACGGCCTCGCGGTAGGCCTGCACGGCCTTCGTAGTCGTCGTCACCATCATTGTTTCTTTCTGTGACCATGCGCTTCGCATGCGCGGCAGCGCCTATTGGTGCTCAACGCCAGCCGAAGATGCCCTTGGTCTTGCCCGTGACGTCCCTTGCGCCGACGTCCTGGAGCAGGCCGCTTGCGCCACGCTCGGCTATTGCCTTCCGTGCCCCCTCACGCTCGGCCTCCTCGCGCGTCATGGCATGGATTACGTATCCGAAGGCGTGCTGCGCGTCGGAGCGCCCCTTCAGGCAGGTGGTGCCCTTCACCCACCACTTGCGCTGCGGCAGCGCCCCCCCCTTCAACTTTGCGACCTCCGTCGGGCTCAGCAAGCACAGCAGGCTGCCATCCGGGCGGGTCTGGATCACATCCATATCGTTTTCCTCTGTCGTCGGGTCATTCACCGCACGGTACGCCGAACCTTCCTCGTGAGGGCGAGAGTGCGGTGGCTGCCCGGACTCCGAGATGCAGGTTTCAGGGGCGCTCGCCGCGCTCCATCCGACCGACGATCTCGTCGATCGGGCGCGCGGTGTTCGTCAGGACGAAGCCGAGCACCAGCCCCTTGTCGGTCGGCTTGCGCACCACACGCTCGACGATCATCGTCTCGTCGAGCCACGGGTGGTCGAGCACGTCCGTTACGGGATGGCCGACGATCGTCTCCACCGTCTCGGCGGGCAGGCCGGGCGTCGCGTTCTCCAGAGCCGAGAGCGTGTCCCGGATCATCACCCAGTCGCCGGACCTGTCGATCTTCATCGAGAAGCCGCCATGGCCGTCTTCGGGGAAGAATGAGCATTTGCTGGTGCCGATTCCGGACTGCTCGGCCACGTCGGGCAGGATGCCCCAGGCGTTGATGCCGACCATGTCAACGATCTGGCTGGCGCCACGCACCGGTCCTAGGGCGTCGTACAGGGCGCGTGCCGCCCATACGTCGAAGGTCTCGAGCGCGCGAGGCGGCGCGTCGTCATGGACAAGAGATGCGATCATGGCAGGTCTCCCTATAGCGTGGTTGGTAACAGCTCCTACCCGTAAGGGAAGGAGAGGCATGCCCTACGGGGCGATGTCGATTGGGATCCCCAGGTTGCGTTCCGGGCCGTACGGGTCCTGCGCCCAGTGCAGCAGCGCCTGGCGGCTCTTGGCCTGCGGGTTCATGCGCTCCAGCGCCTCCGCCGTCTTTGGCTGCCAGCGCCGGGAGAAGTCCGCCCAGCGGCCGATCTGCCGCGCATCGTCATCGCTGCGACGGCCCGAGTGGAATCGGCAGTACCACTGGAACCAGCCGACGGGATCCTGATCCCTGATCCAGCCCTTGCGGCGCCACTCCTCGATGCTGAGGCCGCAGTGGACGCCGAATGCGTTGTGGGCGCGAGCGTCCGGCCTCTCCCGGTACGGACCTGCCGCGAGGATCGCCGGATCTATGCCCTCGAGCTGCTCGTCGTCGCATCCGTGGAAGTAGCCGCCGTCGAACGCACCAGCCGCAAGCACGGCTCCGGGCGACATGGACGGCGTGAACTCGGGATGGTCGTCGTAGCGCGGGCGGTCGATCGCGATGTCGTCTGTCCTGGTCATGTTGGTTTTCCCGTCTGCTGGTTTCGTCCCGGATGCCTCCTTCGATCGGGAGCTCCTGGCCGTCGTCATCCGGGCGTCGCTCTTCGTGCGTCAGGCGGTGAGCAGGTCGGGTCGCAGTCCCGGTATCCTGCCGATCACGGCAAGGACCTCGGCGGCGACTAGGGGATTTCTCCGAGCCTCGTTCGAGAACGCCTGTCGCAGCCCCTCGATGTCGACCGCGTGCCCGCCGCCGTCGGTCCTCATGAGATCGAGCAGGTCGAGGAGGATATTGGCTGCGGCCGGAGAAGGTCCGGGGGTCTCGTTCACCGCATGCAGCAGCTGCGTGGCGGCGATCTGGTCGCGCGGATCGAAGCGGGGACGGCCCTCGTCCGGATCCAGGCCGCCTTCACGGCACAGGTGGCGATAGCGGGGGCTGTCCCAGTGATAGTCCGGCTCGTCCACGGGCAGTGCCGCGACCGCCCTGATCCATGCATTGTCGGTCGCCGGCAGGTTCCTGTGCGACAGGAACCAGGGTGGATTGTCGAGGTCGAGGATCACGAGGTGGGTGCGGCTGCGGTAGGGAGCCACGCATACGCCCATCCGCCGACCGTCCTCTGCGACGATCTCGACCCGCCTGCTCATGGCCTTGTGCCGGATGTCGCCATCCGTTCGGTATTCGGCCCGGTCATGCGGTCGCGAGCTCGTCGCGTTCCGCGATCGTGACCGACATGCGATCGACGATCTCACCCCTCACGTCCTCGACGTAGGTCTCGGCATGCCGACGACGCACGAAGTCCTTGCCGACCGCATCGAGGAGGGAGCGCATGTCCGGCCAGCGCGAGAACTCCGCCTGCGGGATTGCATGGTACGCGATATCGCCGTCTGGCATGGTCGCCGTCACGATCACGTATGGCCTTGGCATTGGCATCTCCCCTCATATTGCTCAAGTAGGCGTCATTTCGACATGGCAGTCGTTTTAGGTTGCCTTGTGCACGAAGCCAATGCGCTGCTTGCCGCGGGAGCGGGAAGGGGCGGCTATCCAAGGACTTCCGCCCCAACTGGTTCAGCGTGGCTTATAGGGATTGTATCCGCGATACCGGGAGTCCTCGTCCCTCGGCTTGGTGCCGTTGACGCCGGTGTCGGGGTTGGTGTTGCCGCGCGTCGACCAGTTGTCGTTGCGGGTCGTGTCCGGCGCCGTCCTGTTGTGCGGCGGAACGTAGGTGCCGTTGCTACGGGTGTAGCCGTCGACATGGACGCGCTGCTGCGCGTTGACGGCAGTTGTGGTGAACAGCAGCGCTGCCACCAGCATGAGGCGCTTCATTATGGTCTCCCTGTATTCCGCGTGATGCGGTGTCGCGGTGGTGCCATCCTGAAAGGCCAATAGCAACCGCTTCTCCCCACGAGGACAGGAGGGCATGCCCTATGGCCAGGTAAGCTGCGGAGGGTTTTTGAGAGTGGCTATCGTTCCGCTCACTATTAACAAAACTCCGGCTGCTAGACCGATGATGAATGCTGCACACAGCCATGTCGGCATGTGACGCAAGCGGTTCTGTCTGGACGCACCCCAGTCCGCCAGACATGCCGGGATCGCAGCTATTGCCGCCAGTGGGACGAACAGAAGTTGTTCGCCTTGCATGTGATCCCCGTTAAGCCACAGGATCAAGGTCAGCGTCAGCACGGCCGCCGAGACGATAGCGGATGTCATTCTCCAGCCGAGGTCCATTCGGTGCGCCAGCATGGCGCCTGGGGCGCTGAGGATGGATGGGCCGACTGCGAACGCTAGGGTCAGCGGAGCCATGACCGCTCCATACAGCCAGACGACGGCCAGAAACTTGCCGCCGGTCAGAAGTGAATGGAGGAACACAGATATGATTCCTCCGCCAATGGCATAGCGGGCGGCGACTGAGAGGACGGATGGACTACTCATTTGCCGATCATTACAGGGCGGCCGGCTTGCGTCTACTGCTCCCCACAGGACGAGGAGGGGGTATTTTTGTGAATTTATTCTAGTTCACGAAAGGGGTCCTTCATCATCCGTTGATATTCTGCGGTTTTGAATTACGTGCCCCTCCTCTCCCTGGGGGAGAGGAGGGGTTATCGGTTTCAGGATTTCGGCGGCGCCCCCTACCCCGACATGCGGAGACTGTGCCTTCTGCGGCGGATTAAATAGCCCACGACACCGATCAGGGCTGTGGCGAGCAGACTCCCCCCTATGGTGGCCTGCCACCTTAGCCGAAGGTAGATGTCGAGGCATTCCTCGTCAGTCTTGCATGACGTCGGGGCCCTTGCCTTCCTGTCGTCCTTGATGCTGTGGATAGCTTCGCTCGATTGCCGGGGCATTCCGCTCATGCAGGACGTTCCGCACCGTATTTCCGGAGGATAGCGGACGCGAGCCGCGCGGCTTCTCGTTTCCTCGGGTGCGCAGGTCATCGCCGTATCACCAGTCGGGCAGGGCGCGACGGAGTGCACCGCAACTACAAGCGGCGTCATGAGGTACGGGTCGACTATCCCGGGCTTCATTTCGCGCAGGGTTACGTCGGCGTTGAAGATTTCGGGGTGGAACCATCGCGCATCGCCACCTCTTCTTTCGCGCGCGAACCGGTCAGGCCTGAACGTGTCATGACTTGGAACGAGAAAGGAAATGTCTCGTCCAGGGGATGGCCATTGGATGCTGAAGTTTTCGAATCCGCGTATCATCAATCGTCTACGACGTTGAGGAAGGAAGAAAGCGTCGATCAGTTCGGCATTTGATAGGTTCGGGCATCTTTCATCGCACCGGATGTAGCCGATTCCGTTTGATAGCTGGGTGCTTATTCCATCTATTTTCCCTTTTGTTCGCACTTCCGATAGTGTCCTGATTAGGGTATTAACCTTGCCATCACAGTCGCGTTTCCTTTCCTTGTTGGCGTCCGTCTGCGTGTATTGATAGCGCGTGGTGAGTATGACATACCGCCCGTCGCGTATTATTGGCTCCGGACGGTTGCGCAGCGCCTCCCAGTCCGTGGTCTCGGAAGCGTTCCTTAGAGCGGGTGGGCGTCGCGCGATCCTAGCGATTATATTGGAATCCCGGCCATCTGTGTTCGCCCAGGTCGGAGACAGTACGGTCTCTTTGCCATTGTCTATGTGTACATCGATCCGGGTGAGAAGCTGAGGGAGTCTCGCTTCGCCTGCTCCTGCGACCTCGTTGCTGTTGAGGCATCTCGTGTACCCGACAAAGGCCTGTGCCGGGCCTGAGGAAAGTAGAATTGTTATTGCAAAGGCGACTGCTCGTGACTTCCATGATTTAAGGATAATTGGAGTAAAGGTCGTCTTGCCGTTCGCTCCGTGCCGTTCTCGAAGGACCATATGCGAGTGTGGGCCAGCCGATGGCCACTGCTCACCGGCAGCTTGTTGGATGTTGGCGATGATCATCTGCTTCTTTCCAGTCGCTGTCGGACGCTCATATGGGCAAGCATGGCAGCGTCAGATCCACTCGTCCACTCGTCCACTCGTCCACTGGTTCCCGTATGGGAAGGATGGGGTAGATGGTAGGGTCTCTCTCCTGCAGCTTTTCTCGGTTTTCCCTTTCGCCGCTCGGGTCTTTTCAAGGCAGCCTTGAAAAGAGCCCCTACCTCGGTGCCGAGATAGTCTGCGTCCTCTCCTTCACGATGGTCCGAATGCGTTCGATGCGCAGTGACAGCGCGTTGAGGTCTAGCCACAGCGCTGTGTCCTGCGGGCGGCCCGCGACCGACGGGTCGACATGGCGCTCGTATGCATTGGCCAGCCTGTAGAGCACCCTGCCCTCTAGCCGGCCCGGGCTGCACTTCACCGGGTTTATCCGGCAGACGGTCAGCCGCTCGGGGAGATGCTGCGCGAGCGGCCTCTCGGACCATATCGTCGCCATCGTCCAGGAAGACGCCCTGACCCCGGTCTTCGGGTTGTCGGGGCAGTGCTGGCGCATTGTGTACGTCGGCGGCGGAGCGTCCTCGGGCACGTAGCCGGGCATGGCGACGCCGGCGATCCGCGTACGACCGTTCTCGGCGGGCATTCCCCATGCCTCCAGGGCGATGCCGCGCGGCTCCTGACGCGTCACCACGACCATGTGTCTTACCAGGATCTCGGTGTCGTCCTCGACATTGGTGTGCGCGAGCTTCGGCCGTGCTCCACCGGACAGGTCCTGTATTGGTGCAGCCCCCCACGGATTGGAGCCGCCGGCGCTGTCCGCGATCGGTGAGGGCCGGTTGTCCGGCTCGAGCTCCTGGCGCAGCGCCAGGACGGCGAGGTCCCCGGCAGGTGGCGGAGGCACGGCGAAGTCCCCGGTCTTCTCCATCTCCACCCGGCAGTCAGGATACATCGGCATGCGGCCCAGCGGATTGAGGATGGAGGAGCGCACCACGGGAGATGTCGCATCGGCCATCGTGGCTGCAGCCAGCATTGAGATGGCTGCGGCGATCGCGGCTGTCTTCGGTCGTGTCGTCATCATAGCCCCCCATGCATCATGGCGCCGGCTCCTTGGTCATCGCCGCGCTCATGATTGAGGCGAGGACGACGAGGTAGGCCTGTAGGCCAGCCAGGTCGTCCTTGCTCTCCTCGTCGCGCATCTCGGGACGCCATGCGCCGAGCGTCCCGACGAGATCGATCGCCTCCGCGATCCGGGCCGGCGGTAGCCCGGTCGCCTGGACGACCATTCCCGGTTCCAGTCCGAACTCGAGCGAGGCCAGGGCCGCCATCATGCCCTCGACGCGGTAGGGGATGCGTCCTGAATCGCGGTCCGCCTCTACCATGCCTTCCGCCATCTCCCGGAACGCCGGCGCGGCGCTCGATACGGGAAGGCCTTCCAGCATGTACGGCGGCGCGTCGGCGGCGGCCACGAAGATGCGGCCTACGCCGGTGATCTCGAGCGTCTCCTCGCCGCCCTTGTCGACCTCCCTGCGGAAGATGTCGGCGAGCACCATGAGGTCGACGAGGAAGCACGCGCTCTCCGTCGTTTCCGGATCGGAGAACCAGCCGGCCGGCGGTCCTCGGTCCTCCGGCCATATGCCCGTCTCGTCCATGCATGCGATGATGGCCCGTGCCCTGTCCGGGTCGGGGCACGACAGCGTGACGAGACGTGGCGAACGGCGACCGACCATGATGGCGGTCTGCGCCACTGCGAGCTCGTCCTCCATGCCGAGCGCACGCGGCGATCCGTCCTCGTCCCTGGCCGCGGCCTCCGCCAGTATCTCCGCGAGCTTCAGGCGGATCTCGTCGTCGGAAGCGTCCGCCATCGTGCCCTCGCCCTTGCGGCCCATCAGGCCGAGCCGGTTGATCTTGCCCATGACGGCGTTCCGGCCGATTGACGCCAGGACGCTCGCGATCCCGTTCGAGCCGACGCCGGCGAGCCACATCGTCTGCAGGCGATCGAGCCTGTCCTCGGTCCAGAAGCTCATGCTCGCGCCTCCCCGAGGAGAACGGCGTCGATCCGTCCGACGATCCAGTCCGTCACCAGCTTCCACTGGCTGGGATGCGGGGAGCTGCGCCCCTCGATCCATCGATAGGTGCTCGAGAGGCTGTAGCCCATGTCGCCGGCAAGGTCCCTGACGTCGAGACCGCCCTCCCTGAAGGCGGCCGTCATCATGTCGGTGAAGCCGTCCCGCTCCGACGGCGGTGCGGTCCGCAGGCTGGAGGAGAGCGTATGCAGGGCGGCCATCCTGGCGGCTCGCATCGATCGGGTGAGAGGCGGAAGCTCCGCTGCTGCCTGTGCTGTCATTGCGTCGACGTACAGGAATGCGACGCGGAATGCAAAGTTTTCGCAGTACGGAAAATCAGGTCGTTTCGGAGTTCGTTCGCTTCGAGATCAGCTTCTCGACCGCATGGCGCGCCCGTTCGGGTTCCGCCAGCGATCGCAGCTCCAGCCGCCTGGGCTCGTCGTCATGGACACCGTCCTCGGACATGCCGAGGACGAGCGTGTCGTCCGAGATGGCCACGCCGTCGATATGCCTGGCGGGGTAGGACCGCACCCCGTTCCGTCGGATCCGCAGCAGCCGCCGGTCGGTGACCGCCCAGTGCACGTCCATCTCCATGACGACCGCGCGTATTCCGGCGACGTTGGCGAGGACCAGCAGCGCGAGCACGATCCAGGACCATGCGGAGAGAGGTCCCGGGACGTCGAGGATCGTCCGCTGCGCCACCACGCATGTCATCACGAGCGCGAGCACGTTGCCGGGAACGTAGCGCGTGGCGTAGCTCCTCGTCCCCGAACGCCCGGTCCAGACGATGGCCTCGCCCGGCTCCAGGGCCTTCAGGGCGAGGCCGAGAGCCTGGCCGTCGTCCATCATGCGGCGAGCGCGCGGGTGGATGAGATCTCCACCGCGTCGCCGATTGCCACCTCGCCCTCCTCCACGACGCGAGCCAGACGGCCGCCGCGCCACGCCGGCGTCAGCGCGGCCCTGAGGCCTGGATGCAGCGCGTCCATGCGCACGCATGGATCGCACTCCCCGGTGATCTCCACCAGGCACGTACCGATCCGCAGCAGGACACCCGTCTCCATGGGCAGGGCGTCGCCCGCGACCAGGAGGTCGCACCGCCGTTCGGACCAGTCTATGATCGCCCCGGCTTCGGCGCAGGCCGCCGCCCAGTCGTCGGCATGGACCAGCGTCACCTGACGCCTGCGGCGCGACTTCTCGATGCCGCGGAAGTTGCCCACCAGTCCGGCGGCCACGGTCACGTCGGAACGGTCCAGCTTCTCCGGAACGGCCCTGGGCGCGCGGCGGATGGCGATGGCGGCGATATGCATGGTCACGGTCTGTCCTCCCTCGGCCCGCCGGATGTCGCGCCCGATGACCGGCATCGTGGCACGGATCGCGCCGCCGTCAAAGTCCTATCCTGAAACCGTCGCGCATCGTCCCGGTCGGTTGATGTGGAGGACCCGATGCTTCATGGGGGACGATACCGCACTACCCGGAGATACGCATTGCCGCTGATGGACGCCCGCCCCGACCACGACTCCTCCATGCGTATCGTGGCGATGGCCGTGGCGCACGATCTGAAGCGCATCGCAGCCGGCGAGCGGCCGTCTCCGCCGATGGGACTGAACAGATTCCTCAGGACACACGCCGCCCTCCGCTCGCACGGCTGGGTGCACGTCGACGGCGCCGACCGACTGAGGGAGATCTGCGAGCGCGTGTTCGCCTCGGAGCCTTCGGACACGCGTGCCTTCGTGCGCGGCATGCGGGGCGTGGCCGGCATCGTCGTCGAGGATTCCCGGGAAGGTCCCGCGACGCTCGCCGATACGGACGTGTTCTGGTCGTGCGTCGAGGCGCTGGGCAGGGAGACTGGCATCGCCATGCCTGGCCGGACGTCGTCCCGTGGCAGGCCGTCCATACGCGGTCACTGACTTCTGTGTTTTCCTTCCCGAGGTCGGGTCTTCTTCACGCGTCGCCGAAAAAAAGGGGGCGGTGACGGATCAGCCGATCTGTCATGCCACCGGCCTTTCGTCGGGTAGAGTGGCCCGCATCTTCACATGCCGTGTCCGGTCTTCTGATGCGCGATCGCCCGCATGGCATGCACGACCTTCCTTTCGGGCGGTGCGTGCACGATTTCCGTTCCCGTGTTCCGGGCAGGACGGTCGTCCTGGATCTGCCTGCCGGTCTCGCGGAACTGTCCGATGACGATCTCCGCGTAGCGTGGCGAACGCGGATCCAGGCCGACGTTCCGGAAGTCCGGACGCACGTGCTCGATCGTCTCGCCAGGTCGTGGCGACTGGGCAATGCCGCGGAGCATGTCCCCGGTGTCGGCCGCGTCGGCCATCCTCACGATGCGTTCGGGGGACAGGACGCCTGCGCGGGCCTGCGCCACCTCGTATGCCATGACCGCACGGCGTATCGACACTTCCGACCCTGCTTCCTCGTACCTGGTCGGCCCCATGTAGCCGAAGCGTTCGGCATCGAGCGGTCCGATGGCCTCTTCGGCGGCCGCACGCCGGCCTGGCTCGAGCGGCTTGGGGTTATACGAGTGCTCGCATGCCATCGCGGCCATGTTGAGCGCCCTTTCGTGCATCGGTCCCACGCCGATGTAGGTCTCGGTCGCCAGAGCGGCGGCCGCGGCTCTCGCCTTAATCCGGACGGATATCGTCGGGCTTTCCGGATCGGCGATGTCGCGCATGTTGACGGTCATGAGCGTCCGCATCCTCACGGCTTCGCCCAGTGCCGGATCGAGCCCCTGGTCGCCGCCGGCAGTCGCGTAGCGATCCCCGTATACCTCGGCGGCCCTGGCCACGTGCAGCTGCCTGCGCGCTCCCTCCTTCGGGATCCGCCCGTCGCCGATCATCGTGACGTCCGGCAGCTTCCGGCGCAGAACCTCGTCGGGCGCCCCGCGAAGCGCCATGGCGGCGTTCGCCGCGAAGCACTTCACCGGATCGGCATAGTCACGGTTGGCGAGCTCGTCTTTGGCCGCATTCTCGGCAACGGCCGCCTCGGCCGTGGTCTCCCGACCGGTCATCCGCCGCAGCACGTCTAGGATCGCCATGTCGAACTTCTTCCCCCTAGTGGACCGCGTGACGGTCATTGGAGGCCGAATGGTGCCGTTCCACGCGCCATTACGCAACCCCGTTCCTCGACGTACGGACAGTACGTCTACATGCCTACGGCAGACCCCGGCGAGGGCCGTATCGCGTTACGTGACGGAACGGGACGAAGGACAAGCGCAGACGTCAGCGCGCTACCGTCATGCCCCGCTCCTGCTTGGCGAACACCTTGTCGTCGACGAATACGATCACGGCTCCGGTACCGGGCCTCGACCCACGCCAGCGTCGCCCCTCGTACACCGCGCCGAGACCGGGGACCGGTACGGGGCGTCCCGGCGTTCCGACGATCCGTGCGACCTGGGAGGCTGTCATGCCTGACCGGATGCTCGCGTATTCCTCCGGCGAGATCGTGCTCCACTGCACCCCCATGTAGATCATGAAGACCAGAAACGTGCTGAACAGCGAGGCCAGGATGCCGAGCACCAGTCCGGCTATCGATCTCTTCCTGGGGGAATCCGTTCTGGCGAGAGCGTAGACGCCGGTCACGATCGCCGCGATGCCCAGCAGCGGCAGCAGCAGCGCGGTGTAGACCGTCATCCCCATGGGGAATGCGAGAAGGCCGCATACCAGCGAGATCGTACCGGCTCTCGACCGGCGGTCCTGCTTTTCGTGCATCTTTTCCCCCTGTATCGTCGGGGCCGCGCTCATCGTCTTGCGGCGTTGTATGAAGGAGAGGCCTTCCGCCTAGGTGGTTGGGAGGCTTGTTCTAGCAGGGGAGCGGACGCACGGGCGGTACAGATCGGCCCGTGCGTCCGTCTACGTCACGACGCTGGCGCGAACGTCACCTCGACACGGCGGTTGCGGCGCTCGAGGACGTCGTCCGAGGTCGGGACCAGCAGGTCCTTCTCGCCCTCGGTCTCGGTCGCGATGATGCGGGCCGGAATGCCCTTCATGACCAGATAGGCCTTGACGGCCTCCGACCGGCGCTCGCCGAGGCTGAGGTTGTACTGCGAGTGTCCGGTCGTGTCGCCGTGCCCGTTGATGTTCACCACCGAGCGCCCGAAGCGGCCGTAGGTGGCGACGACCAGATCGAGGATCTTCTTGCCTTCGGGCAGCAGTTCTGCGCGGTCGAGATCGAAGTACACGCCCCACGGACCCGGAGCTGGGACGTGGCGGTCGAATGCGGCCGCCGGCATCTCGTTCTCGAGCGGCGGCGGCGGCATGTCGGCGACGCGTTCGTACCTCTGGCATCCGGAAACGAGAAGCGCGAGCGTGATGACGCCGCCCATGGCGGACGTCCTGCGTATGGTCATGTGTGTTGATCCCTTTCTTTCCCGAGCCATCCTGACACGGGATGGTGATGATGTCGACTCCGCTGGGTGCATCGCCGTACCGTTCGGTAGGTCCATACGGGTACCGCTTGCCGGTACGCTTTCCTGATAGGCTTGCATCTCGTTTTGCGTGTTCCGTTTTCTCTAGCGCAGCCTACCGATACTCAGAAGGGTCAGGACTCCCATCGACGTCAGACCGAGCACGATTCCGATTCCCATCGTCGCATACCAGGATCGGGCACTTGACCATCTGGATGCGTAAAGCAGGCATGCACCGATCATGCATAGCGATACGATAATCCCCAGAAGACCCCCTTTTCTAATATCTGCGTTCGTGTATTTCGTCCGGGCGCGCCCCTCGGGGCCGCAGTTGCTGGTTCCGAAACAGGTGTCTTTTGGGGGGCCGTGCACGCGTAGATACCTGCTTTCCATCTCCCTGGGAGCGCATGTCATGGCGAAATCTCCGTACGGGCATGCCTGCAAGGATTTTATGGCTACGATGAGGTCCCCCGTCCTCATGTCTGTAGATTCTCGTATGATGGCCGTGGCGCTGAACTTCTCGGGGTGAAAGACGCTTCCCATAAGTCCCGCTCTGGAGGAGCCCACCTCGTCGAGGTCAAGCAGATGCCTAGATAGCAGCGTGAATGAAGAGCCGCGTGTTCCGGTAGTGGCACTTCCCGGCACGCCTCTCGACGTGCCTGATATGGACATCGTCAGGTTACCCGTATCCAGCGTCACGCTACGTGTCCTGGGAGGGCCGAATGCCTTTTGGATGAGTACCTGATCCTCGATTTCGGAGCAGTCGCCGACGCACTTCTGATAGGCCAGCGTATCCCCGATCCGGGAATATATGTGGCCAGCCCAGTCTGTGCCTGAGCAGTCGCGATGATGTTCACGGTAGGCGGGGGTAGGCGCCTGTCGGCTTTCGGTTATCAGGACGACATATCGTCCATCCAGTACGGTAGGATGCCGTTCTTCCCGGCCCCCCTCATGCGATTCTTCACGTGCGAGCACGTCTCCTACGAAGTGCTTCTTGTACCTGTATCCTTGTAAGACGTTGTCTGCGGTAGCACGCCTGTTCTGTTCGTTGAGATTACTCACCTCTTCCAGAAGATAGGACGGTGCTCTCGTCACCGTCTCCAGGTTATGTTTCGCCTTGATTTCGAGACGTGCCAGAGCTGTCGGCCATGATGGTGGTGATCGGGATGCCTCGCGGCTTTTCGAGCAGAACTCGATGGAGACGTCCGCCCGTGCGGGTGTCGCGGCCAATATGCATAGCAGGATTGGCAACACAATTCTCATCTGTCGGCCCCCATGTATGGCCTGGACTGGACGATCACGACGGATCCTCCGACGGTAAGCCACTCGATGTCCTGCGGCTGGCCGTCGAACCAGTTCTCGATCGAGTTCCCTACGCGTGCCAGACGCCTTGTCAGGTCATCGCTCAGAACCGTCCGCCCCTTCTCGATCCTGATCTCCTTCACGCCGCCTTTTCCGTCGAAGGACAGCATCGTGTCGTCGTCCGACCGCGTCAGGATCTGGAGCGTCTCGTTGGGCCACGTCCTGTAGATGACCTGCTCGGCTACCTTTCGCCCCTCGACGACGCGCATGCCGAGCCCCTTCTTGGCATTGATGAAGACGGCTTCGGGATCCTCGCGTTCATAGGGATTGGCCGTGACCATCACGCCCGATGCCTCTGCGTCGACTCCCTTCTGGATCAGCACGGAGGCACGCACGCCGCGGTGATCGATCCCCGCCGCCTCGCGGGCAGCGAAGGCGCGATCGTTCCATACCGATCCCCACACTGTCCTGATGGCCGCCCCCAGCTGCGCCTCGTCCATGATGTTGGGGACGCTGGTATAGAGGCCGGCCCCGTTGAAGCCCTTCAGATCCTCGCTGTTCGTCGAGCTGCGTGCGAACACGCCGCCGGCGCCGATGACCGCCGACCTCCTGGACTGAACTTGCGCCATGAGCCCATCCGGCATACGTCCGTGGTCGAAGGCCGATCTCAGGCTGGCTAGCGCGCCCCTGAGGCGCGTCCTGTCACGATGGAGCGTCTCGTCCTTCAGGATAGCCGTGATCCGCTGCTCGAGCCCGTTGGCGGCAACAAATCGGTCGTACCAGGCGAACGGAACTGAGAAGCCTGCAGGAATCGAGAACCGTCCGTCGGACTTCGCGGCCAGACGGGCTACCTCCCCGAGGTTCGCTGCTTTGGCCCCTGTGCGGATCACGTCGCTTCGGTGCTGCTCCATGAGCGAGGGAAGTGCGGCATAGGACAGGTCGGCGACGGGAAGGCGCGGAGCGGAGGCACTGCGTACGGAACGGCTTCTGGCGGACTCCGCCGGCGTGGCGGCTCGTATTGTTATGGTCCCGCCCTGCGCCGTGAGCACGACGTCGCGTCCTGCAAGCGATGCGTATGTCTCGTCCGCCCTGGCGAGATAGGCGTTTGGCACCTTCCACGTTCCGGCCAGCAGGTTGACGTGCGTGAGCGGTGTCGAGAAGTGCGTGGTGACTATCCCGGCCACCGGCGTGAGTGTTACCGGGTTCGATCGCAGGATCACGACCTCGTCGCGTGCGAGTGTCTCCGTCTCGGGGTCGTCGACGATACGGAGGCGTCCTACAGCGGTTCCGGGATTGAGCACTGCGCTGCTTCGAGCCTCGTAGGCGTCGTTCGGAGCGATGACGGGGAATCCCGGTGATCCGCGCAGGATCTCCTCCTGACGAGACGAGTTCGGCTTGAATGCCAGCGGCGCGAAGAACGTCTGCTGGAGCGAAGCCATTGTCGACCGCAGGAGCGGCAGAGCCACCGTGTCGCCTTCCCACATCTCTACGCCGTAGCGGTCCAGCCCGGGGTAGTGGACGACCGAGCCGAGCACGAAGCGACGATCGTCGCTCTGGTAGCTCGCCTTGATCAGCGTGTCCGTATCCTGCGTGCTGAGGTACGTACGGTGGAGGAAGTCGACGTGGAAGGCGTACTTTCTGGTGTTGAGCCAGTATACCCGGTCGCCATGCGCCCGGTCGACGACGAACAGCAGCTGGCTGCGGTTGAACATGCGGCCGGCATTGGTATCGCCGCTCATGGCATCGTACATGTCGCGGTCCGCGATACGGGATACCGAGTCGGAAGACGTCAGACGTTCGGTCATGCCGGTTGCGTCCATTACGGAGGGCATGCCGATCATCACCGTGCCGCAGACGACTGCAAGAATTGCGGCTCCGGCGATCCTGACGCCTGTCTGCCTCGTCGATCCCGAAGCACTACCGGTCCTGCCAGGCATAGCTAACCTCCCATGCAGGAGCTGCCGCAGCGCCACTTGGTGTGCCTTGTAGTCGAAGCCGTCACTAGGAGACCCGTGATCAGCAGAACTGCCAGAACGCCTTGCGATGCCGCCCTTGTCGCACCAGAGGGGAGCACTCGGAACACGAACTGCTGGACGACCAAGGAGAGCAGCATGGTCGCGATCCCGTATGTGACGATCCAGTTGTTGGATGCGTCGTATCGGCTGAAACTTGCCGTGCATGTCCCGAGGGAGAGCTTGTGGCCATACAGGTAGGTCATGAACCATACTCCCAGCATGGCGGCGCTAAGGGCATGGGTGCTGAGCGCGGTAGGTCGCTTCACGTAGAGAAACGCAGAGATCGGCGCGAGCCCCACCGACAGAAGCATGGCGATCAGAGATGGAAAGCTAGTTCCTAGCCCGTACATCACCGGCTCCGTGGAGCAGGCCTGGAAGGCATAGGCAGGTTCGGACCATGCCTGCACCAGTAGAGCGATGATTCCGATGGGACATGCATTCTTCAGGTGGTCTGACATCAGGAAGCGGTTCGTCATGTCAGCGTCCTGCCTGCATCTGACGCCGGAAGATCACGACGTCGCCCTCCTGCCCTGGGCGAGGAGGAGGAACGTCGCCGCACGTCCGCGTCTCGTTCGACGTCGGGCGTGCACCGGTGCACAAGCCGTCGGCGGCCGCGGAGCCGTCGGAGCGGCGGCACTGCACCTCGATGGCGCGCGTCTGTCGTCCCGCCTGGCATGCCGACCATGCGCCGATGCCCGTCTGCACCCAGTCGTACCGGCAGCCGGTCGTGTCCGCGACCCGCTCGCTCGAGACCGGACGCGAGCCGGCGTCGCAGCGATCGTCGGTGCTGGGCGATCCGTCACCGCGGAGGCAGGACACGGTCCGCGTGCGCGTGGTCGTTCCGCACGCAGCCGGCGTCGTCCAGCCTCCCGTCTGCCATGAGAAGGTGCAGGCGCCGTAGTCGGTCGCAGGGCGCTCCAGCGCTTCCTGCGCGCCGCACGACGCCGAAGCCACCGTGACCCCGTCCTGTCGGACGCATTCGGCGGTACGGGTCGAGACCGTCTCGCCGCAGGCAGGAGCGGGCGCGCTCCAGTCCGAATAGTGCCACGAGGCGGTGCACACCGAATAGTCGGCCACGGTCTCCGAGGCTTCAGGACGGGTCGCGGTGCACGAGGCGTCGTTGGCCACGGCTCCGTCGGAGCGGCGACACAGCACCTCGCGCGTCCGCGTGGACGATCCGCAGGTGCGGGCCGGATCCGTCCATGCCCCGGCCTCCCACGAGAACCCGCAGGCCGAGAAGTCGACTACGTCGCGCCTGTCGTCCGGACGGGTCTCGGACGGGCAGCTTGCCTCTCCCGCCGCCTGGCCGTCCGAGCGCTCGCATCGGACGGTACGGTTCTGCACGGTCGTGCCGCAGGCGGGGACGGTGGCACCCCATGTCTCCGCCTTCCACGAGAAGGTGCATCCCGAGGTCTGTGCGGAGGTCTCGCTGGCCTGGGGGCGTGCGTCGGTCTCGCAGGAACTGTCCGACAGCGTGGCTCCCGTCCGGGGACCGATGCAGGTCACGGTGCGGGCACGGGTCGCCTCGCCGCAGGTCGTCGACCACTCTCCCCATCCGCCCGTCTGCCAGGCCGGAGCGTCGGATCCGAGGAACGTCGCCTGGACGGCTACCCCGGTCGAGTCGAAGCCGTAGTCGCCGTTGGGATCGACCGCGAACGCGACTGACTGGCCGGGCTCGAGATGCTTCTCGTAGGAGAACGAGGTGGACTGGCCGGGTTCGGAGAGCAGCTTCTGCCCCTCTCCCCACGAGACGGTGACGCCGGTCGGATAGTGATCGATGATCCTGAATCCGCCCGACAGGCGGTACGTGCCTTCCCTGGGTGCGGTGAAGACGACCGCTGTCGGCTCGAAGTACGCCGGGTGCAGGAAGAGCATGGAGGAGTCGAGGCCGATCGTCAGCCATTCCCCGTCGACCCTGGGCTTGTAGACGCCTGCGAACGCGACCTCCGCGTCGATGATGCAGTCTCCCTGCTCCTCCATGCAGCTGGCGTTCTTCTGCGTCGCGAGACGTCCGCCGACGGTGTAGCGGAAGGGGCTGGATGCATCCTCGTTCGCGTCCAGCGAGAACGATCCGTGCGCATCCCATGTCTGGGCGCTGGCCTGGGCCGTCATCATTGCGGTGGCCACCAGGAGGGCGACCTTCATATGTCTCATGTCGGATAGCCCCACGAATTTCGGGAAATTCTATCCTGAAATGCACCGACTACGTCAAGACGGAGATTTCAGGATCACTCCCTGCTCTCCTGCGTCGCTGTCTCATTTTCCGCCCCTGTCGGGTCTTTTCCATGCCGCGCATATAGAAAAGGGCCCCCGCGAGGGAGCCCTTCTGGCTGATCTCACGCGAAGACGGAGATCATCAGGCCGGTGTAGACGCAGGCGGCGAGCGCCGACGCCGTCCGGGCGACGATGGTGTACATTCGATTTCCCTTTGGTGAAGGCCTTCGGGATGGCCTCCGCTCCCACTTATTATGTTTTAGGAGCGCGCAACTATCGTACGCGGAAAATCGGGTCAATCGGCAATCGAGCGGACCTGTCCCATTTCGGCGATGCTCGTCGCCGCGGCGATCTGGCCGAGCACGCGCCTGATGGTGCGCACCGCGGTGTCGCTTTCCTCGAGACCATGCGAGATCAGCAGAGTGTCGAGCGCGCCCTCGAGATTGAGCGCGGCGTCGTTCGATCCGTCGACTCCGAGCGCCTCGCGGACGCCGCGGGCTGCAGAGGCCGGAGCCGCCGCGAGAACGGCGTCGGCCAGGTGGTCGACCATGATGTCGATCTCCTCCTGTCCGGTGGAGATGTCCTGGCCGTCGACGGACAGATGGTCGATCAGCGGATACGGGATGTCGGACCCCTCGATTCTCATGCCGGACAGGCTGTACCCGTTCAGCGCGTCGCGCAGGACGGTGCGGAGGGTCGGCTGCTGCTCGGAATGCTCTGTCATGTCGTTCCTCAGATGTCGCAGCGGGTACCGCCGTCTTCCTCGATCAGCGCCGGGCAGTAGCTGCCCTCGCCCTCTTCCAGATCCTGCGTCCGCCAGAAGCAGAGGAGCTCGGCGTCCGAGCGGAGCTGGAACTGGACGTTGCCGTAGTAGCCCTGGTGGTCGCAGATCGCAAACCATCCGGGCACGCCGTTGCTGCCGTCCTTGGCATAGGGGCGTCGCTCGCCGACCGGCCTGGGGCTGCGGCGATGATCGCTCCACAGGCGGTCGACCGTGTCCTCGAGATCGTCCTGCGCATCGTCGTCGATGACGAAGCCGAGCGCCTTCGCCGCGACCTGGCAGCGGAGCCAGTCCACCTCGTCGGCGCGCGGGTCCGCGGCGATCTGCGCCTCGAACGCTGCGGTGGCGACCTGATCGACGGTCGCGTGCTTGACGGGTGCATCCTGCGTCATGGTTTCCATGTCTCTCTCCTTGCCGGGTGTATCAGGCGTATTCGCGGATCTGCTCGGGCGTCGCCTGGCCGGACCAGAGCGCCTCGTTGAGGGGATGGCCGTCGTCCCATCCTTCCAGGCCGCCCCGGTCGAGGTGGCGCAGGATGGCATACTGCGCGGCGTCCATGTCGGATGCCAGCCGCTGCACCTCGACGTTGACGATCTGCGCCTGCACCGCGCTGCCGGCGGCTGCCAGCTCGGCGTGTAGAGCGTTCAGCACTTCGACCGCCCGCGTGAATGCGATCGCCCGGTCCTTGAGCGTGCCGAGGATGTCGTCGGGCTGGGGGACGCGCTCGCGGATCCAGCGGATGCCGTCGACGATGGCGTCCATCTGCGTCGCTCCGCTTCCCATGCCGAGACCGCGATCGTATATTCGCCGGATCATGTCCGGAGCGCCCGGAGGCTTCATGGAGAAGTGGAATCCGTGCGCGTCCGGTCCGCTGACGAAGCGCTGCCAGTCGTCGGGGATGCAGTCGAGCGCCGCGCCCGGAGTCGCGGAGCCGGTCATTCGGTCGAGTACCTCGTGGACGAGGGTGCGGACTGCGTTGTCGATCATGATTTTTCTCGCATGACGGAGTGCGGTGCGACCATCGGCCGGCGCACTACGTGTGGGTGCAGCGCCGGTCCGAAGATCGAGACGGCGTCGAGGCAGGCGGTGGTTATGGCGTCCTCGTCCACGTCGGGCGAGGTCGAGACGAAGCGATGCGCATCGATCGTCTCCCAGTGCGGCTTCTCGACATACGCCTCGGCGGCGCGGTCGAACGACCGGGGTCCGAGCGCGTCCCATGCCTGGCCGTCCGGCCCCCGCGCCGCGAAGTGGAGGAAGTCGTCTCCTCCCTCCTCGGCGACACCGAGCACCGGCCAGCCGCACATCCAGTGGAGCGAGAAGGCGAGCGCCAGGCAGTCACCCTCGAGATAGCCGTGGATGACCGCCTCCATCTCCTGCGTGGATCGGCGGTCGGGCATGGCTCAGGCGCCGTGGTCGACGATGCCGAGATGCTCGCTGACGTCCTGGCCCACCAGCACGCCCAGCGAGGGATGGCCGTGACGATCGACGTAGGTGACGCTCTCGCCCATGAACGACCCTTTCCTGGTCTTGAAAAGCAGGCCCCGGCTTTTGTAGCCGCCCACGTTTCGCGCCTTCACGCGGTCGTACCGGTTGCCGTCGAGGTAGCCGCGGTTGCGCTCCTCGTTCCAGTATCCCCGTTCCTTCATCACGTCCTCGGGGACGATCGAGCCTTCCGTCACGTAGACGACGGTCTCGCCCTCGCTCCAGCGCGGCGTGCCGTCCTTCTGGAGGTTGGCGACGACCTCGTGGGTCGCGTCGCCGTCCTTGACGGTGACGATGGTCAGGTTCTCGCCGTGGCGGCGTACGCCGGCGAGGGTGGCGATGCGTGCGGTCATCCGATCGTTCCTTGCTGTATCAGGCGGCCGTCAGGGCGTCGAGCGACTGCCGCAGACGGTCCGCATAGGGGTAGGGGAAGCCTTCGCGTGCCAGCCGGTCCAGGACCTCGCGTGTGGGCTCCAGGTACTGCACGACCGGAAGGTCGCGCAGCATGAAGATCAGGCCGTCGACGTCGGGGTCGTCCGCATGCGGCGTGTCCTGCGCGAAGCCGAGCATGTCCATCGCCAGGCGGAAGACGACGCCCTCGTCGTCCATCGGCGTCGGCGGGGTACGCTGCATGGTGGTCATGCCGGTGACTGCGTCTTTCACGGGCATCATTCGACCGGGCGTGGGCGGAATGAGGGTATCGAGAGGAAGGCGCGTGCCTTCAGGGATTCCGACGATGATCATGTCATGTGTCTCCGGTATCGGAAAAGACTGGTTCAGGCGGCGAGACCGAAGTCACGGTCGAGGTCGGCGCGCCCGCGCAGGATCTTGGGGAACTCCATGTTTCCCGCATCGTCCAGGCCGAAGTGCCGCGTCTCGACGATGAACTGCGATCCGCGCGAGCGTACCCAGTTCAGGTCGAGATCCTTGCTCCAGGAGCCGACCTTGCCCGCCGGGACGATCGCGCCGTCGACCACGCGACCGAGGTGGAACACCGCACCGATCATGTCGGGACCTGCGCCGCCGACGATCTTGAGGACCACCAGGTCCTCGGTGACCGTGCGCTTGATCTTCCAGCTGTCTCCGCGCTTCACGTTGCCGTTGGTGTTGAGCTTGTGGGCCGCGCGCCGGTCCCAGGTGACCACGCCTTCCCAGTCGCGGACGCGGATCAGATCCTCCATGGCGGCGTAGGTCGGCGCATCGCAGACCTCGGCCCGGTGGACGTCGTCGCCCAGCCGGCCGGTGAACGCCTCGACCAGCTGGAAGCGGCGGTCCTGCGACATGGATGCGAGCTTCCCGTCGATGTCGAGCATGTCGAAGACGCCGAGTCGCGCCTGCATGTCGCCGCCGCGGCCGTTGATCGCCGCCTGGATCGCCGAGGTGGTGTCGACGCCGTGGACGTAGAGCTCCGCGTCGATCAGCAGTCCCTCGGGCTGGCCTGCGAACTGCGCGGCGAGATGCGGGAACATCGGCGTATAGTCGATCGACCAGCTGCGGCTCCAGATCGTGGCGCCGGCCGGACCGGTCAGGACGTGCGCGCGGAAGCCGTTGTACTTGCGCATGTGGGTGAGATTGCCCTCGGCGTTCAGCCTGTCGAACAGCTTCGGGTCCATCTGCTGCTGCGGCTTCTGCAGCGCCCAGTTCGCCGGAACGGTCATCTCTTTTCCTTCGCTATGCCTGTCTCAGCATCGCCGTCTCAGACCGCCGGCGGCACGCCTACCCAGTGCATCGCCACGACCGTGTCGTCGCCCATCACCTCGCCGGCCAGCCGACGGTCGCCTATGAACGTGTCGATGACGGTGGTCGGATCGGCCACGTCGGCGCGAAGCTCGCACAGAAGCCCGTCGGCCATCTCGGCGACGTCGATCACGATGCCGGGTCGACCGCGTGCCTGCATGGCGTCCCGCAGGCGTATGACCACGCCTCCGTCGCCGAGCGCGATGGCCAGCGTCCTGTCGACGGCCAGCATCGGCTCGTAGTCGGTGCCTGACAGATCGTGCCTGCGCACGACGATCCGGTAGGTCTCCTGGCCCTCGTGGGGGCGGCCCTGCTTGATGGCGAGAGTGGTCATCCGGTCTCCTGTGTCGAGCGATGGCGGTCCACGCCTGTGCGCGTAGTGCCATCATACGGAACGAAAGGGCAACCCCGGGACTGTGGGGGCGGGAGTCCTGCTCCCGCCCGCAGCCGTCAGACCGGGTCGCCGATGTCGGGCTGGCGCTTCAGATGATCGACGTCGTCGGGCAGGACAGTGCGCAGCACGCCCGCGTCCACCCGCCCCTGCTCTACCTCGCTCCAGTCGCGTCCGCAGCCGGAGCATCTGCCGGTGTCGTAGTCGATCGTCTGGTCGCAGTCGTCGCAGACCGAATCGTCAGGCCGGTCGTCGGCGTTCTCGTCGTCCTCTTCGGCCTGGGACGCCAGAGGCATAGGGCTGTCCCCATCCGTGGTGCCGGTCTGTTCCTCGTTGGAATCCAGGCCGCAGGTGATGCAGACGCCGCTTCCGTCCTGCGCCGTCTCGCCGCAGTTGTCGCAGGACCAGTCCTCGTCGGCGTCCTGCTCCTTGGCCATCCTGCGGTCGTCGAGATAGCCGGCGATCCCGTCGGCGACCTCCACGTAGAAGGGCCCCTTCCAGTTGCGGATCCAGTCGGGCGCAAGGACCGCCATCTGGAACCCGTCCGAGCTGTCGCGGTAGTCCTCCACGGCCCGGGCGGCCTTGGCCCCCATGAGCAGGACCTCGACGGTGACGTCGATGTCGGTCTCGCCCTCGGGGTCGGTGTCGAGGGCGTCGTCCTTGACCCATGTCTGCGGGCCGAACCTTGCGGTGACGGCCTCGTGGTCGGCGCCCAGCAGGATCGCGACGGTTTCGTGCCAGTCGCGGATGTCATCCACCTTCGCTGCCAGGTCGACCGGCAGCATGACCTCGAGCTCGATCCGGCCGAAGAACGTGTCGTCGTGGCACCGGATGATGCCGCCGACCCGACCGATCGCCTCGGCCCTTGCCTCGACATAGGTCTGGAACGAGCGCAGCGCGAGAACCGCCTGCTCGTGGCCGTCATACTCCTCGCCGGCGGTGATGGCGAAGTGCAGCCTGCCGTCGACGCGCGCCATGCGCCACGCATCCGCCCAGTTGACGGGATCGCAGTGGACGTGGATGTCGTCCTCCGCCGTCAGCAGATGACGCCAGTCCGCGACCTCCGGATCGTTCGATTCGCCCTGGTTGTCGATGACATAGACGATGTCGGGCTTCTTCTCGGTCGTGTCTCGGGTCGACGTCAGCGTGAAGGCCGTTCGCCCGTCGTCGAGCGTACGCGTCGCGACCGAGGAGACGGTCAGCGAGAGAGACCCTTCGATCGGTTCGGCTGCCGCCCCGGCGGTCTCGAATGCGTCGTCCGGCATCCGCAGCAGGCCGCCGTACGGCGACACCCCGAGGCGGACGTGGCGGGTCGCGGCCGGCAGAGCCTCCGTCTCCAGCGCATATACCGCATCGCTCAGCGGGTCGCGCAGGACGGTGAGCCTCTGGCCGTCGTGCCAGGCGACGCCCAGCATCTCGGCAGCAGGGGGATCGAAGCGGCCTTCCTTCATGGCGGCGACGAAGGCGTTGCCGTCGAGGAAGCCGAAGGTCTCCGATGCGATCTCGAGGATCGCGGACCTCCTCCAGTCGACGCCGCGCGAGGCGAGCGCCTTCTGGAGCCGGTCGAGTATGATGTTCTGTGTGGTCGAACGCATGTGCTTCTCCGTTCGGGCTGGCCGGCATGGGAGTGCGGATGGTCCCTCTGTCCGCGAGCGCCGGCCGCCCAATCGAGAGGAGCGGTGTATGGTCGTTCACGGTCGTTTCGATACGACGCTTCACCGTCGCGCGGATGCGCTGGGACCGGCGGGCGCTGTCGTGGCCCGGAAGGCGGATGATCCGGCTTCCTCGTAGCCGCCGCGGCGACGGGCGGCGGCTACGGGGAGGTCGGAGGAGCGGCGCACTCGGGCGCCGCTCTTCCCTATCGTTCGAGGACGGACTCGTCGAGACCGACGAGCGGCATCCATCCTCCGTCGATCTCTATCTCTATGTCCGTGCAGGAGACGGTCACGGAGCTTCGTCTTTCTCCCATCATGTCCCCGTTCGGATCCCTCGCGCTACTCTTCGGGCGCGGAAAGCGCAGGACGAACGACGGCTCGGCCGACCGGAGCTGCTCCTGATAGTAGCGGGCTCCCTCGAGGTCGTCGCAGAAGAATACAAAGCCCTCCACGGCCAGCTCGTCCGGCCACATGCCGCGTGTTCCGTCGTTGGGAACGAGGCCGATGCGGGCGATGTCCGGAACGTACGACGCGATCGTGGCATGATAGCCGTAGCGGATCGATGGCATGACGGTTCTCCGTGAGGCTCAGTTTGCGGTCATGACGTGCTCGAGCTTCAGATCGCGCACGATGCCGAGGATCGCATCGACGTGGGCGTAGCCGACGATGTCGCTCGTCCGCTCGGTGCAGGACTCCTTTCGGAACAGCACGAACTCGACCACGTCGCTCTCGCGGAACTTGATCGCCACCTGCTCGGTGAACTGGCAGACGCCGTCCACCTTTCCGCTCTGCCACACCAGCCGTGCGAGACCGTCGTGCTGGATGAAGGCGCCGGGCTGCCTGACGCCGGGGAGGCGGGCGGCGAACGTCCTGGCGTTCTCCAGCGACGGCAGGGAGATGGGCCTGTCCCTCTCCCCGTCCTCGATGGCCTGCGGGACCAGTACCTGCAGACGGTCGATCCGCTCCTGGAAGCGATCCCACCATGCCGGCAGGGTCACGACTGGTCCCCGCCCTCGTGGATCTCGATGTTGACGTTGTCGCGCCTGGTGACCTCGACGTCGATGCCCTTGTGGAGCAGACCGGCGCGGAGACGGAACTCGGCGATCGCGTCGTCTTCCGTGTCGCCGACGCCGATGGCTCCGACCGAGATCTGCGTGCCCAGCGGCTGCTTGGGCACGGCGAAGACCGTCCAGAACGCCTCGCGCTCGTCGATATGGTTCAGGACCGTGCAGATCTTCACTCTATCGGACATGGTCGTGCTCCTCAGTAGCGGCCGTACGGCGGACTGCCGTAGAAGT
>Ga0308158_10000641_pt1 | contig 50337 bp, 44 predicted proteins | sample PhyBR2_FD_201038 | JGI IMG/M metagenome (GOLD analysis project Ga0308158, IMG submission 201038) | Phyllosphere microbial communities from UC Gill Tract Community Farm, Albany, California, United States - DLSLB.R2 | ecosystem: Host-associated > Plants > Phyllosphere > Unclassified | place: USA... | reverse complement strand
ACAACCCGTTCCAGGACAACGGCATCAAGTTCTTCTCCGGCCATGGCACCAAGCTGCCGGACGCAGTGGAACTGGAAATCGAAGACGCGATCGACCAGCCGATGGGCTGCGTGTCGTCGGACAAGCTTGGCCGCGTATCGCGTCTGCGCGATGCCCAGGGCCGCTACATCGAATTCTGCAAGAGCACGTTCCCGAACGAACTGGACCTGCGCGGCCTGAAGATCGTCGTCGACAGCGCCCACGGCGCCGCCTACAACATCGCCCCGCACGTGTTCCATGAACTGGGCGCCGAAGTCATCTCCATTGGCGCGCAGCCGGACGGCTTCAACATCAACGCCGGCTTTGGCGCCACCGCGCCACAAGCGCTGTCGGAAGCCGTCGTCGCCAACAAGGCCGACCTGGGTATCGCGCTTGACGGCGACGCCGACCGTCTGATCATGGTCGACGCGACCGGCCGTGTCTACAACGGCGACGAGCTGCTGTACGTGATGGTGCGTGACCGCATGAGCACCGGCCCCGTGGCCGGCGCTGTGGGCACCCTGATGACGAATATGGCGCTCGAAGTGGCGTTCAAGGAAATGGGCATCGGCTTTGCGCGCGCCAAGGTGGGCGACCGCTACGTGCTCGAAGTGATGAAGGAGCGCGGCTGGCTGTTCGGCGGCGAAGGTTCGGGCCACCTGCTGGCACTTGACAAGCACAGCACCGGCGACGGCATCGTCTCGGCCCTGCAAGTGCTGTCGGCACTGGTACGCGGCAACAAGTCGCTGGCCGAATGCTGCAACGAACTCACGTTGTTCCCGCAAACCCTGATCAACAAGAAAGTCGCGCCAGGCTTTGATTGGACGGCCGATGCGGCGATGGTCGCCGAGAAAGAAGCGGTCGAGCGTGAGCTGGGCGACAATGGCCGCGTACTGATCCGTGCATCGGGTACCGAGCCGTTGATCCGGGTGATGGTCGAGGCAAAAGAGGCGGAACTTGCCGACAGCCTGGCGCGCCGGATTGCGGCCAAGTTGTCGGCATAAATAGTGCGAGCGGTGCGCTGGAATTGAACCCGACAAGGGCTGGCGCTTCGCGAACGATTGTCATATAATGTTGCCCACGGCGGAGTGTAGCGCAGCCCGGTAGCGCACCTGGTTTGGGACCAGGGGGTCCAAGGTTCGAATCCTTGTACTCCGACCAGCAAGATTCATCAGAACAGGCCGTCATCGACGGCCTGTTTTGTTTTCCGATCTCATCGTTTTGCACCGCCCTTAGCTCAGTCGGATAGAGCAACAGCCTTCTAAGCTGTGGGTCGGGGGTTCTTATTGTGGGAACCTAGAGATGCATATTGCAGTCAGAGATTCCGTCCTTAGCTCAGTTGGATAGAGCAACCGCCTTCTAAGCGGTAGGCCGCCTGTTCGAATCAGGCAGGACGGACCAATTCCTTTAAAATCAATTACTTACATCGGCGCCCCTCCTTTAAAGTTGGCCCGCTTCTCGTAAGCACGCATCTGAGTTGCATATTTCAGGCGTTGTTGATAGACTTATTCCCAGATGCATATTATGGGAGTTTATCTTGGCACGTACTAGGCGGCACGTTAGCTTGATTGAGAGTACGAGTGAAAATTTTCACTCGTTCGCATTGCTGGGCCCCACCGGTGCCGAGTTGCCTTCGTTTGCCGCCTTCGCTAAGACCCTTCGAAGCTCCCCATTCAACACTCGAACTAAATACTGTTCTTCAGTAGCGGATTTTTTCGACTTTTATTTCGAGGCCGTCTTGCATCTGACGGTTGAATCTGAAAGTGTATTGCTGACTAAAGAACAATTGGTCTCGATTATTACGGCCTGGCCATCTTATTTGACAGATGGGGAGTCCTCCGGTGATTCTCTGGCAGCAGAAGTTGCTAAAACTCTTCCCTCGCCTCGTGTTTTAGGCTCAACTGCTGCCAATAAACAAGTAGCGCTAAGTCGTTTTTTGCGTCGCTCTGAACGGCTCAGGCGGCAGTCCGAGGAATTTTCCACGCTTGGATTGTTGACTTTAAAGGTTGACTATGAGCCCTTGTTAAAAGAGCTGGGTCAACTGCGCGCAATTGGTATATCGGAAAGATTTCAAATACTTCGCACAAGTATGCTAGGCAGTCTTACATCCAGCCAGTCAACTCGTGAGATGGCTCTTACTGCCAATGTGGTAGAGAATTTCGATCGCAATCGTGCCTTCCCACTGAACCGTTTTGAAGAATTTGTGGATGCGCTGCCGTCATACAGGGACAAATCTCTATATTGCCTTTATGCAGCAAGTGGGTGTCGCAGTCACGAAGGATTACAGTTGCTATGGTCCGATGTCGACATTATAAACGGTGAGATTAAGCTCATATCTCCCTTTGTCCGCCCCAATCATTCGAGTTATGCTGCTTTGACACCCCTTGAGCGGGACTTGTTAGCCTGGAAAGGGCGGGAAACCAACGACACTTTTTTAATTGAACCCTACCTTTCGATGTTTTTCGAGAACTTGGAGCATTACCACCGAGAAGAGTATTACCCGCACGGGCGACATCAATTTGTATTTCAAATTGCTAAGCGCCCTTCTCGAGGTAAGCCTTATTTTTTAACAGATACGTCGACACGCCAAGAAGTATTTGACACGGCCGCTAAGAAGATCGGTTTAGATAAGGCTGCCGCTGGGCCCCACTCGCTTCGACATGCTTACGGGACATACTTACTTAATTACATGCCGTTACAAAACGGCGGGTATGGTTTACCCATTGGCTCTGTCCGCGTGGCAATGGCTCATGCCTCAGTTAAATCTACAGAGAAGTATGCCCTTCTTGACAAAGATCTACTGTCCGCACAAGTTCAATTCGCAAATTTACAGGTATTTCACCAAGGGAATGTCCGTGGTCAATTGGATTTCAAAATTGAGGCACTTGCAAGACAAATTACTAAGCTAAAAGGGCTTCAGAAAGACATTTCCAATGGTTAACAAGACTGATAAGATTGTTTTCCACTTTTCGGGCAAAAAATTAGATATTGCGATAAGAAACGCTTTAAAGGCTGCTTCTCATTCGATTGTAACTTCGTATAATTTAGGCCACGTTGACCTGTCAACGGTGACTACGAAAACCAACTTGGTGCTGGCTTTTAACAAGTTCGTCGAGTTGGGTATCCTACCGTCTAAATCCGAGTTGGGAGATACTTATATATTTAATGCATTGAAGATATCGCAAAGCAACTCTGGCCAACAAGAGTTTGAGGCGTTTATCGTAGTACAAGATAATGCAAATCTGCGCTATAGCAAAACATATTTGCCGTATGTTAAGCGCGGGTTAGGCTTTTTCTTGCTTTCACTTCATTGCTCCAAAGCCATTACTTTGCCCATGAGCTTCAAGTGGCCTAGTTCCCAAGTGAGCTCTGAATCTACTTATGCTTCAAGATTGGTATGCAAGGATTCAGAGATTCTAACATTTATTCGTAGTATCGACACCACGGGTGAAACTCCGTTGGATTCAGCATTTGAAGAATTGCGTGGCGATAAGAAGCGGGTTGAGTGGTTTGCCACTTACGCCACCAAAGTTGTGTTGGCTTGTGGTTGGCACGCTCCTGAAACTGCGTGTTTGGATGATTTGCAGGAAGTGTACGGGAGCCAGTCCAGCCAGCCGAGTGGCGACTTGCAAGGCGTTTCCGCATTCGCCACCCTCATAGAAGTGCTAGCGAAGAAATTCCGCAAACGGCTTCCTGCTGAATTCTTGACACCGGTAGATTGGAGCCGTCGCATTACGGCAATTCGTTCGGACAAAACTATCGCGGGCAGGGCAGCCAGGGCTTATGCTACAGATGCAATGTCAGTTTCGGCTGTATCGGATGGCGTTGGTGGTCCAGTTATTGGTTTGCGCAAAGAAGAGCCAGAGCTAACTCACGATGAACATTTCGGCCGGTTAGCGAAATGTGAGCCAGCAATCGGACACCCAGATAGATTAATGAAAGCGATCGAAACAGCTAATGGGGATTTTGATTTTGAAGGTTGTCTCACTTACTGGTTGGAAATTCAAAAGGCCTTTCTCAAAAAGAAGCGAGAAACTTCGCGTGGACGTCTTGCCGCGTTGGGCTATTTGAATATTTACCTCTACTTTTATTTGCCGTTTTGGTACATGAAAGAAGAAACGTCGATTCCTTTTCCATCAACGCCGGATAAGCTTATTGGAGCGCTGTTTGTATCCAGATTGCTCGATTCCAACGAAAAGCTTCCTAAGACGCTAGTTGAATTTATCGAGGCTCGCTCTAAAGCCGCTGGTTGGGATGATAGAAGCCATTATGGAGTTTTAAAGCAAGTCGAAATGTTTTTTGATTTCATAATTAGGAATAGTCATAAAATTAGGGACTCTTCGAAGTTTTCCCAACCTCTTGCAGCCGACGATTATCCTACTTCGCGCGGCTATCTCGGCACAAATAAGGTGCCCATGCCTAGACGTTTCCTCGGAGCCTTCATAGCGTATATGGAGTCCTTCAGGACCTACGTTCAGTATGTAACGGACCGTCGAATTGACGGCAGTTTGGCGGATGTCGAAGTTTTGGAGTTGACAAAATTTAAAGATTTTGTCGATGTAAAGTCGAGCGCCGATGCTATTGGATACGTTCCTCTGATTTTCCTAAAAGGAAAGACTATACCACTTTGGTATCTACCGGGCTTTCCTAAAGTCGATTGGATGTTGTTGGCAGAGTCTAAGCAATATGCTGCGTTACCCCATCCTCATGCTCTCAATCAGCTAACCGTCGCTCTTTATACTGGATTGAGAAATAACCATATTCAGTGGTTAGATGCGGATAAATTTGACAGTCTAGCAGACTCACTTGACGGCGATTATACACTTCTGTTCGTCAATACCGATAAGGTTAAGAAAAAGCCGTGGGCGCCTGAGGTGAATGTGCAGGTCATCCATATCTTGAGGGACCAATTGCGCTGGCGTAATGCTGTAAAAGTTAATGCATTTCAAGTCCCACAGTTTTACAACGGTGCCGCTACCACAAGCTACCCAAAATTTCTTCCCTTATTTTCTTATGGTCAGAACGGGAAACCTCACCATGATGATGTTTATGCCAACATGTGGAAAGATGTGGTCTTTGCATTCCAAGGCTTTATGCTGGGCCAAAAGGAGCTTTTAGGAGAGAGTTTCCCATTAGTCGCGCGCCTTCGTCCTGCCGGTGTTGCTTTTAAAGATGATGATCATCAGCGAAAGTACGCCGAATTTTCTGAAATAGTCGACAATAAGGTTGCTCTCAAAGTCGCAACAGAGATTACACCTCATAGCGCACGCGCGAGTGTCGTCAGTGAGCTGATCAAGTTGCTACCGGCCGCCCTTATCGGTGGCCGTATTACCGGACAGACCGAAGGTACGGTTTACCATTACGTGGTTCCCGACACGGAAGAGGTTAAGGCTGACCAAGTGCATCAAGCAATGCATCTCCGGGATCTAGCGCGCAGGCAGCACGCCTCCAACGTGACAGGTTTGCCTAGTGGTCCAGCCGCTAGTCCTTATCTAAAAGCGGACGAGGTTAACTCCAACCTGGCGAGAAGCCTCAAGGTTGACATTACAGAGGCATTTGCGCGGTATGGATGCATCAGCCTCTCAATGGGCGAAATGGAATCCGGGATGGAAATTCTTGAAAGCATTGGCGTCGGCAATGCGGCCTTCAATAAAACAGAAATTTGTCCGTATGGCAATCAATGTCCGCCTTATATTATCAGAGAGCTAAGAGGCATTCGTCGTTGCGGAGTCTGCCCCGTAGCAGTGCGGTCGATTGACCACCTCCCCGCAATTTGTGCGAAGCAAAAACAATTCGCAGAAATTCTTTCGGACCTCGATGGGCAGTTGAGCGCGGTCGCCACCGGAATGTCATTGACGCTAAACGAGGTAGACGCTATTGAGCAGGAGCGGCAGCGCATTGGGGAGGAGCTTACCGGCTGGGAACTGAGTATCGAGGTCCTTGAGCGCGTCCGACAAAGAATTTCATCCGGCGAAGATAGTAGGCAGTGGGTCGTCGAACGGCCTGAAATTCTTATCAAGCAACTTAAACAGGTTTCTTCGCGTAGTGATTCGAGTGACTACTTACTGGCTCGATTGTCTGAGTGCGTGAGCTATCCAGGTTTTCAAAGTCCAAAAATATCAAGGCAGTTCGATATGCTTCGTAGGCGTATTCTGGTGAAGGCAGGTGCATCGCTAGACGAAGTCTTGTCGTTGAACTCAGCTGTGGATGCGGCGGCTGAGTGTGCGGGTGTAATACGGACATTGGCTGCGGCGCACAAACTGAGTGCTTCCGATATTGCTCTGCTCCTAACCACGGACAGTCATCTTTCCCGCCATAGCGGCCCAACAAATTTGAGGATTGTAAACAATGGCTAGGACCCCTAAAAAAGTGAATACCTTTGCCGGATATCAAGAGGGCAAGCAAAGCGGTAGGGAGGAGCTGATTCGAGAATATCTTACAGTAGCAAAGAAAAGTCGCGCGCAGTTCGCATATCCAACCGATTTGGCCAAAATGGTCGCTGCGCATATTAGCAATGTGCAGGGGGTACCGTGTTGCTATACCACTTTGCTTCGCAATCTCCGGTATCGGGCTTTAATTTGTGGCTACCAAGCCGAAGAAATCTTGCCTGGTGCGATAAATCAAGTAGTGTCGAAAAGTACCGCGAGCGCTGTCGAGCAGGCGCAGGTAACGCAACTTCAGCTCTCATTGCGAAATTTGGCCAGCGAAAATCAACGTCTAAAGTCTCATATTTCGTCTTTTAAGAGTTCCGTGGAGCCTGCGCGGTTTATCGTTCCGGCAGTAAGCTCTTTGCAGGATCTCGGGATGGAAGAGAAATTCATTTCGACCTGCGTGGCCCTTTTGAGGGTGCTCGAAAAATTCGGGGACTTCGTTAGCGTTGATACCGATGCAAAGAAGATTATGGATTTAGAGCCAAGGCCCCATAAGGTACTCGTTGATGAACGGCTGGCAGGCCCGTTCATTTCTTGGCTGCTCTCAAACAGGACGGTTAGTAATGGCTAATGGAGCTCAAATTGCGGAAAAAAACTTCCAGCGATTTGTAAAATGGATATCTGCTAAAACCAATGCTGATTTCAAAGCCCTCGAACGTCGAGGATTACTTAACAGAACAGAAATATTTAGGGAATGCGGTTTTGCACGTTCCGTGTTGAGTCAAAATCCGCGAATCAAGGCTAGGCTACAGAAACTCGAGGCCGAACTGCGCGTGCAGGGCGTCCTGCCCCTTGAGAATGAAGGGAATGAAGGGGACGTCTCGGCCGAGTCGCCCTTGGGTGAGACTGGCGCGCATAAGCGTATGGTGGGTAGTGCCAGGCTGTTCCGTTTGGAGCAGGATAATGCCGCCTTGCTTCAGGAAAACGCTGAACTCAAGCGACAGCTGTCTAAGTTCACCATGCTGCAAAATGCCTTGTCGCTAACTGGACGGATTCCGCGTTGAGCCATACTGTTATTCGAGTGAGCCAAATACGTAGTGCCGGTCCCAAGAGGCGTGGTGGGGTCATCTTCAGCGGACGTGCTGTCAGCGACAGCGGTGAAATTATAGAGGAAGGAACGTTGTATGTTGTCGTTGCCCGGCATGACGTCATCGACGCTGGACTGGTTGAGCCAGGCCAGTGGTGGCGTGTCGCTGGAGATATGACCGAGCAGGTTAGGATTGTCAACAACTACAAATATCGCGAATGGCAGGTCGCGGCCGTCACGGCGGAGCTCGTGCGACCCTCAGGGCAGCACCTAATCGCGTTGATGGCTCACTCACCAGCCTTCGCGGGTGTCGGAATGGTAAAAGCCAGAAGGCTCTGGGATCGCTTTGGTGAGCGGCTTTACGAGTTGCTGGAAACGGGTGACGTCGATACCCTGTCCTCAGTTCTTACCGTTGACGTGGCACGTCAAGCAGTCGCTGCTTGGACGCGGCTTCAAGATACCAAAACGCTTCAGTGGCTGCACACGCATGGTTTCCCAGTTGAGTTGGGAAAGAAGCTTATAGCATTTTTCGGAAAGGACACGTCAACGGCCATTGAAGCGGACCCTTACCGACTGTTGAGCTTCTGCGCCGGATGGCGTGAAGTAGATTTGCTAGCGCTCGACTACTTCAAGGTCGGTCTTGATGACCGACGCCGCCTTCGTGGTGCTGTAGAAGAGGCGCTGTACCGTGTCATTGCTGCCGGAAATACCGCGACCTCCATTTATGGCCTGAAGAGCCGTCTAGCCCAGCTACTAGGCTCGCAGCGGTCTTCGAAAGAATGGCAGCGTCTGGTCTCCGACGTGATTGATGAGGGCCCTGAACACGCCAGCTTCGCCGTTGGGCCGACCGGGCTAATTCATCCGGTCGGTCCGTTGGTCCTGGAGATGACCATCGCCGGGGCGATTGCGGACCGGCTGCGAGAGAGGAACACGTGCCGACTGCTCACATCCGATAATGTTGAGACGGTGATCGCCGAATATGAATCGACTTTACCCTATACGCTGACATTAGAGCAAAAAGCTGCTGTGCAGCTAGCCGCTGCATGGGGTTTTGCTATAGTTGTAGGGGGCGCTGGCGTCGGCAAAACCACTGTGCTGAAAACGCTGTATCAGGTTTATGACGCTGCAGGAGTCACCTTGCATCAAATTGCCCTAGCTGGTAGTGCGGCAAGGCGCATGTCCGAGGTCACGGGGCGTCCGGCTAGCACCATTACGGCCTTTTTGCAAAAAGTCAATTCCGTTGATTTGACCCGTCAGATTGTAATCGTTGTAGATGATGCGTCTATGCTCGACGTCATCACGATGTCAAAGCTGTGCGAGGTGCTTCCACCGCATGTCCGCATTTTGCTGGCTGGAGATTCGTCACAGTTGATGCCAGTCGGCCTTGGACTTATTCTGCACGCATTGGTCGACATCCCGGACATGCCCGTAGTCGAGCTGACGGCAGTCAAACGCTATGGTAGTCTTATCGCATCTGCCGCTCAGGATGTTCGTGCCGGTCGATGGCCGAATCTCTCCACCAATCTCAAAGATTCGATTTCGTTCTTGCCTTGCAAGCAGGATGGCATAACTAATTTTGTCGTGAGTCTGTATGATGCCGCTCCAGTAGAAACAAAGATTCTTTGCGCTAAGCGTAGTGGCCCAGATGGCGTGAAAGCGATTAATTACGCCTGCCAGGTACGTTACACCCACAATGGCGAACATTTAGTGATCTGGAATGAAGAATTCGAGCAGCAGCAAGGCACGGGCTTGTATTTGCACGACCTAGTCACCTGTAATCGTGATCGGTGGGATGTTGGTATTCAAAATGGTTCACTTGGACGTATAGTTTCGATCGAGGAGGTGCCGTTCATTGAATCTGATGACAATGAGCTTGGTAAGGTGTTAGGAAGCATCAGGTGGGATGATGGCGTCGTGCGCCCTTTATACGAGTCGATGCTCGATGATTTGGAGCTGGGTTACGGCATCACCGTGCACGATGCACAGGGTTCTCAATGGCCCATCGTCATCGTTCCCTTAACGGCAAACCGAGTGTTGGACCGTACGCTGATTTATGCCGCGATAACGTGCGCGCGTACGAAAGTGATCCTAGTCGGTGACCCGGCCGCAGCAAAGGCTGCTGTAGAGGCGCTACCCAAGTCGTACTATCGCCAAACCGGATTGAAAATTTGGTTGGCGCAGGCCCTAGCTGTTTGACTATAAAAGAGGGTGATACGAGATTCAGCAAATTAGGTCCCGGGTTTATGCAATTTTCAAGCGGGCCAACTGAAGTAGGGGTTACCATCAACGTGTTGGATCCGGTCCTTTCTGGCTGGGTTTTCAATGTGCCGCGAAGATTGATTTTTACGCCGAAGCGAAGCTGCCATTCCGCAATCCCGACCCTTCAATTAGCCTGTTGCGGAAAACGAATGCGAAGACAGGCGGCCGAAACGGGCAGCCCGCTGGTAATGCTCGGCAAAGTATGTTGACTTCGAAGCACAGGCCGCTAGTGGCGATGCCTCCGCGCCGCGCCTGTCGCGCATCAAAAGCGGCCGGCAGCCGTACCCAACGGTGCTAATGATTAAAATCCTGGTGCTGCAGCAGCTCTACAACTTGGCCGACGTTGCGCTGCAATACTAACTACTGGATCGACGCAGCTTTCGGAATTTCTCGCTGTGACCTAGAAAAGTAGCATTCCAGACGCCAAAACGATCTGGTTGTTCCGCGATCGTTTGGCCCAGGCTTGCGTCGGTAATCAGGTATTGGAGCAAGGCTAGCACAACTGCACATGCAAGCCCGCATGGCTTATTGCGGTAGGTCGTCGATGCCTCCCTAGTTCAGGTGCCGGTTCATCGCAACAAGTGTGAAGAGGCGCCAGTGGTCAAAGAAGGCAACATGTCGCTCACTTAAAAAGAGCACAAGCGCGCTCAGAAAGACATCAATGCAAAGTGGAACAAACGAATTGCAAGTACCACTTCTGCTACAAGCTCTAGGCCAGCATGGACACTGGTCACAGGCTGATTCGGAAAATTGCCGTCACCGATGCTGCCGTAGCCGACATTACTTTTCGAAACATTACTTTTTGAAACATTACTAATCCCAGCAATACCGGCCCTGACGTGCCAATCGCGGCTACTTCAGCATCGAACGGAAAGCTACGCTCAAGCAGGCCAGCTGGCGTGTTCATATCCAGCGTCGAAGCCACGCGAGCACGGGTCTCTCCGAAATCCAGAATCGGCGCAACGGTCGTATCGCCACACCGCGTGCCTGCGTCGAGAATGTGTTTGGCGCCTTGGCGCGACGGGTGGAAAGCTGGCGCGCTGCATGGGCATTGTCCCGACGATCTTTGCTTGGCAGCTCAAAGCGGCGAACTACAACCTAGAATGGTTCGTCTTCTTGAAGAAAGCAGCTCGGCACCGTTCTAACCGACGTCACGGCGGGCCCGTGTGCCCGCTTGCAGGCGCGTTGCGGGCGTTTGAACGCTGCCAGATAGGTTCAGGTGAGAACACAGCGCGCTGAGACAACTCGAAATTCAATGAAAGGTAACTGTTTAGCTAGCTCACGACGAAGACATAGAATTATTCGAGGTGACATTAAGATAGAAAAGATTGTCACCAAAGCTAACTACACAGAAACCGCATTCGCTGCAGTTACCGTCGCCGGGGATGTCGCCAAGTCGTTGGGCAGAAACATAAACTATCAAACCACGATGTGCAATGTATGGCTGTACCTAACGCCTGGGTCGAGAATTGTTGTTGAAGTTGAGCCACGTTGGAAGCAGAAATTCAAGCTGATCTCCGAGTAGCTACGCCTGAGACAAGTTTAAGGCGGGTGGGACTAAAGGCGCTCCGCCAGTCGAGTTGATCACGAGGGGACAACACTCTACAGGTTCGCTAGCACGAACGGCGCCGTCAGCGGCAGGGCAGTGGCTAGCGCGCCCTGCGATCAGTACGATGTGCATTGGTGCAGTGGCAGAGTAGGATCGTTGGAACGAATCAGCTGTACATGGCGTAACACTTAGTGTAAATTTCTACGGTAAACGTAGAAGTTTTGCGGATCGCAAAAACTTTCCACTAGGTAACCCTCCAGATTTTTGAGAATACGAATGTTTGAAGCAAATAACTCATGGCGTTGTAAGCAATTCGATATGCTTCAAGCTATTTTTCCGAATGCGGAAGTTCAACGATATCGGCTAGTAGAAATTTCACTGAATGTTCAAATATTCCATTTAGATATTCGGATTGAAAATGGTGATGAATCGTATTGGTCTAGATATTTATTTGATAACTTCCGAGATGTATTAGAATTTGTCACATTGGATGGAATAGCTGAACATAAAATTAGCATTCAGTCTACCCGATGCGATTCAATTAATTATTCCATTAAAAAAGTTAATCAGGTGTTTGAAATTATAAATCATCCAGGTGCTTATTTCTATAGATGTGATGATGGGGAATTCGTGCCAGACTCAATGCACGAGTTTCCTCTCAGTACACGGGACTTGCTTCTAGTTTGGAGTTTAACCGGAGATTAATTTACCATTTTTATATCAATAAAGTAGGGCTCCCCAGCCCTACTTTTATTAATTGATCAGTAAGCAGTGTTAGATTTACTTGACGGTCTTCTCAAATAAAATCTCGTTTTTTTCAGAGAACACTTCAATTGCGGCAACCGTGGCCTTAATCATCGGGCCACTAGTATTCGATGCTTCAGTTACCTGCACATACGTTTTTAATTTCAAACGCTGGGATTTGCTTCTGGCGCTCTCGATTTTTTTCGCCGATTCAATGGATTTCGGCGTATAACTAAGTAAAACCGCCGGCACAACTAGATCGTAGTTTGGAGGAGTTGTTTTACCTTGGGTTGCTGCTTGATAAGAATAACGTTCTGCATCCATCTTGAGATTTGGAAGACTAAACGTGTTTTTATCGAAATTATACGGCGCCAGTTGCAAATCGCTTTCCAATATAATAAATCGATGACTTGCTTTTTTCGAGCCGGATTTCGCGGATGCTGCATATCTCTTGATCTGATCCCGGCGATCAAACGCGTCATTAGACAATAGATCCTCCGAGAACATTTCTGCAATTCGCTCATCACTCAGTGGTGTTTTATTAAATGCTAGGAAGATCAGTAAATGATCTTTCTCTGTGCTCGGTTTTTTGTATGAGCTCAGTTGAACGGCTTCTAAGTGTACTTTAGTGGCCCGGCTGGAATCTACAGTGCACTTGCTCACCACAAACTTTTGAGTTGAACGCGTGCCTCGATCGTACATCGGCGATTTAATATAAGCGGCAGCTGCATATTTCTTATAGAACTCGTACACGTCTGAAACAGCGGTCGAATCAGACTCTGACATTACTCGAATTTTTGAAGGGCTAACAGCTTGGAATTTACCTCCACGTGCTGCAGTCGTCCACAAGTTACTTGACCGATTGATAGGATCTTCATTGATGCTGGACACGTCGCACAGAAAGGTTTCTGAATCTTTCGAACTTGGAGTAATTGGCCCAGGTAAGGGCGGGATGGTTTGAGCCAAGGCCTGCGCAGAAATCGATAAAGCGAACGCGATAAAAAGTCGTTTGAACATTTTTTGAATGTGATTGATAGGCGCATCACGCCTATATGAAATTTGATTTTGATTTGTGCGGGATGAGTCAGAAAAGCGCGTGCGTTTTTAGCATCCTCGCTTGAACGCACCGGTGACGAAGGTCCAAGTTTTTTCGATCGCCAGGCCGGTGTTGCTGCCGGTTGCTGCGCCAGTCGCCTTGCCAACGAAACGTACGGTGTACTTGGTGTTTGCCTTGAACGGTGTCTTGCCGACCAGGAAAGCGACGTTCGGAGTCAGGTAAGTATTGTCCTGGGTGCTGGTCGCTTTGATGATCAGGCGAGCATCCAGCGGCGCAGTTTTACCCTCTTCCGTCACGGTGAAGCTCGTCACGCTCAGGGTGGTCGATGCTTCCGAGGTCAGGCTGACAGGCGCACTGGTCTTGGTGCACATGTTTTCCTGGCTCATTGCCATCTCCTGATAGAACGGATTTGGCGATTCGACACTGTGGGTAAGCCACACGCCGGTCTGGTTGTTGACCGGGTACATACCAACGTAGTCACCAGCGTTGACCTGAGGGGTGGTCAGGCCGATGGCCACGTACAGCGGGCTGTCCTGATTTTCCGGTGCGATACCGACCGTGGTCATACCTTGATACATCATGCCTGCGCGGTGGTACACGGTGTTGACCAGATTGTCGATTGCCGACGCGTCAGGGCTTGGGAATTGCATGCTAAATGCAATTACTTCCGTCGCGCTCTTGGCCGGGTAGCCAGCAGCGATCAGGCGATCCATCACATCGACACCGGTAAAGCCTGGCTTGCCAGCGACTTCAGCGTGAGGCGTAGCGCCACTCTGATTGGTCGTCACGTAGGCAGCGTGGTTCTTCGATGCGATGTCGGCGTTGGCGTTCTGATTCAGCGGACCAAGACCTTGCGCAGCGCGGAAGGCGTTGAACTTGCTCAGTGCTACCGCTTCGCTCGAACCTGCGGCGTAGGTCGGTGCCACGGCCACTTGCAGGCTTGCCGACTGTGGAGTCGGGGGCGGCGTAGGAGTCGGGGTGACTGGCGTGGTTGGATTGGTCACGACCGGAGGGGTCGGATTGTTAGCAACCGGGCTCTTGTCGCCGCCACCGCCGCATCCCGTTACAGTAACTGTGAGGAGGGAGGCTACGATTGAAAAATTTGATACGCGCATCATGTCCTTGGAGGTTTTTGAAATGAGTCGGAGCGCCTGAGCAGACTGGAAAGGATGTCGTACTGGATAGCTCACAGCCACATACGGAAGCATCCTACGAAAGGATCTTTCGCCCTAACTAAGAACTGGCAGTATAGCAACTTTTCGGGCAAGTCTACGTTTTACGTAGAGAAAATATCGTCAGCATCTACGAGTATCGAAGGATGCCCGCTAGCTCCAAGATCATTAGTCCAACATTCGGCCGTCGACTCCGTCAAGCGCGATTAAGAGCGAATCTGCCCCAAGACCGCCTTGGCGTGCTCGCAGGCCTTGATGAAACATGCAGTAGCGCAAGGATTAGTCGGTACGAGGGTGCCGTTCACGAGCCATCGGTAAAATTCGCGAAGGAATTAGCAAAGGTTTTGGGCGTTCCAGTAGCATTTTTGTATTGCGACGACGATCGCCTGGCAGAGATAATTCTTGCTTACTCAAGCATGTCCGAAGTGCAAAGAGGAGATCTTATAAGTTTCTCGTCTAGGTCCATTCACCGCCAATAATCTTATTTCAGACCGAAATTGCGTAGGAAATTTTCAATTTTATATTGGTCAGCTTTAAGAGTTATTTGCCAAATTTCCTCAGTCGTTGTTCGGGATATAAATTTGTCGAATGATAATTGGCGTGGCCTTTGATTTATGTTTAATTAGCTTACCAAATTTGATTGCTGTTAACCTCTGTAGAACCATAAATTCCCAATTGCGTGTTATGTATAATTTCAGCTAAGCTCGGAGATGGAAATTTAGGGGCTGCATTCTGCAGATTGCTGAGATCCGGATTCAGTCGCCTATTTTTTTGAAATCGATAAGCGTTCTTATTATCTGCGTAATTCAAACAGCTTACGAAATTTATTGGCACTGATTTAATCACACCAGTTGGGGTGTAATTATCATGGCGAGTGTTTATGTTGAGAAGTAGCATTTTATTTCGCATATTAAATTTTAAATTTCCAGTTTAGCCTCGTTGCCACATCAGTCATAATCCATTCTGCTTCGGCTGGGCTTGTCCAATTTTTTGCTAAAAGTCGGGTGCGATACTGTTCAAGTATTTCGTGTTCGCTCATATGAGAACGCTTTCCTTTTTTGGAATCGAAAGCCTTCGATACTAGCTGCTCGACAAGATCGCTACAAATGACCCAACGACTGTAGACTTCAGGCGGAGATGTACCCATTTCATAGAAGTGACCTTGATATAAGCTTGCTAGAAACTTCGGCTGAGCTCCCGGAACTGCCCCGCTGGATACGGTCTTGGGAAAGTCAGCAGGGATCTTCTCGTACTCCAAATTGCGGAGGTCGAAAATATTTTCGGAGTTGCTCATCATCATAGTCTCCTGATTATGCTATGCCTAGGTGTTCTGAGATTCGGCGGGCGTATAACGAACCTAGCGTAGTTTCAGATTCTTTTCATTCATCGATCTAGACGTTGATTATAGATCTTACGTGATTTCTTGGTTTCTATTCGTCAGCGCGATCTCGATCAGCGCGCGGTTGTCTGATGGCGGTATTTCTGTCAGGCAGCATAACTTATTTACTGGTAAGTATGACTCGGCTATCGCCTTCAGCAAGGGGTGTTGACATGCCCTGTGATGGAACTAGGCTTCCAGTCGCTACTCGTGGTCTCTGCCGTTATACTTGAGGTCACTGAGGATCTACGCGGCACGACCGGAGCCGATAAGAATTCGCAGCTTGCGCCAGTGTATGACGTTAAAGATGAATACGTTTCTGAGGACTTGGCGCGGGAGATCCTGTCTCCAGCGATCTACCATTAGGCCGACCCCGTCGCGTCACGGTCGCGGCGGGATTTTCACGCGGCTCAGTATCAATAATGCAACGTTGAACAAACAAAAACTGGTGAGACGTTAGCAGAGTAGGATCATACGTAACCCGCTCGCAAGCTGCATTGCTTACGATCATTCACCGGTCTAGCACGATCAGGCTTACACGCATCTTCATCTGGGTGGCCAGCGGGAGACGGCTTCAACCAAGCAAGGAGGAGAATATGGCTCGTGACGAGGCATATCAGAGAAAAACACGTAGGCAAATCTTTAACGGCTCTACTTGGGAGTCCGGTACGCACGTAAAGTCTGAGCAATTCCTGCAGTGGGTTGCCGATGGGAAGATCTTTGGTGTAGAACACGACGGCTCACAGTTTTACGCAACGTATCAGTTCGGCGAAAATGGACTTCCGCTGCCAATTATCAAGGAGATCTTGCAACTTTTGCGCGAGGAAGACGCTTGGGCAATCGCGGCATGGTTTCATTTCCCCAACTCGTGGATTGCCAAGGATTTAATGCCGGTCGCCCCACGCACCGTATTAGGGTGGCATGATGAAATATTGCGGGCTGCAAGATGCCGTACGGGCACATACGTTGCTTAAAAGGCTTGGTATAAGTCTACCGTAGAGACGCATCAAGATTTCAAAGAAATTTGCAGGGCGAGTGCAGGCGCTGCCGTGGTTTACGTGGATAAGCCGGCGGCGCGCGGACATGGTTTTCCTGTGCAAGTGGCCGTTGTTAGGGAGTGGACGCGTCCGAGTCCGGTTAACGCGTGTTTTCTGGCTAGCCGATCTCCAACAGCCTCTTCGCTGAGCCCAAGAATGGTTCGAATGCCTGAATGAGGAGTATGAGGTAATCGAACGAGTCGTGTCTGGCCTGACCTGGAGCAGGTATTTCAACCGCATGTGCCTGATCCAGATACCGTCAATTCAGGCCGAGGACTGCAGCCAGCCTGCGGTACGGCAATGTGTGGTGGGCTATCTAGCGAGCAGACGGACCAAATGGTGATGCCTTCCGTTCCACTCTCGACGCGATGAGTAGCAAGCGTGAGCAGGCGTCGGTCCATGTTGGGCACTCGCCGCGCCCGCGCATTGCTCACTGACCGCTGGACACTGGTCGCTGCGCGTGCCGTTGCTGGTAAGGCATGAGTATGCACGGCCATGGCAGCAGGCTACTTCTACAACGTTTAAATCTAACTATTTAGGCCCGTACAAGATCGGTACGAGCATGCGTGCCCCATTCTCACGGGCTGCCAAGTTCTGGCACGAAAGGAGTGGCCATGCCCTTCGTGCTGCTTCCTAGCGGCCCGTACTGATGTCGATACCGGCGAGAGTTAGGCGCAACAAACTACGAAAGCGCGCGGAGGGTGACGATTGTCTGTGAATTCTCTGGCGTGACGACCTGCTATGCTGCCCGAACCGCCGAACCGCCGAACCGCCGAACCGCCGAACGGCTGAACGGTCGAATTCGGCCAGGCTGTGTAAAAACGCAAATTAAGCCGGGCCTGTTGCAGCAAGACCTTTCCTTCCTCAGTCAGCTGGAGTGTGCGTGTGGTTCGGTTCGTCAACCGTATGCCAAGCGCCTTTTCCAATCCGCCAACATTCTTGCTGACGGCAGCAGAGCTGATGCCGAGTGCGCGGGCAGCGGCTGCTAAACTCCTGTCATCGGCGGAGTGACAAAGGAGAGGATAGCGCGGAAACGCTGTGAAGATTCCATCTTGAGGGCCGAGACCGGGTTGCAATCGAACATTATGATCTCGGGCGTTGAAGAGCTCAACATAAAGGCGGAAAACCGGAGCGTGGCGGTAGTGGCGACGTCATGCCGATTCATGCTCGCACCGCCAGCACCGGCATAGAAATCGACGCCTATGCCTGAATGGCGGGGTGATAAGAAGGATATTCCTCTCGTTGGCGTTTATCTGTGGAAGCTGCTTACTCGGCAGGTGTTGGACCACCGACAGACCAAGCGATGCCGGCGCCTTGCTCCATAGCCGCCATGGCATCCATGTCGCTATCGTCGATCGAGAACGAGAAAACGTCAAGGTTTTGGCGCACACGCTGCGGATTCAGCCTTTTCGGCAACACGATGTAGCCATTCTGCACACCTCAGCGCAGCAACAGCTGGGCTTCGGTGACGTCATACTTCTTGGCCATGTCGGCGAAGACGTGACTGCGCTCCTTCATCTCTTCGGTCTTTATACTATCGTGGCCGGGTTCGACGCGCTCGGTCGACAGCGGCGCCGGGCTGCTGTACGCGATCGGTGCGATGTCGGTGTCGCGCATGTAAGCAATCAGTTCCGGCTTTTGCGACCAAGGGTGCAATTCGATCTAGTTCGCTTCCGGCATTGGAAGACCGGCCGCCTTGATTTCCGGCAAGTGCTCGATGTGGAAGTTGCTCACTCCGATGCTACGGACCTTGCGAGCCGCCTTCCTCTCAACTAGGGCACGCCATTGGTCCAGGCAAAGTTCCCCGTCATGCGGAGAATGGATCAGGTATGGGTCAATATAATCCAATCCGAGCAGTGCCAGGCATGCTTTGAGGGCATCGATCGTTTCGGACTTGTTCTTCGGCTGTTCGCCCCACTGCGCAAAGCCCGGCCAAAAGCGTCGAAAAAAATGTTGAGTGGCTGGCGTTCCGAATTGATGAACATGTCGAAACGCACTCAAGGCTGTGTTTGCTCGACTGTCTGCCTCGTTGGGAAGATGAGCACGGCGTCACTGTCGTTATCCGTGACGGCAGACCTGCGGCGACCGGGCCTTATGACCTGGCCATCGAAGAGTTTGACACTATGTAATGGCAAGGCGGAACGTCTGCAATGGGTCGAAAGCAGCCGGTTCCATACTTGGCTCTGCCGGTGGCGTAACTTCAGTTATCAGGTCAGGAAAGAAGTCGGGCGCAGGTATTTCGATATCCATACGGGTCAGTCGCAGCTGTTCAGAGAAAAACCGCTGCAACTATTATGCAAAATCAGGTGAGCGCAGCCTGGCACTGCAGTACCTTGCGTCGTCTATTTCGGAAAGCCGCAGTCAGCTCGCATTAGAGCCGACCCATCTTACTTCGATGGAGAACCATCCAAAACTTGGTTTGAATATAATGTAGTCTTTTGGGCTACTGAAAATCGTCCTGTGACTCAGAATAGCAGGTGCCCGCAGTCAGTCTTTTGTCTAATAATTTATAAAATCTTCTCTTAAGCTTCAAGTATGTTGAGGCTAGCTCCAAGGCGACCAAGACTGCGCCTTATCCATGTCTTGACAGTCCCGATGGGGAGATCCAAATGAATTGCTATCTCACTATGAGACATGTCTTTATAAAAAGCCATATAGACAACTTGACGATGTGCGATGTCAAGCTTTCCCATGCATGTCGCTAGGGCGCATGTGAGTCTGCTTGATTCCAAAGCTTCCAGCGGCCTCATACTATATTCTATAGAGCTGATTAAGAAACTTTCATCGAACTTATCTGCGTCGATTTCGATTGTGTAGGTAATCGTACGCAGGAGGTCAAACGCTTTATTACGCAGGATAGTCGTCATCCAAGTCATAGGTGCCGACAGGTCACTTCGATATGAGATTGCGTTACTCCAAATTGCAATATAAGTTTCTTGCACAACATCCTCTGCAAGTTCGTGTTTTTTTAAAATACGAAATGCATCACTATATAGTTTGGATGACGTTCCAATATATAACGCCCGAAGCGCTTCTGCGTCCCCGATGGCAACTCTGGTTATCAATATGCGAAGTTGGTCAAACTCGATTCGAGGTGAAGTGGAAGACAAGGAAATGGTTCCAGAGCGATGTTTTGTTAGAAGCTACTCTAGCAAACATCTGACAGAGGCACATTGTACACATCAGCGCATAGGCAGCATTCTTTCCACATTGTCGATTTTGTTTCAATAAAACAACTAATCTATCGTTAGTGGCACTGAATTCAGCCCATATCACTAATCAGCTAATGGCTAGTGTGGGTCGGTCTGCTCGTCTTTGTTGTTACTCGCCATACTTGGCGCGCGGCACAGTAGAAAGACAAAGCCCTGTAATTCGTTAATTACCGCATGCTATCGTTATATTGAGAGTGAAATTTAACTATCTTTCACAAATGGTAATATTTCGAGCCTGTCGCCCCCTGTCAACAGGCTCGAAAGGCCGCTTTGGGTCGAAAACGGCCTGTCAGCGTAGGCGTATTTCATTTGCAGTTATTGCGAGCACGTTGCCATCGAACGCGATCCGGCACCATGGATAGATCGAGAACGAGCTGTCCGTCATTGCGCTTAATCTGAGCCGGGAAACGCGTCGAATGCGAGCATGGCCCATTTCAAACGCGAGCTGCTACATCTAGGACATCAAGTCGGCGTTAGGATATCTCGATGCCTTAGTGTCGTTTGCGGATGACCGGATGGAACATGACATAGTAGTCCGTCGTTCATACGACTTAGATAGACAAAACCATATATGTCAACGGAATACCGGAATGGTTCCAGAGACTGTGCGCCGATCTCCTGCTTCCTTCATTTTTTGGCTAAGTTCAGCGATGCGGCGCTCACCGGCTTCAAGAGCTTGTGCCGAAGTGTGGACCGAATAGTAGCCCAGATGCAGCGGATACGGGTGCGGCACGGCTGAGCCCAATACGAATACGGCGTCTTCCGTGCCCGATGCGTGGAGAGTGATGGCTGTATCAGAGTTCTCGAAAATCACCATCTCGCCCGCGTCGATGGCAGCCCCGGCATCAAGCTTGCCTTGGGCGAGTGCCAGCCAGCCGACGCTATGATTGGCGGGCGGCTGATAAGTCCAGCGCTCGCCAGCATTCAGGGTAATCAGGAAGTAGTTGATGCCGTCCGGCGCCGGGACAGGGCTTTGCACTCCTTCATGATTGCCGACGATGACGTATGCAGGCCCCGCTTTTGCCATGTCCTTAGACTCGATGTAGCGGCTCACCGGCTCGCCATTTTCCAGATCGGGGGCCAAGGAAAGCCAGAGTTGGAAACCCTGGATGCGCGGCACGTCCTCAGCGGACATTTCTTTTCCATGCCAGACGCCACCGCCAGCGCGTAGCCACTCAACACCACCGTAGTTGATCGTGCCGGAACCGCTCCCAGGAGCATCATAGTGCAGGCCTCCCTCAGTCAATACCGTCACCGTGGCAAGCCCCGAATGGGGATGGACCGGCATGTTCGCCATAGCGCCGATACTCGGCCCCTTGGCGTCGAACAGGTCGAGGAAAACGAACGGCTTCACGATCTGACCCAGGTCGGTAGGGCTCATCAGCCGAGTGATTGGGCCATGCCCCTGGCCACGGGTGCTGCGCGTAATGCGCCGAGGCGCGAGCGACGGATTGCTGATAGTCATAGGGCTAACATTCATAGCTTCAGGCGCGGCTCAAACGACTCAGCGTAATTGCCACATTGGCACGGTGCAGCCAGGCGACCGTTGCCGTTATCGCGAGGAGCACGATCGCCGGAGCAGGACTGCCGCCGATGACAAACACATGGGTCAGGACGGCAAATACCATCGTCGTGGCAAGCAACAGCCCGCCAATTCCGGCCGCCGCTGGCACGAGTAGTGCAATGGCGCCTGCAACCTCAACCAGGCCAGTGAGCACACGCAACCATTGACCAATACCAATTTGCTCGAAAATAGCGACCATCATCGGCACACCTGCAATCTTGGCGCCGCCAGCGCCGAGGAACGCGGCAGCGGCAAGAAGACGCAAGCCCCAAGAGGCGATCTGGAAGGTTGTAGTGGGCGCGGGCGGATTTGAAAAAGAATTTCTGTTCATGTTTTGCTCCTTTGTATGTCGAGGTTTCATTATGGTTTTGTTCGGTATAAAATTTATACTCAGCCCTAGTAATTTAACCGACGTGCGAGACGCACACAATAAGGCACATACAGTGAACCAAAGTGATATGGACGTAACTACCACTGCACAAGAAGTGGAAAAGTCGGATTGCCAAGGCATCAGTCAGGTGCTGGCACGTGTCGGCGAGAAATGGAGCGTCCTAATCATCATGCTGTTGTCGGGCGGGCCGCGCCGCTTCACCGAAGTCAAACGGGCCATCAACGGCATTTCACAACGCATGCTGACGCTTTGCCTGCGTGGATTGGAGCGTGATGGGCTGATCAAGAGAACGGTAGTGGCCATCATGCCACCGCACGTGCAGTACGAGTTGACGCCGCTTGGGCGTTCCCTGACCGTGCCCGTCATCGCACTCGGCACCTGGGCGCAGGAGCATATCGCTGACATTGATATCGCGAGAGCGGAGTTCGACAAGCAAGCCGAGGAAAAAGGCAGCGCTACCCCCTGGCAACGCTAGCGCAGCAAGAAACAGAAACGCCGCTCCCAACTGTGGCTACTAAAATTAATTGTTCACCGGCATGTCCTCGCATGTCTGCCTCTCGCACAGGTGCTCAATGCAACGCGTAAACACCTGCCTTCGTCGTTCCTAACGGGTACTCGGTTGTTCCTGTAGAAACTCTCTAACGCACCCGCTATTGCCCCAGGCTATGTAAAAACGCGAACTGACATCGACCTCGCAACACTCGACCTTCCAAAACGCTCGCCACGATATTTTCTTGAGGTCGGGAATGGCAAAAGAACCCCTGAAAACACGTTGCCACGCATTTTTACACAGCCAAGGCCACAAGCGAACCTGGAAGTAACAGACGAATTACACCCCAATCAAAGGCAGGCGTGCCAGCATATCCTGCAGTGCCAATGCGTCCCAAGGCAGGTGTTCCGCGACCGTCATTCCAACGGCCGGCTTCCGCTTCGTAGCCTGAGTCACGAGCTGCAATACCTCTGCAATATTGAGCTTGCCCTCGGCCACATTGCCGAAGTCGTTTTCGCCACGACCAGGGCGAGCAAACAGCACAGAGCGGAAATTAGACGGATCCAGCACGTCCAAATCTAGATGAATGGCCAGCACTTCGATCCCGCTGTCGTCAAGCCATTGTAGGACTGGTGCAGCTCCCGCTCTTACTTCCTCGGGTGAGCATGTATGGATTCCGTGCTCGGCAATAAAGTGAGCCTCATAGGGCATCGGGTTGTGAATCCCGGCAATCATAATTCTTTCGGCAGCTACGGGAACACGTACTATATTGGTTAGATCTTGATCACCATTTCCCATAAGTGCGCCAAGCACGTGAGCATGCGCGTTGGCAAATTGAGCTGGCGTCATCACATCTGGATGCGAGTCGATCCATAGGACGCCCAGTTTGTCACCATAAAGTTGGCTCAACCAAGAAAACGGAACAAGCGATACCAGGCAGTCACCGCCCAGCACTGCGATGGTGTCAGGCTGGTGGCGCATGACGATATCGTGCGCAGCCTGAATTTGCTGATTCAGCGCGCTGCGTCCCATGATGCCGTGTTCCGACTGTTGCGGCGCGCCTGATGACGGAGCAACTGGCACTTCCTCGCTCGCACCCTCGGCGGCAGGGGCGAGCCATGCCAGCATCTTGGATCCCAAATAGTACGGGGGATTATCACCACCCTGCCACTGTGGGAACACCAGGCGCAACGTTTTTCTATTGTTCTTGTGCATTTAAATTCCAGTCATGTTTTCGTTAAATTTTTAAGACGCAACAGGATTGTGTCCATAGATTGCGGCGATAGCAGCCGATTGTAGGCGTCATCATTTAGTGCTATCGATGACAGGCCGCACCAGCCCGACGCTGTTCAAGCTGGGCGGTTAGCACATTTCAACGCTCGCCATTAGCATATCGATCACTTGCCCCGTCCCCCGATACAGAGTGTGTGAGTTCACGGCCTCGGCGTTGCCTCCAGTGGATATTTGGAGTTGTGGGCCGCTAGTGATGGCTCAGTCTTCCATCAGACTTTGTGTCGCTCTTACCTGATCGCCCGGACCGTGCTCAAGGCAAAACGACGGACTGCCAGTATCACACGCAACGGTGTGCTGTCACTCGATGCGCCTGACCTGGACTTGTCGGAAACGCAAACGGCCATATCGCCATGTCGATCTCCACCCGTTGTGCTGCACTTTACGCCTTCAGAGGATTTTCGCGCCGCCGTTGATGTACTTAAACGTGAACTGCCAACGCGAGCTATCGAACAGCATGGTGGCAATCTTGCGGCTGCCGCCAGAGCCGTGACGCTCGATCGCGCTAACTTGTCGCGAATGGCCAGCCGTCTTGGTATTGCATAGACATCTCTTTAGCGTTAGTGCGAATCATACATGCGGTTCCCATTAGCAGCATGCATGCCATAAGCGCAATGGAGCGCCGCTGCTGGTACGGAACGGCCGCTTTGGGTCGAAACCAGCCGGTCGTGACAATCCGAAGATTTTTCCACCTAGCAAGCTGCTATCCTGCTGTGACAGACCGGAATTGGCCAGTAGCGGACGTTCATATCGACAGCGCGGGCATTAAGATGGCGGTCCTTCTTGCAGCCAGACTGGTCCAAACTGGAGGAGCAATGATCGCTTGGCTAGTGGGTGTCACAGTGATCGTTGAGGTGATCAACAACGGGTAATTCGCAGCATGGCTTACGGCTGAGCTACACTGCCGGTTCTTCAACTCGGGTGACAACGAATGATGAACGAAATTTTGGCAAAGCTCGCGGCCACGTCGGACATTTGGGAAAAGCTGATTGTCTTGCTAATCGGCTGGCTGATGGGCTTGCTGGCGCCCGCCATTGTGGATGGCATTAAGCGCAAGCGTGAAAACAAGCTTGGACGGAAAGCGATCCTCGCTGAACTCCATGACTTGAGCGGTGTGCTCGCAGCCGTGACGTATTTGGTGCGGATTCGCGACGGCACGCTCGACCGAGAGTTCTTCATCTGGCTAAAGGACATCTTTAACTGGGGTGAGCGCACGGAAGAGTACACGAATTGGAGCAAGCGCATTGACATTCAGCTCGCGTGGTCGGATGAAGAGATCGCTCGGTTTGCCGCCCTTGGTGAGCAGAACGACCGCAAATCGGCTGTTTTGCAGAAGTACCCGGTCCCGCTGCTGGACTCGCGGGTATCGGCGCTGTGGTCCTTCGACACCGACTTCCAGCGAAAGCTGTTGGAGATCCGGCAGCTCTCACATCGATTGGACGATTTGGTCGATCGCTCGCGCAAGTTGCATGACATGACGTTCTCCACTCTAAGCGACGAAAATCGCGCGGCAGTTCAGAACAATATCCAGGAAACACTGTCACTTTACGGTCGAACTGCGAAGCGCATGGTAGACAAAATCGTTGCGTTGAAAGGTTGAATCCAAGGCCAAGAGCGGACATTCGCGACTACGCAAAGCGGATAGCACCGGTACGACAATTAAGGCGTTAAGTGAGAATTTGAAACTAAGAAATCTAGATCGCGGTGTTACAGTCTCTATGTCATCGGTATGTGATGGATTCCAGCAATTGAAGATCACAGATAAGGTAAGTCAAAACCATGGGAACCCACTACGTACCGAAATTTTATCTACGCGGATTTGCCAAGTCCGACAGGTTCGCTGTATTCGACAAAGAAGCTCGCCGATGGTTTCACACCCAACCAAAGTCTGTGGCGAATGAAGTTGGTCTGTGGCCTGACGAGCTTGAGACATTCGTTACTGAGAGCATTGAAGAACCTGCGAAGGACGTCATCGATCGCCTCCGCAATAAAGGGCCAATATCTGAAGACGAACGGCACCGGCTCGCGCGGTATATTACTTTCTTGTGGAAGCGGGTGCCTGCGGGGCGAGAACGGGTGCGGGAGAGCACACCAACCGTTGCAGACCAAATAAAGTATGAGCTCGACACGGCTCTAGATAACCTTGTTCGTATAGACGGGACCGCCACCGAACTGGTTGAGAAACGACGTGCTGAAATTGCTTCATATATCGACAAGATAAAGCTTGAACGGCCGACGTCACTTTGGCATGGTAGTTTGACGGTTGAATCTGGTCTAGATGCAGGGCGGGGGGGTGCTGCGATGAAGTGGATGATTCTCCACACAAGTGGGCCGCGATACTTTGCGTCAGACAACCCTGTGTTTTTCTTCAAGAGTGACGGGGTAGGAAACGTCACATCGGAACTGACCCTACCGTTAAGTAGCAGCGCTTCGCTTGTTGGAATTCATACCACCAGTAGTCTTCCGCTGCATTGCCAGGCAAGCGATCGGCACGTGCGGGAGGTCAATCGCCGCACGGCATCGAATGCTTCGCGATATATTTTTACTGAACAAGTAGAGCCTTGGATGAAAGATTTTTTACTGAAGTCAAGCCACGAGCTTACGCGTCGTATGTTCCATCTGTTCAGTTAGTCCGGCAAGGCCGTTCATCGTCTTGACCGACACTCTTGGACTACGTAGCGCATGTAGAGCTTGTCGCATCGACGAGGACGGCATCAAGGATGAGATGACGAGGATGGTTCCATACGACCGTGGCGTGCCCAACTTTGGCCTTGTCAATCCGGAGGTACTTAAGAAGTCGCACGGTCAAAGCGCCGTGGGCGACGTACTCCCGCCGACGTCCATCGCACGCGCGAATGGCAAGCGTCGATGACGCAGCCTGTGTAGGTAAATGAGCCCGATAACGGTCGACGATTTCAATGCCCAAGTGCGAGTCGATAACAAGACGAACGCGCCCCGTCGGACGCGTTCGCTACCTGCCTGAGGCTCAATATGCGCCTGCATGAGAGGGTATGGCGATGAGGTCGATGGGCTACTCATAGCAACCTATCGCCGATTTCAGGCATCCACGCGGCAGAAACCATCCATCCGCTGTTGCGGATATGATCACGCCGGATGGTCAGATGTCAGGCCGTGTGAGACGCCGTGGGCGAGCGCGCTAAGCATCAGCGAGTTCCGAGTGCAGGCATGCAGGACGGCCCGCTCTGACCACCCTTGCAGCAGCACCTAATTCCATAGGGTTGCTGTCATAGGAGCGTGCGCAGCGCGCTTATCAAGTCGATAAACGATTTAGTTCTAAGTTCTGCGAGATTTGGATTCACAGATGACACCCCAGTCAGATACACGTAACACCCTCTGTTCTAAGGTTTAGATCTTCGGGGAAGGAATATAATCTGGGATCAGTAGCGTTGAAAATCACAGTATTATTTTTGAAGAGGCCCATGCATGGGGCAATCGTTGGAAATCAGGCGTATTTTGGTTGTTGACGACAACGTGGACGCTGCCGAAATGGTGGGCCAGATCATGTTGATGGAAGGATACGTGGTAGCTGTCGCCAATGGAGGACACGAAGCGTTGACTGCCGTCGAGAGTTTTCTGCCCGACGTGGTGTTTTTGGACATCGGAATGCCTGGTATGGATGGATACGAAGTTGCGGTCACGCTTCGCCGAAACCCGGCTCTGAACGCGGCGCGAATTGTCGCGTTGACGGCGTGGGGCGATTCCGCTTCGCGCTCGCGCGCTGTGGCATGTGGCTTCGACGCGCACTTGGTGAAGCCTGCCATGATTGAAAACTTGCTAAGCGAGGCTGCGCTCGCCCGTTTCCCACATTGAGAGTGAAGAGAGCAGCCCCCTTCGCCACTTTGCTTTTACGTATTTAATGTTTAGGCAGCTGCCGCCCAGAAGCAGGGCGTCGTTTAGTCTGTCGTCGGTTCGACGTCTCGCGCGTCCAGCGGGATGTCGATCGTGAATGTAGTTCCTCGCTCAGGCGCGCTGTCGATCGTGACGCTTCCACCATGGCTTTGGGCGACCTTCTTCACGAAAGGCAGTCCGATACCCCAGCCAGGTAGACCGCCCGTAGTTTCGCGGCGCAGGTGTTCAAACAGACGCCCTATTTGATCTTCCGGCACGCTGTTGCCTGAGTTGTGGACAGAGAGCCAAACGCGATCATCCCATGTGGCGACGTTGATTCCTATCGGCCCGCCGTCCCCGTATTTGATTCCGTTTGAAATTAGGTTGTCGAGTGCTCTGCGGATTGAATTCGCGCACCAGACCCCGCGTACGGATTCCCCAGTCACCCCACACTGCGCTTGATTGGTGTCGCTGATCTGAGAGCAAGCTTCCCGAGCCATTTCGAGCATGTCGAATGACGACAAGCGCAACGGCAGCCTCTCACCGCCGCCATACGCGAGCGCGTCGAGCAATTCATCGAACATGGCGCTCAGTCGATCGCCGTTTTCTTTGATTTTATGGGCTAACTCCCTGACCTTGTCAGGCATGTTTGGGGCAGTCAGCAACTGCGCTCGCAGACACATGCCTGAGAGTGGATTTCGCATGTCGTGCGCCAAGGCGGCGGCAAGTCGGTCGCGCAATGCCGCCTGCGCCCTAGTAAATTCTTGCAGGGCCTCGAACATGGCAACGTCGATCGAGCGACGCACCACGGCCCATTCGTATTCGGAAAGCGCGAGATTCGCTTGCGAGCAAGCGCTTGCGATCGACTCTTCAAGAATTTGGTATTCGAGAATGACCTCTGCGGGAGTGTAAGGACTCAATCTAGCACGCTCGTCGCCATGGGATCGGGCAACCGTGCTTCCACTTGTTGCGTGTTCGCGCGGATAGTTCGGCGTAAGCGCCTCAGCCAAATTGTCGAAGAATACCGGGAACGTGTTGATCAAGATCGAGTGCCGTAATGTACTGGCCCCTGGCAACCTAGCGCGTACCTCAACTTCCCAGATATCAAAAACGACGTCTCGAACGGACACGAGATTGCGGGACGATTTCGCAAAACAGCTCTCGCCCGTCTTTTGGCCCTTCGAGGTAAGCATCTTCTTCCTTGACGAGCTGTATGGCTTTGACCGTGCGCTTCTAGAGCCGCGCCTAAGCAAGTGTAAATATATGCCTTTTTACAAATTGGCGCGCGCAATTTGTCTATTAAGCATGTTTGTTGAATCGGTTCAGATTAGGTTCATTCGCGACGCTGCCACGAATTGGTTGACAAAATTGCATTGTCCCGTCTCTTCATTGTCATCTGAGGCCTGCTAGTGGCGGCTTCACGAAAGCTTGTGCTGTAACGAATCGAGCAACAGTTGCCAAGAACGGTTCAACGGACGGGACATGCCGCATCGCAATCGGGAGCGAAGCTCGTTCGTTCGCTGAGCGAGCAAGGGACAGCCGATTGTCGTCAGGTCTTTAGCTCTATAATGAAAATAGGCGCCCGTATGCGTCCGCGCTCGCAATGTTGGTGGGCGCGTTTGATCGACGCCGAGCGCTTAGCCGGGTCGCTTTCCATTAAATCAGCAATTACCTATGACAAAATCTGTTCAATCGCGCCGAGCCACACGCAAAGCCACCCGTCGCATATCCACCGGCGTTCCTGGCCTTGACGACATCTTGTCCGGAGGCCTGACCGCCGAACGAGTGTATTTGGTCGAGGGGTCGCCGGGCGCCGGAAAAACAACTTTGGGATTGCAGTTTCTTCTTGAAGGCCTTACCAAAGGCGAATCTGGCTTATATATCACGTTGTCGGAGACCGCCGACGAGCTCGACGCGGTCGCCGAAAGTCATGGGTGGAATATCGACGATCTGTCCATTTTCGAGTTGGCTGACGAGGAAACGCTTACCCCAGACGCTCAGCAATCGGTCCTGCATCCATCAGAGATTGAGCTGGGAGAGACGTCAAAAGGGGTGATGGATCACGTCAACTTGGTAAAACCCGTCCGTGTGGTGTTTGACAGCCTATCGGAAATGCGTCTTCTCGCGCAAAATCCGCTGCGCTATCGTCGGCAAATTCTCGCGCTCAAACAGTTCTTCTCCACGCGAGCGTGCACGGTCCTGCTGCTGGACGATAAGACGAGCCAATCCGACCAGCACCTTCACAGCATCGCCCATGGCGTCATCAGCTTGGAGCAAATCGCCCAAGAATTTGGCAAGGAACGCCGGCGCGTCAACATCGTGAAAATGCGCGGCATCAAATTCAGGGGGGGCTATCACGATTACCTACTCGACACGGGCGGAATTCGTATGTTTCCAAGGCTTGTGGCGATCGAGCATCCGGCAGATTTCGTCTCCGAGACTCGTTCGACCGGGTCGATTAGCTTGGACGCACTGCTTGGGGGTGGTTTAGTTGCTGGTACAAACAGCCTCATCATGGGCCCGTCGGGGGTTGGGAAGACGACGTTGACGGTGCGCTGCATGCTCGCCGCCCTTGAGCGTGGCGACAAAGCTGCTTTTTACCTATTCGACGAGGGCATCGGCACCTTCCTTGTGCGCAGTGAGAATCTGGGTATGGATCTGCGGCCGTTCATCGCCAATGGCCAGCTTGAAATGCGCCACGTCGATCCCGCCGAACTTTCGCCAGGCGAATTCGCGCAAATGGTACGCGACGCGGTGGAGCTGGGAGATGTGAAATTTGTCGCCATTGACAGCCTCAACGCTTACTTGCAAGCTATGCCTGGAGAAAAGTTTCTGGTTTTGCAAATGCACGAACTACTGTCGTTTCTTAATCAGAAAGGAGTGACCACTGTGCTCATTTTGGGCGAGCATGGGCTCGTTGGAACGTTAAATCGCGATGTCGACCTAAGCTACCTGAGTGACACGACCGTGCTCATGAGATTCTTCGAGTCTGATGGTGAGCTACGCCGGGCGATCGCCGTCACGAAAAGCCGCACCTCCAACCACGCGCCAACTATTCATGAGCTACTGCTTCACAGTAAAGGCGTCGAAATTGGCGAGCCGCTGAAAGGATTCGAAGGCGTTCTGACAGGATTGCCAACCTACCGAGGCGACACCAAGATGATGGTGTCACCGGACGATGCCGCTAAATAACACTCACGCGGAGCGCGTCCTGATCTTGGCACCGCGCGGTCGCGATGCCGAAGTGGTCTCCAGCGTCATTGGCGGAGCTGGTGCAACTTGTGAAACAGTCGCCCGCTTCGATGATCTCGTAAAGCATATTTTGGCCGGAGCGGGTATCGCGGTGATCGCCGACGAGGCATTGGCAGGGGCCGACGTCGGTTCTTTAGGATCTTGGTTAGCGGAGCAGGAGTCATGGTCAGACTTCCCTTTCATTATTATGCTCTCGCGCCGGATGAGCAAGGCCGACATCGCACTAAAGTCTGCGCTTGCGGTGCTGGGCAACGTCGTCATTCTGGAACGTCCGTTGAGCGCAGAGACGCTGGGAAGTGCAGCAAGTTCGGCGTTACGGGCGCGACGCAGGCAATATCAGGCGCGCGAGGTATTGGAAGGCCGGCAAGGAGCGTTGGAACAATTGGCGGCGTTTAACGGCAGCCTAGAAGCGAAGGTCGATGAACGAACCAAAGCATTGTCGCAGGCCAACGACCGCATCACCGCCGAGGTGATTGAGCGGGAAAAGGCGCAGCAAGCAATGTCTCAGTATCAAAAAATGGAATCCCTTGGGCGCCTCACGGGTGGCGTGGCTCACGACTTCAATAACCTGCTGAACGTCATTCAAGGGAGCATGGATCTGCTGCTGCTAACGAATTCCGATGAAGCCGTGCGCCGCCGAGTCACGATCGCCAAGTCCGCATGCGCTCGCGGCGCGAAGCTGACTAGCCAGCTCTTGGCATTCGCACGCAATCAAACACTCGACTTACGCCCTCTTTCAGTCAGCGAATTATTTACCAACGTCATGGAACTGGCCAAGCCTTTGCTCGGGCCCAGCATTGAGATCTTGATGTCAGTAGGAGACGACGCGGACCTGGTAGCGGCCGATGCAAATCAAATGGAGATGGCGTTGTTAAATTTAGCCATTAATGCACGCGATGCGATGGATGGACGGGGATTACTGATTTTCCAATCGTCCACCATTTTTGCGTCAGCAGGTGAGCTGCCCGAGGCAGACTACGTCAAGATAGAAGTCTCAGACAACGGCCCTGGCATGGCACCAGAGATCGCCCGCAGAGTATTTGAGCCTTTTTTTAGCACCAAGGGGGTAGGCAAAGGAACAGGCTTAGGGCTTAGTCAAGTCTACGGCATGGCTCAGCAGTCTGGCGGAGCCGCATTTGTGCGCAGTGTAGAGGGTGAAGGCGCTACCATTGAAATTTGGTTGCGACGAGCCACAGTCCCGCACGAAAGCCTAGTTGATAAAGCCAATTTGCATGCGCTGGCTGGGCTGCGAATACTGTTGGTTGAAGACGATGAGTTGGTCCGAGCTGGAATGGCGGATGCCCTAGCCTCATTTGGATGCGTGGTTCGGCAGGCTGCTTGTGGCGCGGAAGGGATATCGGAATTAGAATGCAGACGACCGGACATTCTACTAACGGATTTTCTTATGCCGGGAATAACTGGAGCCGAACTCGCCGCTAAAGCCCGAGCTCTGTATCCTGGCCTGCCGGTACTGGTCGCAACTGGCTACGCGGACATGTCTGCCATCGTAGACGCGTTAGGCGACAACGTAGTGTTGCGCAAGCCCTTCCAGATCTCAGAGTTAGCTAGTGCAGTCGCACGGGTAACGCTAAAAAGTGCCGACCGCCGCGCAGTTTGACTACCTCAGACCATCAGTTTTTTTTGGCTAATTCACTCAGCATGAAGAATGAAGATTGCTTAACACGCTTCTTTTACGCTGATCACAAGTTCCGATTTCGGTCACTCTGCAGGTCGCCTTGAGTCGGTATCGGCCTGTAGTAACAGTCAGTGCTTTTTTAAGCCCGGCAACCTGCCAGGGCTGATACGAACGGCCGAGTTCGGCCAAAACCGGACGGATGCATTCCAAGCTTGAGTAGTTATCGAGATATAAATTTATAAGGACATACATGATCGCATTTCGGGATTTTTCGCCTCGTCAATCGGGCCAACCTGTAGGGATTGATCGAGCACTGGTGGAAGCGAACGAATGGCTGGCGCGCACTGGGATTCAACCGTTGAACATCGAAACGCTGAAGAACGTCAGCGGGACAATGACAATTTCTTCGTCTGACGTAGGGCTTCGCGTGTGGTATTCAGTTGTTGGCACCAATGACGCTGCCGGTTAACAGCCGATCTTGACTGTCCGCTTCGGGTCGGTACCGGCCTGTCGTGACAGTCAGTGCTTTTTCAAGCTAGGCAACCTGCTAAGCTGACGTAAACGGCTGGGTTCGGCCAGAAGCGGACTTAGAGAGACAGGCATCATGATGAATAACAAACTACTCGAGGACTGTCAGATCTGCGGCCGTGTTTTTGATAACCCAGCAGATCCACTCTCTACTAATTGTGGCGGGGACTGCTGGGGTTGCGTCGGAGAATTTGAGGCAGTGGCAGGGGGGTGGCCAGACTCGCTTGCACAGGTGCGTAAGGAATTCGACACAGGTCTCCGTCCTGGCTGGATCGATCCGATTAAACCTTAATGTCGTAATGATCCAAGCGCCCGCTCTGGGTCGGTTCCTGCCCTTCGTGACACTCCGCGTTTTTTCCGCCTTGGTAACCTGATATGCTCGGCTGAACGGTCAGGTTCAGCCACAACTGGACATTTACGCTCTTGACTATCGGAGGAAATTTGAAGACGCATTTTGCGTTCGTGGTATTCGCTGTACTAGCTGGCTGTGCTAACGAAGAGACTCAGGTCAAGAAGGCTAGCTCGGCTATTACAACCAGGTCCCCTTGGACTCAAAATGCGGCGGCAATCTCGCCATATGCCGATCTGATAAGTGACCAACCCCGAGTACCTTTAGCGACCGATTTCGACGTCGCGTGGGACGGCATCGCACATGGAGGCGACATAAGATGGGAGTGCCGTGGAGTCCCTAGCGGAAAATTTATCGCCAACTCACTGTGTGCAGATAAACCAATGGTCGACTTACGATGGCCAGATAAGAACGCACCTTCAAATTATGGCGGCGTCATTGTTACTGACTAGGCCTCTAACAGCTGCTTTGGGTCGTTTCCGGCCTGTCGATGCGGCCGGTGGCTTTTCTGCCTGGCAAACTGCTAGGCTTGGCCGATTGACCGACTTCGGACAACTGCAGCCTGTGAGCTCGACAGTAGACTACAGCATTGGCCGCTACTGCCACCGGACCGGTAGACCTCGGGTTGCTCCGTAATCTCAAGAACATCATCTATTTCGATCCAGAGATACCGCATCTCATTTAAACAGAGATTGATATATGCCCAGAAGAGTGCGCCTAAAAAATATAGCCAGCGGGTCGTGCGGATCTTTCGTTAGCCGAAACAACGATCTAGAAGGTTATTGGGCAATTGGTAAACTGCGTTCGTTTGCAGAGCAACATCATCGAAAAACTCTTTCAGTTGACCTGCTAGCTCGATCCATGCATCCGTCTTCCTCTGAATTTTCCGCTGTCTTAGCGCGCTATGGTGGCCTTCTTGAAAAGCTAGCAGAATTTTCCCGTTTCCCGGTCGAAAAGATAACTGCTGCATGCATCACGATCGACTTCGCACCCGAACCTTGGCCCAGGCCCCGCTACGTTGATCCCGAATGCGGTGATCAGTTCGTCCTGACTGTAACCGTTACTGCGGAGGGCAGGGCTGCTGGCATCGTGCGCCACCCCAGCTATTGCAGACCACATGACTCAAGCAAAGAAAGGCAGTCTACTCGCCGTTCAAGCTGCTAAGGCAAAGAATCTGGAAGACTGCTTTGGGTCGAGACCAGCCGGTCGTTACAGGCAGGAATCGGCCAAAAGCGGTCCTTTCCTATGGCACTTAGTGACCTACCTTCGCCGATGGTCTACGTTGCCATAGCGAATGTAGCGACATAGATGTGATGAACCAGAGCAAGACATCAATGCTCATTCGGCCGATGAACAGGCCATCGTCACCAGCAATCCCCATCAAAAGATGGACGGACCCGGACGGAGATTTTCCGTACCCATCGACCAGATAAGCGATGGGCCAACCCGCAGCTACCGCCGAGCAGCCTTTGGAGCAATAATCACTCCCTTCTCTTACTTGTAAAACCTTGTAATGAAACGCTGAGGAGAGCAGCGTAATGCTAAAGCAATACAGAGATGTTGAGTCACGCGCTTGATCATAGATATGGCCTAGACTGGTGGCGGAGGCGCGTCTTTATCGTCCGACGGACTTGGATTCGCACGGAACCGCCACATTAGCAGGGAAACTCCGCTCCACGGTCCGCTAAGGTCGTAAGCGGACGTCATGGAAAGTCTGCAAACGGCCAAAAGCGGAAGTTCGGCATTGTAGAAATTCACGTGTTTCTAAGATGCCGCACCTGCTCGGATGCAATTTTTCAATGTCCAAATGAATACGAACCTCCTTGTTTGCAGCCGCACTGCCGTTCTCCTTGCAGAAAAGCCGGTGGGTACGAATCTGCACTAGTAGACTCCGTTCGTTGCAGCCCCGGCGCATTCAATCTATCAATGGCCGGCCGGCTGCTCAATGGCGGCATTGAGAACGTAGGTGGTCAGTCGCTGCTGTCGCTACCGGAAGAAGTAGCGTCGACTGAACAGGCTGATCCGGATTCAGCTTGGTGGACCATGCATTTCGTGGACTACCAGAGAGGTAAAAATGGACAGAGGTTCACGGCTATGGACGTCTACTTCAAACGTCAGTCTCGAATTGACTGACGCCTGTTGCTGTGGTCGCTAAATTATTAACTCATCAACCTGCTCTGCTGGGCCGACCGGCTGGATTGAGCCCAAGCTGTGTAAAAACGCGCGATCGGCGTGTTTTCACAGGTCTCTTTACCATTCCAACCTCGAGAAAACGCCGTAGCGACGGATTTAAGAGGTCGAGTGTTGCTAAGCTGACGCCTAATTTACCTTTTCACACAGTCTAGACACGAATCGGACATGCGACTCTTCGATTTCAGGCCTTGATCGTCAAACGTTCAATTTGGATATTCCTGGAGCGGAGCGCAGTCGACCTTCCACATATCGAGTTCATACAGCAGTCCAGTTGTGTCCGAGTTGAGCGCGATACTTACTGGGACGCCGTCGCGATCGAGATACTCGGCTTCTACAAGACAACTACCTAAAGATCGGTACTCGCCTCCCGTAAACGCAAGGGTCTCCATTCCGCCATCGTCCATGTCGTTTACCTGAGCACGTTTCAGTTGGCGGAGCAGCTGCTCGCCGCCCGTCACGTTTCGAAGTAGAGCGCGCACGAGTGAATCCTCTTCAAGACGAATAGGGCGCAAATCGTTTTGATTCTGGTCTGACACCGCATTTCCCTTCTGCATCTGGAATGTCTGCTTCTGGTCTAAGCTGTGTAGAAACGCGCGATCCACGCTTTTTCAGGAGTCACATTACCATTCCCGACCTTGAGATAACGCCGTAACGACCGTTTTGGAGGGCCGAGTGTCGCCAGACCGGCGCCCGGTTTGCGTTTTTACACAGCCTGGGTCAGAAGCGGACGCACCAAACAGGAGTAAAATAGATGGGATACTTGAGACTGGGCCGTAGTCATGGCTCGACACAAGATTGGCAAATCGAGGAGAAAGAATTAGCATTGGATCGGGAGCGCATAATTGAAATCGAATCGAATCGAATCGAATCGGACCAATATCAATACTGTAGCTTCATAAAATGGATTGAAATTAATAGAAAATTTATATTTATTGTCTTCCGTATCTATAGATAAGCCTGTACTTGGCCTCGCAAAGCATATAGATATCTTCGAATTTGGCGTCTTCCTGCAACTGAAATAGAAAACCACTCTTCGTAATAATAGAGCAAATATTTGGGTCCATCACTGAATTTATTCCAACCAGCCAGATTCGGTTGTTAGTGGGCTCTAAATTTAATCGGAATGAAAAAGCAAGATTTTTTTTCATTTGGTAGACTTAAATCTATCAGAGCGACATCAGGAGCGAATGAAATCGCTGCTTCCAACCCTTGAGGCGATGTATTTCCTACCATAACCTCGTATCCCTTTTCAGCGAATTTAAAAGATTGCAATTCATTTTCCTGATTGTCTTTGTATATTAGCAAGACCTTTAAAACGGGATCAAACTGGCGCATGATAAATATTTTTCATATAGGTAATTCGCTAATGTATTTCGATGCACGGAATAATTTTTATTCCTTAGGCAAGATTGTGAAAAATTCCAGAAAATAAGCCGGCAAGGATTTATATAGATTCCTACAGCCGGCTATTTTGATAAAAAAATATATAACTTCTGCGATATAAGAATAAATTACTCAGAACCGATCGTTGCTGATAATGTCCCCCAGCCACCGCCTAGTGTTCTGAATAGATTTGCCAAGGCCAATTGGCGCTCTGTGGTCACTTGGATCAGCGCGATCTGACTGGTAAAGGCGCTGCGTTGTGCGTCAAGGTAGCGAAGGTGTCCATCGATCCCGGCTTTATACCGGGCTTCCGATAGCCGTACTGCTTCCCGCCCGCTATATGCTAGCCCAGCTTGAGCCTGCTCTTCCCTGCGTAACGTGTCGGTAGCCGCTAATGCATCAGCAACTTCACGAAACGCGATCTGGATGCTTCTCTCATAGTCCACAATCGCCAGGTCTTTGCGTACTCGGGAAAGATCAAGATTTGCCGAATTGCGGCCACCAGAAAAAATCGGGACGGCAATCTGCGGCGAAAAAGACCAAGCACGTTGCCCTGACGAGAATAGATCCGATAGATCAGCACTTGAACTGCCAAACATCCCAGTTAACGTAATTCGTGGAAAGAACGCTGCCCTGGCTGCGCCAATATCTGCATTCCGAGCTCTTAACCTCCGCTCAGCGGCCTCAATGTCAGGGCGGCTTGAGAGAAGGTCAGATGGCAAACCAGGTGCTACATCCTGCACGATCATGACATCATTGCTGGCAACAGCAGGCAGAGACTGGACTACGCCTAAATCGCCTACTAACAACCCAATGGCATTGCTAGCTTGACTAATTTGCCTATCTGTACGCTCAAGCTCCGCTCGAGCCTGTTCTGCAAGTCCAACGGCTTCCTGGTAATCGAGTGCGGCAGCGACACCTACCGAACGCCGGGCCGATATAAGACGCAATGACGACTCGCGTGACCTGAGGGTTTGCTCAGTCAATAATCGACGCTGCTGAGCACCGTTACGCGATATGTAGGCTTCAATGACATCTCCAACCAAAGTAATCTGGGCTGCGCGCGCAGTTTCTTGAGTAGAAAGATAGTCTTGCATGGCAGATTCCGACATACTGGCAACACGGCGAAAAAGATCAATCTCAAATGCCCCAAGTCCTACTCCGGCTTGCCATGTGTTTTGTATTTCCGATCCGTCACCAGGACTTATATCCCCTGGCACACGCTGTCGAATTCCACCAGCCTGAAGATCGATATTTGGTAACCGATCTGCACGCCTTAGTCCATATTGCGCGCGTGCGGCTTGGACGTTCAGCATCGCTTGTCGAAGGTCCCGGTTGTTGGCCAGCGCTAGTTCAATCAGTTTGCGTAACTGTGCATCACCAACGAACATTTTCCATTCAAACGAACCAGAGTTCGATTGAGACGGCCTCGAAACCGATGATTCCACGGCATCCCAGCGTTCTGGAATCGGTGCCACCGGCCGCTGATAGACGGGTATAAGAGAGCAGGCAGACAATAAACAGCTGCTGCCGACCAAGACGGAAGCAACAAAAATTGGTTTTTTATTCTTGATCATTGCTTCTGTCCTTCTGCTTTCGACTCCATGGCGGCGTGCGGATGGTTGCTCTGTTCCGAGTTCTTACGTCGCATCATTGACATAATGAACACGTAGAACACCGGTACAAACAAAACCCCTAGAATGGTTGCGCTAAGCATCCCGCCCAGCACGCCCGTACCAATTGCACGTTGGCTTGTGGCGCCGGCACCAGTAGCGATTGCCAGTGGCACCACACCCAAGATGAACGCCAACGATGTCATCACGATTGGTCGGAAACGCATTCTTGCTGCCTCCAATGCGGATTCCACCAAGGGTTTTCCCTGAGCGTGCAATTCTTTCGCGAACTCAATGATCAGGATAGCGTTCTTCGCAGCCAGTCCGATAATGGTTACCAGTCCCACTTTGAAATAGACGTCGTTCGGCATGCCGACAACCATGACCGCCGCTACAGCGCCAAGTGCACCAATCGGAACGATGAGCAGGACCGAAAGTGGAATTTTCCAGCTCTCATAGAGCGCTACCAAAACTAGGAACACTGTAATCAATGCAAGAACAAGCAGCATTGGAGCTTGCGACCCAGCGGCCTTTTCCTGATAAGACAAACCGGTCCACTCATAGCCAATCCCTGCAGGCAGTTGGGCCGCGAGGCGTTCAATTTCAGCCATACCGTCGCCAGAACTCATACCTGTCGCAACGTCACCAGTCAGCTTGAGACTGGGATAGCCGTTATAGCGGACAATTTGTACTGGGCCATGCTTCCAGCCGATCGTGGCGAACGATTCGAACGATACCAATTGACCTGCGGAATTGCGAACATTGAGCTTGTTGATTGCCTCCGGAGTAGCACGACTCTCAGGCCGAGCCTGGACAATAACTCGCTGCATGCGGCCTTGATTCTCGAACTCGTTAATCAGGGCCGAACCGAATGCCGTAGACAGGGCGCTGTTAATTGCATCAAACGAAATTCCAAGTGCCTGCGCCTTGTCACGATCTATCCGTAGGTCCAGTTGAGGGCCGTCTTTCAATCCCTCAACTGTAATGTAGGCAAACTTCTGCGATTCGGAGGCCATTCCCATCAACTGGTCTCCGGCAGCCAGAAGGGCCTCTCTGCCTAAGCCCGCGCGGTCTTGCAGTCGTAGTGCGAAACCACTTGAGTTACCCATCCCCTCAACCGAAGGTGGGACCACCGAGAACAACGTCCCGTCCGCGACCGACTGAAACGCACCGTTCGACTGGTCTGTTACCGCCATCGCAGAGCTCTTAGTGTCGCGTTCTGACCAGTCTTTGAGCATGATGAACGCCATACCCGCGTTCTGGCCCATCCCTGAGAAACTGAAACCTTGGATTGACATCACGTCTGCCACGCTAGGCTGGTCCGCATAGTATTTTTCCAAGTCCTTGGTGGTCTCTAAGGTGCGGTTGAGCGTTGCACCAGGTGCGAGCTGGACGTCCGTGATGAGGTAACCTTGGTCTTCTACCGGCAGGAATGCTGATGGGAGTCGCGTGTAAGCTAGGGCAAGTACAGCCAGAATAGCGGCATACACGATCATCATTCGTCCACTACGAGCGACCAAACGTGTCGTTAGTGAAGAGTAACCATCGGTCATTCGCCCTAATCGACGGTTAAACCATCCAAAAAATCCCCTTTTTTCATGATGACCTTGAGGTATTGGTTTAATAAGCGTGGCGCAAAGCGCTGGCGTCAAGGTCAGCGCCAGGAAGCCGGAGAACAGGATCGACACAGCAAGCGAAACCGAGAATTGACGATAGATAACACCAACAGAGCCACTCATAAATGCCAAGGGTAAGAACACGGCAGCTAGGACCAATGTAATTCCGACGATCGCGCCACTTATCTGAGTCATCGCTTTGATCGTAGCCTCTCGAGGAGACAAACCTTCTTCAGCCATCAGCCGCTCAACGTTTTCAACGACCACGATAGCGTCGTCGACCAAGATGCCGATTGCCAAGACCATGCCGAACATCGTCATCATGTTTACTGAGAAACCCATTGGCAGCATGACGGCCAGCGTACCGAGCAAACAAATTGGGACGACGATTGTGGGAATCAGCGTGTAACGGATGTTTTGCAAAAATATCAGGATTACAAGAAACACCAGCACCACCGCTTCGACCAGTGTCATCAGCACCTTTTTGATCGCCACATCCACAAACTTGGACGTGTCATAAGGGACAGAGTAGGTGATTTCCTGAGGGAAGTTCTTAGCCAATTCTGCGAGGCGAGCCTTGACGCTCTCAGCTGTTGCCAGTGCATTTGCACCAGGTGCCAATTGCACTGCAATAGCTGCTGCGGTCTTTCCATTCAAGCGTGAGGAATAGCGATAATCCTGCCTTCCCAGCTCGATACGAGCGACGTCCCCTAAGCGTACTGTCGAGCCATCACTATTGGCGCGCAGAACAATGCGGGAAAACTCTTCGATCGTAGCAAGCTGGCCTTTTACCATGATCGTTGCAGTGATCTCCTGACCGTTTGGAGTAGGTTGCTCTCCGATACTGCCGCCGGAAACCTGCGCGTTTTGCGCGGCGATAGCGTTGTTCACGTCCGCCACAGAGAGGTCGAACCCAACGAGCTTTGAAGGGTCAATCCACACACGCAGCGCACGTTCAGCAGAGAACATCTGGACGCGGCCAACCCCCGGGACACGGCGTATTTCATTGTTCACGTTACGAGCAGCATAGTCAGCAAGCCCAACTTCTTCTTTTCCCTGCTCTTTATAGGTCAATGCAAAAATAAGCAGGAAGTTAGAGCTGGCTTGTTCGACCAGCAACCCCTGTTGAGTAACCACCGCAGGCAACCGTGATTCAACGCGCTTGAGACGGTTCTGAACATCGACCTGAGCCAAATCGGGATTGGTTCCAGGTGCGAAAGTAACGGTGATTTCGGCGATACCCGCCCCGTTGCTCTGGGATTCATAGTAGAGCAGGCCTTTGGTGCCGTTAAGTTCTTCTTCGATAAGTCCGGTAACGCTGCTGTTGATGACATCTGCAGACGCGCCCGGGTAAGAGGCCGTGACGATAACTTGCGGTGGCGCCACGTTGGGGTATTGAGCAACTGGTAAAGACGGCATGGCCAGCAAGCCCGCCAATGCGATAAAAATCGCAATAACCCAAGCAAAGTTGGGTCGATAAATAAAAAATTTTGACATGGTCAGATCTGTCGATCAGCTATAAAGCTGGAGTAGGAAGCGAAAGGGCGCTAGGCAGGCGTTTATTGCGTCTTTGCTTGGGAGGGCGCAGCGGCTCTAGGCGCCGACGTACTAGCGACGACAGGGGTTCCAGAAGCGATCTTGTCCACGTTTTTCACAATCACGCGGTCGCCGGCTTTAAGCCCTTCGAGGATCTGCCATTCGCCATCTTGCATCACACCAGTCTTTACTTGACGCTCTTCAGCTACGCTCTTGGCCGAGATGGTCATGACTTTTGACATACCATCCGTGCCTCGGATAATTGCGCGTTGCGGAACAAAAATGGCCTGCTTATCAATTCCCATTTCAGCATTGACTCTGACGTACATTCCAGGCAGTAAAATTCCATCAGGATTAGCAAACTTTCCTCGGAGTGTTACTTGGCCAGTACCCTGATCCACAGTAATGTCAGAAAACAATAGACGGCCGCGAGCGATGTAAGATGTGCCGTCAACGCTTATAGTCACATTCGCATCTTGTCCGTCAGGGCGTGACAAATTTCCAGCTGCTAAAGCTTCGCGCAACTGAAGCACGGTGTTAGCAGGTTGCGTGAAATCGGCATAGATAGGATCCATCTGTTGGATAGTTGCCATTGGCGTTGTCTCGCCCTGTCCGACTAAAGCACCCTCGCTTACGAGGCTCTTACCAATTCGGCCAGTGATCGGGGCACGGACAGTCGCATAGCCTAGATCGAGACGCGCTGTACGAACATCTGCCTCTGCGGCCAGTCTGTTTGCCTCAGCAGTCTGAAGCGACGCAACTGCATCGTCATATTCCTGCTGACTGACGGCATCAGCTTTTACCAACGGCTCGTAACGTCGCACGAGTGATGACGACTGTTTAACGATCGCCTTGGCTCGAGTCTCAGCAGCTAATGCACGCGCCATCGAAGCCTGCAACGGTGCCGCATCAATGCTAAATAGCAGATCGCCCTTTTTCACAATTGAGCCCTCGACGAAATGCCGATTTTGGACAATTCCGGGTACGCGAGCTCGAACTTCGGCAACACGCTCCGGAACGACGCGTCCAGGGAGATTCGATGTCAGCACCTGAGTACGAGGGCTAATTACAATCGGTACTACAGGAACAGGCTGGGGTTTGCCTGGCGCTGGCGCGTTAGCACCGTTGTTAGAACAAGCAGCCAAGAAGGCGAGGCACAGAGCGATCGAGCCAGTGCGAGGGATTGTCATTTTGATCCTTTGGATACATGTGTCATTGGCAGCCAGGAAGCTACACAGCAGCGCATGATACCCAAATGAACAAAAAGATTCAAGTTAGATTCAACAAGAATAGTGAAGATTCGTAATAGACTTGGTAGATTTGTTGATTTCTTGTTAAGACTTTGAGGAAGTACCGAAAGTCGCATCCCCGTCGATTCTTTTCAGCTTGTATCGCGCAAGAAGGCCAGCCACAAAAGATTCATGCTATGCCTTGAGATCTATTCCGGAGTAATCCGTGATGCTTTAGCCAGAAACAAACTGGAAGGGTCATTAGCGGAGGTATCGCTGACAATAAAACGATGTTAAGAACCCACCATGGCCATTTTAACTTTTTAGCGACGACAAATGAAATAAGAATGAACAATAGGAAAGCGCACCCATGTACTGGACCGAGAAAACTGACTAGATTTTCAGATTTACCTACAGCATATTTAAAATACATACCGACCAGCAGACCTGCCCAAGAAGCTGTCTCGATCATGCAAGCTATTGAAAATAATCTGGTGATGGAAAATATTTCTTTTAACATTTAATCAATATTTGAAAAAAATTTAGAATGTTTCCGTGTCTTTAGAGCCGCTTAAAAATGTCTTATTGACCAATTCGGCGATACCTAGAGAGGCGATTTCTCCCCGCTGTGCAGATTCTATAGCAGCATAAAGAAGAAAATCATACGACTTAGCTATCCAGCGAGCCGGCATATCAATTCTAAAAACTCCTGCCTTTTGACCGCTTAAAAAGAATCTTTCAATGGCATCACTGAAGAAAGACCTAGAATATCCTTTGATATCTTGGTCTTTTGTATCTCCTAGATTTATCCATAGCGAAGCATTCCAAAATAAATATAGTTCCCGTTGCTGAATCAAATTTTCAGTCAATCGCGATAACGCCGATATAAATTGCCCGTTATCTAAGTCAGAATCGGATATCGAGCTTCGCATATGACGGTCAGCCATCGTCATCAAAAGCTCGATAACCCCGTCCCGTGTAGCAGATATTCTATACAGTGTTGCTTTACTAATACCTGCCGATTTAGCGATCTGTTGAAGGTTTGCTCTGGGCTGCTGGGCGACTGCAAGGGCCAATGCCCCAGCAAGTTTCGCGTCTATCTCAATAGTCATAAAATCGTTATCAATGAAGTTTTGTTGTTAAATATATTGCCGAGAGAGGAAATATTTTCAGTTTAACAGTTCGATTCCTGACAGAGTTCGAACAATGCAAGTTACGAACTGCACACCTGTAGTTGATGGAGCCACTCCCATTCGGTCTTGTGCGCCCATTTCTAGAGCAGTCGTAAGCCGTCATGTCGGCATTCAGTTAGTCGAATGTCTAAAATTGAAATGCTGAATCAAGTGCTGGAGAGAGTCCACCCTTTTCTCTCAGATTGAATCATAACAGATTCAAAGCAGTCAAGTCCAGAAGAGTTTTTTTGGGTTCTGGTGGTCTCAACAAGATGTTTAAGAATCTATATTGCTTCACTAAAGAAAGCGCGGTAGACTTGGCACCTAAGCGTAGCTTCCCGGTGCTTTGCGTTTATTGCCTCTGGACTTTCAATGGAAAAAACATAGGAATACCCACAATAATTTGAGACGCAACGGATTTTAAGTAATGAAAACGGATTGACATGATCAAGGAAAAAAAATTCTATTTTTCGAATTAAATTGACAATGTTTATATTTAACGTAACTAATCAAAACTACAGGATACTGCGATGATACTTATCACTGGCGCCACCGGCCAACTTGCAAGGATGACTATTAATAAGCTTTTAGAGAAGATTCCCGCTAATCAAATTGTTGCGGCTGTTCGATCAATCGAAAAAGCAGAAGATTTAAAAGACCTTGGTGTGAAGGTGAGGATCGCTGATTACGATGTTCCTGAACAATGGCCAGCAGCACTTGAAGGTGTGAATAAAGTTTACCTTATTTCATCTCCCGATACGGGTACGCGTGTAGCCAAACATCGCGCCGTCATCGAGGGGGTTAGAAAAACAAAATCGGTAAAGTTAATTGCGTATACGAGTATATTGAGAGCCGATTCGTGTACAGTGCCATATGCTGTAGAAGACCGCGAAACTGAAAGTCTGATTCGAGAACTTGAAATACGGCATGTCTTCCTACGACATAGCTGGTATATCGAAAATTACACGATCCAGACGGGGCAAGCTATGCAACACGGAGGTCTCTATGGCTGCGCGAAAAGTGGTAGGATTTCCGGCGCTAGCCGCTTGGACTACGCGCATGCAGCTGCTGCAGTCCTAACTACTGAAGAAAATCTTAAGGAGATATATGAGCTTGGCGGTGATGAAAGCTTTTCCCTAGCTGAATTCGCCTCAGAAATTACAAAGCAGACTAATCTGCCAGTTGCCTATATTGATGTAGAAGAGAAAATTTACCAGTCAATTCTCGTGGAAAGTGGTCTGCCGGAAAGTATAGCTGAAATACTAGCTGCTGCGGATACTGGCGCAGCAAATGGCCAAGTGTATACGGAAAGTAAAGATCTTAGCGAATTGCTTGAAAGACCGACAACTCCAATGGTGTCCGTACTTGATAAACATCTGAAAGAGTTAAAGTGAATAACTCTAGGCCTCATCGCGTAGGCGAGGCCTAGTTTTTACTACAAATTCTTTACGTTAATATCATTGTTAAATGGTAAATCCAGATATGGGAATCGGCTAACTTTAGCCCTAATCAGCTTTTGATGTTTCCCTGGATCGCCCCAAAGTACCTTTACCTCATTTCCTATCTTTGCAAGATCAATATTCACTATTCCGAGTGATATCATTTTTCGATAGTATTGGCTGAACATTCTTCCGCTCGACATGCCCACTATCGCATCATCTACAACGATATCGTCGCAAAAGGTGGTGGCCATGAATCTTTGCCAGATATCGTTGCTCGGAAAATCCATGTACTGAACGTTAGATCCCTGTTTGAACTGTGCTGCATATATTTCCAATATATCTTCTTCGTTCCACTCAAGTGTGACTAGCTTTCGTTTTTGATTCTTGGCCACTTTTTCTAAAGCTTCTCTTCCTACGAATTCATGGTCAAACTTAATCATGTGACCGAGCTCAAGCTCGAATGGATTGGCAAACCTTTTAGAAAGATCCTCCCCTGCGCTGCCTGGTAGTGCGTTAAAAAGGCTATCATAGCCATCGCCTAGGAATTTCATGAACTCCGGGTCTTCCGGCCAAGCATGCAAGAAGTGAATCCAAGATTGGGCGAATCCCCCCTCCGTGTGATTCATACCATAGGTGAGCATACCGATTCTTTTTATACCGTAATCTGCGCCGGCATCCATGATCGATTGATAGACAGTTTTAGCGTCGTCTATGTGTCCGTGTACTTCATAAGCCAAAGTACGAGCGACGCCCACCCTGTAAATACGGACCTTGGGATTCTGTGAGAAAATCCCTTTTCGCTTCGCCTGACTGTCACGATGCCAGAAAAAATCAAGATCTCTAAAGCTTTCACCCGTGAGAGCTTCGATGACGTTTAGCGATTTCGGCCCCGCAACCTGGAATAAAAATGTCTGTTTGTCTTGGTCCTCGAGTTTTACGTCATATTTTCCTGATTCAGCCAAGAAATTGATGTAAGGGCCATGTCCCATGTTGATAAACTCGTCTTCCCCTAATCTCCAAGTCAGGCCGTCCGCCATTGTATTACCGTTAGCATTACACATGACCGTATGTTTGGACGCACCGATTGAAAACTTTTGAAAATTATTGATGCAGTTTTCTTTCAGTAGGCGCAGTGCGTCTGGTCCGGTGAGGCGAGTTCTAAAGTTTGGATTTAAACCGGCGTGAAGATAAACCCCTTCTTTCCAAGTCATTGACTCGTCTTGCCAGTTCGAGAACTGCCATGGCGTTAGGTGCCCATATGATGTGCTGTAAATTTCAACATCCTGGTCGTAAGGCATGTAAGGACTGTGATCGGTCTTATCTCTAATAGTCATGATGATCCATAAAATTTAAGTAGTTAATCGACAATAGCTGAGAATAAATCTCAGCGATGGTTATGGACATGATCTAGTCGACCAGCAATTCTGTCAATGCTGATTCTAGCGAATCGGTATGGACTTATATGAATCTATTAAAATTTTCCGCCCCGCTCTAAACCAATTAAATACTAGAAAGCGAGGGGTTATTTCAATCTGGGGTCATCGACCAGGAAGTCGAGAAAGGTACGCACCTTAGACGACAGGTATTTGCGGCTAGGGTAGACGCCATAGAGTGTGGCCTTGCACCAGGCTTGCTCCGGCAATACGCGCGTGAGACGTTGTGCCTGCAGGTCTTGCTCGATGAGCCATTTCGGCAGCAATGCCAGACCCATGCTCTGCAGCGCGGCAAGATGCAGCAGCGATTCGTTTGTGCTGCTCAGTACCGGCGTGAAGCTAACTTTCTCGGCCGGTGCATGTGCCAATGCAGGCCAAGGTACATCAGTCGGTGCCAACGAATACCACAGCAAAGCATGCGCAGCGAGATCGCTTAGTTTCTGCGGTGAGCCTGCTCGATCAAGGTATTTGGGCGCACCGACCAGATAAAACGGCACCGTGGCGATCGGCCGGGCAATCAGGTTGTCGCCCGGCGAGTTGGAGGCCCGCAAGGCCAGGTCAAATCCCTCCTCAACCAGATTGACCAGCCTGCCCGACAAGTCCAGCTCGATGTTCACGTCCTGGTAGCGTGAACGGTAGTCGGCCAGCACGCCAACGAATGCCGGACTAGCTAGCCATACCGGCCCGCTCACTCGCAGGGTGCCGCGCGGCACCACAGTGGCTTTTGTTACTGCTGCTTCGACTTCCTCTAGAGCATCGAGCATCTGCTTTGACTGCTCGAAATACAGCGTGCCGCTCTCCGTCAAGCTGACATGGCGGCTGGTGCGGTTCAATAGGCGCGTGCCGAGGCGCTGCTCCAGATGCATCACATGCTTGCTGACCATGGCTGGTGACAACTCCAGGCGTCGTCCGGCCGCTGCGAAGCTCTTGAGTTCGGCGACTAAGCGAAATACTTGCAGGCTTATTAAGGTATCCATGGGTCATCATCAACAAAAAGGAAATGATGCATCAACACTCTACCTGATGATAAATCATTCGGGAATGAATATAGTGCTTCCAGGTAATTCATCAACCTCTTATGGAGCACACACACATTGCAGCGATCACTTCCCCAACCATGCCTAGCACTGGCATCCGCGTCACGCTGTGGATCGCCCAGTTTCTCCTTGCAGGCCTGTTCATAATGTCCGGCTTCATGAAGCTTGCCACCCCGATTCCTGAACTGGCCAAGATGATGCCGTGGGTAGGGGAATACTCAGCGTGGTTCGTGCGTAGCATCGGCCTCATCGACTTGGCCGGCGGCATCGGCATCCTGCTGCAGGCTCTCATCCCCATCCAGCCACGGCTGACCGTCTTGGCAGCAATGGGCTACGGTACTGCAATTTTGTGCCATCGTCTTTCACATCTCGCGCGGTAAAGCCACGGTGGTGTCGGTGAACCTCGTCTTGCTTGCTGTTCCCGTCTTCGTGTTCTGGGGCCGCTCGAAAAAGGCACCGATTCTTCCGCGCAATTGAACAACGTCTTACACAACCTATTTGGAGCATCTGACATGACTCGCTTACCCACTTATTTCGTTTCGCACGGCGGCGGCCCCTGGCCGTGGATGAAAGAGCAGAGCAACGGCGCCTTCGACAAGCTCGAAGCATCGCTGCAGCAGATGGCGCGCTCACTGCCGCAAAAACCCAAGGCGATCCTGGTTGTAAGCGGACATTGGGAGGAAGAGGCGTTCACGCTGTCTTCCGGTACAACGCCTGGCATGATCTACGACTACTCCGGCTTTCCGGCCCATACCTATCAGATCAAATACCCGGCGCCAGGCGCACCCGAGTTGGCAAAGCAGATCCAAGCAATGCTGCAGCAAGGCGGCTTCAAGGCCGCCTTAAACCCGGAGCGCGGCTTTGATCACGGCACCTTTACGGTCATGGCACCGGCATTCCCGGAGGCCGACATCCCCGTGGTGCAACTGTCGCTGCGAAGCGATCTGAACCCGAGGGCACACATTGAAGTGGGCCGGCTGCTGCAGCCGTTGCGCGACGAAGGCATTCTCATCATCGGCAGTGGCCTGAGCTATCACAACTTACGCATGTTCAATGCCTCGGCTGCTGCGCCCTCTCAAGCATTCGATCAATGGTTGCAGAAGACGGTGACGAAAGTCTCATCAGAAGAGCGCGAGCAGTCGCTGCTGCAGTGGGACAAGGCACCGCATGCCCGTACTGCCCATCCGCAGGAAGACCACTTAATGCCGCTCATGGTGGTGGCTGGCGCAGCATATGGAGAGGCCGGCACCTGCGTCTACCACGAAGACTTCTTGGGCAACGTCGCCGTGTCCAGCTTCAGGTTCGGGTGAATTGGACAAGACCAATGTCATAGTTGAGCAGATGCTCATTCCATGAACGTCCGCTTGTGGCCCAGGCTGTATAAAACCGCAATTTCGTTGACAGCGAATGATTTTTTTACACAGCCTAGGCCAAAGGCGGTCATACGACACGAGCTGCGGATGCGTTTTGACATTGGAGCGGAAATATGGTGCCAGACTGGAGTCAAGATGGCTTACGCCCTGTGAGTGTGTAGGAGAATTTATTCATAGGTCCTCTGCTAGCAGAAAGGGGGGGGGCGAGCATTTGCTCCCCTAACCGGAGCGTGCTGAGATAGTGGACATGAACGATGGCAAGGCTATGACACGGTTGAAAGAATGGTGCCAGTGCCAGTGCTGCTATAACTTGTCATCGGAAATTCCAGGGACCTCACTATCCTAACTGGGCAACGATCGCCAGAGACAAAAACTCGGCAACGGCAAATTATGAAAAACGCCGACTTGCGCCGGCGTTTTGAAGAACAATTCAGAATCCGATTCAGTTCCTGCGGCGACGACGCGCCACTAGCAGGCACGTCAAGCCCAGGCCCAGCAAGGCAATCGACGCCGGCTCCGGCACGTCCGACGGAGCGTCGCCCCGCGCACCCTCGGCAATGATCTTCGTGCTGAAATACGCCACGTCATTCCACTCGTTGTGGCCGGCCCAGATCCACTTGGCGTCGGTTGACGTATCGTCGCGGTAATACCACGGCTCTGAACCATTGAAGCCGTAGTCGCCCAGCTCGACATAGTTGCCGTCGAAGCCCGTGTTGTTGCCGAACCAGTCGGTGGTATTCGTCAGCAGGCGCTGGGCGCCGTTGACAAACCTGTGGGTCGAGTCGGTCAATTCGAATTCGCCCAGAACGCCGGCCATGGCGCCAAAGTCGTTGGCCACGATGTGCAGGAAATAATCCTGGCCGGCGGCGAGGGTGGCCTGGCCCAGCGAGGCCAGATCCCACTGGCTGCCGGACGAGAACGCCGTGCCCAGCTCGGTATCGCTGGTCGAGAGGTAGGCGACAAAGCTGTCGTCCACGTGCAGACGCGACTCGAGGACCGTGGCCGACGCGGCGCAGCTGGTGAAGGCGAGGGCTGCGGCGGCAATGATGTGGTTGAGTTTCATGATGTTCATCAAGG
>Ga0308158_10000639_pt1 | contig 50395 bp, 58 predicted proteins | sample PhyBR2_FD_201038 | JGI IMG/M metagenome (GOLD analysis project Ga0308158, IMG submission 201038) | Phyllosphere microbial communities from UC Gill Tract Community Farm, Albany, California, United States - DLSLB.R2 | ecosystem: Host-associated > Plants > Phyllosphere > Unclassified | place: USA... | reverse complement strand
TCCGAACAGAGAAGTTAAGCCCGATTGCGCAGATGGTACTGCATTTAAATGTGGGAGAGTATGTCGCTGCCTTTCTTTGAAAGCCTGATTCTAACGAGTCAGGCTTTTTTTATGCACTGAATTTTAGCAGACAGAGATGCTGAAAAGCAACAGGACCGTTTTAGTCGGCACTGTTGTTTTCTAAGTCTTTCAGGAATTCAAATATTAGATGGCTTTCATATCCTTTACGCATAAGGAAATCAATCCACTTGCGTTTTTTTCTTTCTGGAGAGTTTTCCTGTATGGTGTTCCATTTCTTTTCAGCAAGGTCATAAAAGTGGTTTAAATAATCTGTTTCGATTTCCTTAAGAGCTGTGCGGATGTTATAGGCAGAGATTTCCCGTAATTTAAGTTCCTGTTCTATTCGGTGTCTGCCCCAATCTTTAAACCGGTGTTTTCCCCTCGCAAAACTTCTGGCAAAACGTTCTTCATCCAAATATTTGTGTTCTGAAAGATGGTTTAAAATATGATCTATTGCGGTCTGAAACATGCCCAGCGATTTGAGCTTCAGAACGACCTCCTTATAACAGCGATCCTGGTAGGAGCAGTAATATTCAAGCTTTTTAGTTGCCTCCTCTACTGAAATTCCCTTTTCCATCATTACTGAAGGCCTAGTCTCTGGTGTGTTTCCGTAATAGCACGCTCATTTTTATGGTCAATCCAGGCCTGCCCTTTTCTCTTTCGCATAAAATTGTCGAAATGGCGCATAATGGTGATATTGTATGCAGCCTTTAGCAGAAACTTAGGATTGCGGGGAAAGGCGCGAAGACTCATAGAAAAACTCGGCGTAAGGTATTTCATGTAGTGCCAGTAACCTTCGGGCATATACATCATTTCACCATGGTTAAGTTCGCATACATAGCCTTGAGCCTGTTTTAAAGCGGGAAACTTGGTAAAGTCCGGGTGATCAAAATCAATATCCTCCCTGCAAATGAGCGAATGCGGAACTTTGTACATATATTTGGTCTGATCCGGAGGAAAGATGACACATCTTTTTTTACCGTGAAAATGAAAATGCAGGATGTTGGAATAGTCAATATCAAAATGCATAAAGACTCTGGAATTTTGTCCTCCGAAAAAGAGCATGGGGAGTTGTTTTACGAGCTTTAAACCGATATCCGGCCATTTATAGTCGTTTTGGAGCCCTGGAACCTCCTTCATTAAATTATAAAGGAAAATGCGGTAATTCGTAGGTTCCTTTTCCAGCAGGTCAATATAATCGCTCATTTTCATTGTGGCATGAGCCTGGTTAAAACCATCTTCAGCTCTTACAGGGCGATCGTCGTATAGGGGAACAATTTTATCTCCTGCCACATTTTTTATATAATTCAAATGCCATTTCTCATATGCCGGCCAGTCGGCTGTGAGTTGTTCGATGACAACCGGAGTCTGAGTTTTTACGTACTTTTCAAAAAAATCTTTCTTCGAAATCGTTTTTACACGTTCTATAGGTTTTAGATTCAGTTGTTCCATTTTGGAATTTGTTTAGTATTACAAATTTACAAAATGATAATTATTTGATTATTTTTTCTTAAAGGAAAATCCTCCCGTAATGGAGGATTTCTGAAGTTATGAATGTTCCGATTCGTCTTTTTCGTTTTCACCTGAATTTTCCTGGTCTTCTTCGAACTGACCAATAATCTGGTCAATTTCAGCATCGGTCAATTCTTCCTCGATCTCTACGTCTTCGAGCAAGGATTCAAATTTCTTGATGTTCTTTTTCAACCGTTTTGACAGATCTTCATATTCGCCCAATAGCTTCTTATATGATTTGATTACCGATTTCTGTTTGCGGATTTGCTTGTTCTGCTCTTTAAGCTTTTTCTTTAATTGATCTTTTTTCATAATGAACGTTTTGTGTTTCGTAATAAAAATACGGAAATATTTAAATGATGCAATGTTAAGTTTTAAGATTACTTACTTCATAAGGATCTGAAAGTTATTTTATAAGAGAAAAAGAAGTCGCTGTTTTTTAAGGATTTCGAAACTGGTTGTTTATAAGGTTTTTAAAAAGAGTTTCATCTTATAAGGTGGGGCGTTCAGACAAAATAATCGCACTAATTTTGACTAAAACGAAAATTATAACGCAAGAAACAATTAAAATTAAAGATTATGAAAACAGGAAACTTTCAATTGAGATTTATGAGCATATTAATGCTGATATTTACTTCTGTATTTTTTACAGGATGCAGTAAGGATGACGGGCCTTCTCTTCAGGATCCGCGAAACGGTTATCCCAAGGCTGTTACAATACGGTATGAAGTGAGTTCTACTTCAAATCAAAGGGGGGATATTAAATACACGAATGAAACGGGAGGAAGTACCGATATTGCTGATGCTGTTTTGCCTTTTTCTAAGGAAGTTAAAAGAACGGTGGAATTTGGGGAAATCATTACTTTACTGGGGGATGTTCGTGTAATAAATAACCAGGCGGCCAATGTGACCGTAAAAATGTTTGTAAATGGCAAGCTCATCGAGGAGGAAACATCGGAAGCCACGAGTGGAAGTGCGTTGTTGACGATAGGCTATCAGTTTGGTCATGATTAAAGAAATGTAATAAGGGAATGGCGCCGTTTTTGCCAGTTGTAGGATCGTGAACATTACGATCGGTTTCTTTTAGGTTTCAGAAAGATGAGAGCGTGTTTTCTAAAGTATCCGGGGATGGTTAAAGTTATGGAATTTTTACAAAAGATCTTAAATATTTTTAAAGGATAAAAATAAAGTGATATATTATATTGATAAACGGGATTAAAATAAATGAAACTTAACCCCTATAGCAAAGAGCAATGATAAACGCAATGACCGTTTGTAATTCATGTATACTTTTACTGCCCGTTGGCATGGCTTCGGTATGGCAGGCTGTTTATATTGGATGTGTTGCAATATCATTTTTTCTGTTTATCGTGATGATAAGTAAACCGGAAAAAAATACAGCGGATAAAATCTTGGGTACATGGCTCTTTTTTGCACTGTTTGACCTGATGTTCATTGGTTGGTATGCTTTGGGTCGGATCAATGAAACACCTGAACTGTTTGGATGGGAACTGCCGTTCCCGTTTTTACATGGCCCTTTTCTATATTTGTATATTTTGTTTCTTAGTGGCCAGCGACAACATCGATGGCATCACCTTGAAATATTGCACTTTGTCCCTGCTGTTCTTGTAGTAATCATACTGGCATTTGTGTTGCCTTTTGCCATTGTGCAAATTGATGGAAATTATTCCGTGTTACCTGAATATGAACCTTTGTTTCGTGTAATTGTAGCGGGTATTATAATTTCAGGAATAGTATACATAGCTCTGTCCTATAGACTTCTGCACAGGCATAAAAGGAACATTGAACGGCAATTTTCCAATACGGGTAAAATTACCCTTAACTGGATGCGGTATCTTATTTCCGGTATGAGTGTGATATGGATGGTGGTCATATTCGATCAGGCACCTTTTGCATTGTTTATGACTGTAGCCCTGTTTATTTTTTTTCTCGGGTATTTCGGGATCAGACAGGTGGGAATTTTTAGCAATCCACAGCCTGTACATGAAGTGTTTCTTCCCGGAATGCTTGAAAAGGATGAAGAGGAGGAGAAAATAGAGAAAGATGTTGTTGTAAAAACGAAATATGAAAAAAACAGGCTCGAAGAAGAAGAAGCCTGTAGGATTCAGTGTGAATTGGCGAAATTAATGAAGGAAGAGGAATGTTATAAGGATCCGGAACTGACATTGGGCGATTTGGCCACAATGTTGAATGTTCATCCGGCCGTGCTTTCTCAGGTAATTAACTCAAAAGAAGCAAAAACATTTTACGATTATGTAAATACATTACGAATAGAAGCCTTCAAGAAAATACTGCGGGAACCAGAGAAGAGTCAATATACCCTTCTTGCGCTCGCATTTGAATGCGGGTTCAATTCAAAAACAAGTTTTAACCGGAATTTCAAAAAAGTTGCCCAGATGTCTCCGACCGACTATATGAAAAAGCATAAGGAAGAAATAAAACATACGAATTAAAACGAAAGCTCTGAAATGAGGATAATATTAGAACTTGTATAAAAAAACGGATTCCGGCTGGAATCCGTTTTTTAATTTATAATTAGTTTTTTAGTTGTCTTACCAGATTATACTGTGTGTGGTAAATATTTATATTGTTAAAAAAATAAATTTGCAATGTTCCGCAGAATGATTATTATAAATCTACTTATAAAAAAAATGTACATTAAAGAAGTGAATTGGGTGAATTATGGCTGCATAAATGGTTTTACCGGATATTTTAACTATATTCAATTAGTAGATTAATGATTAAAAAAAGTCTGAAATAAATAATTATCAATGACCACAATCTATAACAATGAAGGTAAAATTTGTAATATTCAGCGCAGTGGTTCTTTGTTTGTCTTGTAAAGGGCAACAGGGAGAATTGACTTACCCTCTCGTATATAAATCACCTAAGGGAGGGATTGTTGATATGATTCGATACAAAGGTAATTATACGTTAAATGAAATCCTGACATTGAATCAGGACAGTACCTATGTATATAAAATGTGTGCCCAGCTCGAAAAAGGAAGGTGGGTTGGGAGGAACGATACGATTTTCCTGTATTGTGAAAGCAGGAGGTTCCATATTGACAGTCTGAATTATGAAAAAAAATACTACAAGGGCACCATATGCCCGGAATTACCATATGCCTGGGTTATCAAAAACAGCAAGATTGAGAATGTTTTTGATAAAACTGTTTTGCTGAAAGAGTAAATTTCTAAAAAAGGAAGTTTTTATAAAAGAAGAAGCCGCAATCTATGATTACGGCTTTTTATGTACCTGAGGTGGGAATCGAACCCACACTCCGAAGAACACGAGTTTGAGTCGTGCGCGTCTACCAATTCCGCCACTCAGGCTTTTTGCTTGAAATTGTGGTTGCAAATGTAAGAACAAAATCAAATAAAACAAATTAAATCTTGAAAAAATGCGATTAAATTAAATTATTTTTTAAATTTGCATCCTCAAATACAACTAAAACAATAACTACTAATTTAAGCAACAATGAGTTACTTTGAACCTGAAGCAAAAATATTTGCATGTTCGCAAAGTAAAGGTTTGGCCGAAGAAATTGCAAGGCACTACGGTGTCGAGCTGGGAAGCGTAACCTTATCGCATTACAGTGATGGTGAATTTCAGCCGTCGTTTGAAGAATCGATCCGTGGTTTGCGCGTATTCCTTATATGCTCAACCTTCCCAAGTGCAGACAACCTCATGGAGTTATTGTTGATGATCGATGCTGCCAAGCGTGCATCGGCACGCCATATTACGGCGGTAATCCCTTATTTCGGATGGGCGCGTCAGGACAGAAAAGACAAGCCGCGTGTGCCGATAGGCGCAAAGCTGGTAGCAAAGATGCTCGAAGCTGCCGGTGCTACACGTGTTATGACGATGGATTTGCATGCCGACCAGATTCAGGGATTCTTTGAAAAACCGGTGGACCATTTATATGCTTCTACCATTTTTCTTCCGTATATACAGTCGCTGGAACTGGAAAACCTTACCATTGCTTCTCCTGATATGGGAGGTTCTAAACGTGCGTATGCATATGCCAAATATCTTGGATCTGAAGTCGTGGTTTGTTACAAACAACGTAAAAAAGCCAATGTCATCGATACGATGGAGCTCATTGGTGACGTAAAAGGAAGAAACGTAATCTTAGTAGACGACATGATCGATACGGGAGGCACACTTGCAAAAGCTGCCGATGTGATGATGGAGCGCGGAGCTTTGAGTGTACGTGCAATATGTACGCACCCGATCCTTTCCGGAACGGCTTATGAAAAGATTGAGAATTCGTCTTTAACAGAACTTATCGTAACCAATTCAATTCCTTTGAAAAAGGAAAGTTCCAAAATACGCGTTTTAAGCTGTGCGGAACTGTTCGCTGATGTAATGCATATGGTGCAGAACAATACATCGATCAGCGATAAATTTATTATGTAATTTTTTATTAATTTTTAAATATTTAAAATGAAATCAATTTCAATTAAAGGACAAGAAAGAGAAAGCGTAGGTAAGGTAGCTACCAAAGCCGCACGTAATGCTGGATTGGTTCCTTGCGTAGTTTACGGAGGAGAACAGCCAGTGCATTTCACAGCAGAAGAAAAAGCGTTCAAAGGCTTGGTGTATACTCCAAACGTACACACGGTTGCTGTTGATTTAGGAGCAAAAAAGATTGACTGTATTTTACAGGATATCCAGTTTGACCCGGTTTCTGACAAAATCTTACACATCGACTTCTACCAGTTACATGCTGACAAGGAAATCACGATGGAAGTTCCTGTGAAAGTAGTTGGAAACTCTAAAGGAGTTATGGCTGGGGGTGTTTTACGTTTAAACCAGCGTAAATTAAAAGTTCGTGCTTTACCTGCAAACTTACCTGATTATGTTGAAGCCAATATTTCTGATCTGGAAATGGGTAACAAATTGTATGTTACTTCATTACCTACAGATAACTTCAAATTATTACACCCGGACAACACTGTAGTTGCTCAGGTACGTATTTCACGTGCTGCAATGAAAGCTGCCCAGGAAGCTGCAAAAGCAGAAAAAGGAGCAAAAAAGAAAAAATAATCAAACTTATTTTTATACAGGAAAGCCTTCGATTTTTTCGAAGGCTTTTTTTATGATTTTATTTGGGCAAACCCCTTCGGGTCGGGCTTTACGTTGCAATCTTTTTATTCGTACCTCATAAAAAGGATTTTCACTTCAATCCCTTTTGCTTGATTAATTTTTTTATGTTTTTTCTAAGTGATTTTTAAATGTACCTTTTTGAAAGCCGGATTCAGTAACGGCTACTTCGCCGCTCTGATCGATAATTATGGTAGTGGGAAAAGCATTGATTTTTAGTTTTTTAGAAATATTTACGCCTGATTTGTATGTAGAAAGATAATTGACTTTTTTATAAGCATAATAATCATTTACATCTTCCTTGGTGTCAATGTCATTTATTCCGATAATTATTAAATCATTTTTAAATTCTTCTTGTAATGCTATTAAATCGGGTATCGCTTTTAAGCAAGGCAGGCAGCCCCTGTACCAAAAATCCAATAAAATTATTTTTCCTTTAAGATTGATTAGTTGAATGTTTTTTCCGTTGTTAAGATTTAAGTTGGTAGAAAAAAAACTTGTATCATGTTGTTCTGTTTGAGCAGAAAGATTTACAGTAAAGAGAAAATAACATGTAATAGATGGTAGTAAACAGTTGAAAATCTTGTTCATAGCTAAAATTGATATTTCTGTATTTCTTCAAAATACAATTTTGGTTTAACTTCTTTTATTGCTGGATCTATTTTAAAAGTCTCTAAAGGTATTTCAGGGTTAATTTCTAAATATTCAATTTCTGTAAATTCTGTTTCCTTCATACCCTCAAACTCTCCGTAGAAGCTGTATGCAATTGGTAAAAAATCACTTTTCCGTATGTAATATTTTTCAACCGAACTGTTTATTCTATTTGCTCTTGGTTTATCTTTACCATAAACATTTAAAATATAAACAGGTACTTTTTTATAAACACTTTCTTCGGTAGTTATGTCTATTATAAATATTTTAGCCAGTGGAGATCTGTATTGTTTGAAGATATTTCGCTTTTTAAAATAATCCTTTAAAAGTAAACTATATCCAATACCACCAATACTATTGGTTTCTTTTTCTAAAACATTTGTAGTAAACACCTTTCTTTCATAATCTAAAGAATCTGTCCTGTATAAGAATTCAGTAGAAAATTCTCCATCATACTGATAATGAGCATATATTTCATTTGGTAATTGTTTAATATCTAAAATATGATAGGCCCCCATTTTATTTTCGGGCGCTATATACAATGAACATATTGCTGTGTTCTGTAAGGTATCGTTATCTGAAAAAAACTTACTTTTTTTATTAATTTTATATACTAACGTTTTAATGTTATTAAGTGAAGTGTCCGTTCTTTTTAATAATGTATGCGGTTTAATTATCTGGGAATAAGCACTGTTAACAAATAGGACTATTAGAATTAATAATATATACTGTTTTCTCATAAAATTGAATTAGCCTCCCTAATGTAATTCGTTTATATTCTTTAATTGATTTTGAAAATTCTTATATAATTCAGTAGCGTTCAATTGTTGATTTTCTTCAATTTTAAAATTGTCGGGCGAAATCCCTGTATTAATAGCCAAATATTCAATTTCGTAATAATTGTATTGTTCCATATTTTCCCATCGTAAATAGGAGTGATGAGCTATGGGTAAAAAATCTGTTTTTCTTATATAATGTTTTTCCACATGATCTCTGGTGGTATCTTTTCTGTCTTTATGATAAATATTCACAACATAGACAGGAATTCCGTGAAGATTTTCTTCTGTAACATTTATATCTTTCAGCAATGCTTTCGCCAGTTTCGTTCCGTAAGCTTCAAGACTGTTCTTTTTATCTAAATATTGTTTAAGTAAGAAATTGTCGTAATTCTCTACTACGGAGTATTTCATTTTTTTATCGCTGTATATCTCTGGTGTTTCATTTGTTGTTAACGAATCTACTGTACGGTTATAATAAAGAACCTTTTCTCCGTTGTATATTCTTTGTCCAAAATACTTGTCGCCGTTTTCATATTCAGATTTCAGATTTATTTTGTGATATGATTTCATTCTGTCTTTGGGTATACGGTATAGAGAGCAAATAGCCGTTGATTGAATGGTGTCATTCTTTGCTAGATATTTATTAAAATAATCAACCTTATAAACAACAGTGTTTATGTTGTTAAGCGATTCATCTGTTCTTTTTAGAAGCTCTTTAATTTCTATTGTTTGTGCATTTAAAGAGAAAGTTACTCCCAGAAGAATGGCAATGGTTAAAAAACAGTTTTTTTTCATAACAAAGTTTTATTTGGAAAAGAATAATTATAGTATACAGCAGTCTATCAGGGATGTTTAATAGATTACTGTATCAGTAAGATAGAAAAATTATTTGAAAATCCCCGGAATTTTTATTGCAGCATCAGTTACTTTATAATGACTGTGTGTTGCCCCCGGGTTTACTTCGTATTTTGTTAACTTAAAAAGTTGTTTTTTTTTCAAAAAGGTTGAGTGAAAGTAAGCAGGTTGGATGAAAAATTTTTAACATAAAAAAAGACCATTCAGTTTTAAGAATGGTCTTTGAAGTTTTCTTATTTAGTCAATTTCTGACACTCTGAGCGTATTTACCATCCCCTTTTCATTTAAAGGCATAGAGGCCAGGTTTATAGTGAAATCACCCGTTTTTACATAATTGTTTTCTTTGGCAATCATGTTGATATCTTCAATGGTAACGTCGGTACTTTCGTATTTGTCGTACCAGAAAGCGGTAACGCCCCATAACAGGCTTAACTGGGTTAACATGTGCTTGTTGGAAGTGTAGGCGAGGATATGGGCATTCGGTCTCCATGCAGAGATCTGGAAAGCCGTATAACCTGAATTTGTCAGCGTGTTGATGACTTTTGCTTCAATATCGTTAGCCATAATGGCGGCGTGATAACAGATCGATTTGGTGATAAACCGTTTGGTACGGATCTTAGGATCGTTTACAGGCAGCTTGATGAGTTCTGAATCTTCTACACTTGTAATAATCTGCGTCATTTTTTCAATAACCTGAACCGGATAATTCCCTACAGATGTTTCTCCTGACAGCATTACGGCATCAGCTCCGTCCATAACAGAATTGGCCACGTCGTTGACTTCTGCGCGTGTTGGTGTAAGGCTCGTAATCATAGTTTCCATCATCTGTGTGGCAATGATTACTGGAATACGGGCATACTTGGCTTTGTGTACCAGTTGTTTCTGTATGAGGGGTACTTCCTGTGCCGGAATTTCAACTCCAAGGTCTCCGCGTGCCACCATGAGTCCGTCGCAGTGTGAAACAATTTTGTTGATGTTGGCCACCGCTTCCGGTTTTTCAATTTTGGCAATGATGGGAATTTTATGGTCACCGTGCTCTTCAATAAGCAAACGAAGGTCTTCAAGGTCTTCAGGGGTACGGACAAACGATAATGCAATCCAGTCTACGTCTAGTTTAATGGCGAATATGGCATCCTTTATGTCTTTTTCAGTTAAAGCCGGCAAAGAGACTTTCGTGTTTGGCAGATTGACCCCTTTTTTTGATTTTAAGGGGCCTCCCTGTACTACCACGGCTTTTACTTCATGTTCCCCGTCGGTTTCCAGTACATTGAAAATAAGCTTACCGTCGTCTAATAAAATAGCTTCTCCGGGATTAACGTCTTTGGGAAAATTTTTATAAGTCATATAAACCTTGTCGGCCGTTCCCATGAATTCTTCCTTGGTAGAAAATGTAATGACATCTCCTTTTTTGAGTACCACTTCGTCTTTCATAACCCCCACGCGCAGTTTTGGTCCCTGAAGGTCCGCAAGAATTGAGGTGTTGTAACTGAATTCGCTGTTTAATTCGCGAATGATCTTTACTTTATCTTCGATATCAAAATAATCGGCATGCGAAAAGTTAATTCTAAAAACATTCACACCGGCCTCTATCATTTGTTTGATTATCTCTTTGGTGCTACAAGCCGGCCCGAGGGTTGCGACTATTTTCGTTTTTTTTCTTGATAACATATTAGAAAATTAAATTTTTTTGAGATTTTATACTTAAAGAATAGGGCTCCACCACGAACTGTGTGGAAACATTCTGGATTTTATCGAGCTTCTCTAAAAGCTCCTCCTCGTCAAAAAGGTGGTCTGCATTTTCAACCAGAATAAAGTAATCAATGGTTTTCCATTCCTGTATCAGGTATTCGGTTGAGGCAAACAGGTCGCTTTCATCCTTAAACAAGGGACCGGCTTCTTCTAAATTGCTGATGGAATAGTTCGATTTGTTTTCGATGAGCCTCCAGTTAAGATGATTTTTACAGTCTTCATATTGGAAGTTTCGGAAATACGTAATGCCGTTCTCTGTGGTCAGTGAAATTTCCTGCTGGAGCTTTTCGAGACGGATGCCCAGGCTGCGGTTTAAGTGATAGGCCATCTTGTAATCGGGCATATTCGACTTTACCGCAATGAGTACAATATGTTCATGATCGTCCTCGTCATAATCCAGCTTATGAACAATTTCACCTGTATTTTTTTTAGAAGGAGTCATCTATTAACAAAAATACAAAATTTATAGACAGTTTTTGATTAATCGGGCGATTTAATCATTTTTTAATGTTGTTCTGCATCTCTTTCTGGAGAACGAAAAAAGCGCGTTGTGCTGCTTTTTCCTCCGCTTTCTTTTTGCTTGTAGCCCGGGCCCGGGCAATGACCTTTCCGTCGAGAAGCAGTCTGACACTGAAATGTTTCAGATGGTCCTTCCCGTCATCATCATAAGCTTCGAACTTAAATGTCTTTTTGTGTTTCTGGCAATATTCAATGTATAAACTCTTGTAACTTGTTACCTTGTTTTCCAGTTGTTCCAGGTTGTCGAAATCAACCAGAATGTTTTTGTAGATGAATTTTTCGCAGCTCGAAAATCCCGAATCAACATATATAGCACCTATGAGCGCTTCGAGAAGATTCCCGTTTACATTGTCTCCGAACTGGGCGGGAGCAGCTTTCGTTCTGATGTAATGCAGTAGGTTCAGTTTTTTTCCTACATTGTTTAGGTGCGACCTGCTTACAATTTTAGATCGCATTTGCGTGAGGTACCCTTCATCGCCTTTCGGGGCATTTTTATAAAGGTACGCGGCAATTACCGATCCCAGAATAGCATCACCCAGAAACTCCAGTCGTTCATAACTCACGATTTCGCCTTTGTCGTTGGTTCTGTTTACGGAACGGTGGGTAAATGAAGTGTTGAAAAGCTCGATATTTTTTGGTTTGTATCCAATGATTTTAGCAATGGCAGAATAAAAAATCCCACTATTATTGATAGGGGATTTTTTATTCAATATTTTGCGAAACCAGTTCATCTTATTTGTTTTCTAATTTCTTTACCAAAATACAGGCATTGTGACCGCCGAAACCGAAGGTGTTGCTCATAAGTACTTTTACATCGCGCTTCTGAGGTTTGTTAAACGTAAAGTTCAGTTTAGGGTCTATGTTTTCATCATCGGTAAAATGATTGATGGTCGGGGGAATCATGCCGTGCTGTAAAGCAAGGATGCATGAAATGGCTTCAACCGCTCCTGTTGCACCTAGTAAATGCCCCGTCATGGATTTTGTCGAGTTCAGGTTCATGGTATAGGCATGTTCTCCGAAAACTTCGAGTATGGCTTTTGATTCGGCAATATCCCCAAGCGGTGTCGATGTCCCGTGCATGTTTACACCATCCACATCTGTAGGTTGTAATCCGGCATCCCTGAGGCAGTTGATCATAACGTTTTTAGCACCAAGTCCTTCAGGGTGCGGAGCTGTGATGTGATGTGCGTCGGCTGACATTCCGCCGCCGCCTATTTCACAATAAATTTTGGCTCCACGCGCCACCGCATGTTCGTATTCTTCCAATATCAAAGCTCCTGCTCCTTCTCCAAGAACAAAACCGTCACGGTCCTTGTCCATTGGGCGGGAAGCCGTTTTGGGATCATCATTGCGTGTCGACAGGGCGTGCATGGCATTAAAACCGCCGATTCCGGCAATGGTTACAGCTGCTTCAGATCCTCCCGTAACAATAACGTCGGCCTGTCCTAAACGAATATAGTTGAATGCGTCGATAAGGGCATTTGTTGAAGAGGCACATGCCGATACGGTAGTGAAGTTAGGTCCTCTTAATCCGTATTTCATGGAAATAAGTCCTCCGGCAATATCCGCGATCATTTTAGGAATAAAGAAAGGGTTGAATTTCGGAGTTCCGTTGCCTTCATTGAAATTCGTTACTTCATCCTGAAACGTCTGAAGTCCACCGATACCGGATCCCCAGATAACACCGGCTCTGTCCAGGTTCAGCTTACTCAGGTCAAAATTCGCATCTTCCATTGCTTCCGTAGCGGTAACCATGGCATATTGCGTATACTTGTCCATTTTGCGGGCTTCTTTGCGGTCGATAAAATCCTCTACATTAAATCCTTTAACTTCACAAGCAAACTGTGTTTTAAAGTTAGTAGCGTCAAAATAAGTAATTGGCGCAGCCCCACTCACTCCGTTCATAAGACCATTCCAGAATTCAGGAATATTATTTCCAATAGGAGTTAAGGCGCCTAATCCAGTAACAACAACTCGCTTTAAATTCATAATGAATATATTTTTTTAATTAAAAAAAATAAAACCCAAGTTTCAAGATGCAGGAAACATTGGGTTGCTATAATTTATAGATTGAAATCTAAATTCTTAACTTAAAAAGAATGAAAATAATAACACCTACGCAATATAAAACTGCGTAGGATGTATTAAGTTATTATTTTTTAGCCTCTTCGATGTAAGAGATAGCTTGACCAACTGTAGCAATGTTTTCAGCTTGATCATCTGGAATCTGAATGTCGAATTCTTTTTCGAACTCCATGATTAGCTCAACAGTGTCTAATGAATCAGCTCCTAAATCATTTGTGAAGCTTGCTTCTGCTACAACTTCGTTCTCGTCAACTCCTAATTTGTCAACGATAATTGCTTTTACTCTTGATGCAATGTCTGACATAACCTTTTCTATTTTTAAGTTTAATTGTTGTGGCAAAAATATGAAACTTTCATATATAACCACGTATTTAATTGTTTTTGTAACTGCGAAGTTAAAAAAATAATTTTTAAATGGATATTTTTTTCGAATTTTGTATCGCTTAAAATCATTCCCGCAGTTTAATTTAAAGGAAATACATCGCTAAGTATATGAAAAACATTGTTTTATTGGCTTCAGGTTCAGGAAGTAATGCCGAGAATATTATCACTTATTTAAGAAACAAAAATCTTTCGTGCAACTTTCATATCATTACCAATAAAAAAGATGCTTTTGTTCTGGAACGGGCAAAAAAACTCGGTGTACCTGCTGAAATATTCACTAAACGCGATAATGATGAAGGAAAATTGTCTGAAAGAATAAAGCAACTGAATCCGGATCTTATCGTGCTGGCCGGGTATTTGTTGTTGTTTCCTTCGGATATTGTGGCTTCCTACCCGCATAAAATAATCAACATCCATCCTGCTTTGTTGCCGAAATTCGGCGGAAAAGGTATGTACGGGAATTTTGTTCATGAAGCAGTTGTGGCCGGCAGAGAGGCCGAAACCGGGATTACGGTCCATTACGTTAGTGAACATTACGATGAAGGAGCCGTTATTTTCCAGGCATCCATTGTTGTTGATGCCACTGATACGGCTGCCGATGTTGCGGAGAAAGTGCACAGGCTCGAATATGAACATTACCCCCGTATAGTTGAAGCGCTTCTTAAAAGTTAAAGAGTACCCGCAGCACCTTCGAGAACACCGCCGATAATCACTTCAGTTTTTTCGCGGTTCAAATACCTTCGGATGCATTTTTCTGCAATCCACAGTTTTATAATATCCGTTAAAATGTTTTGGGGGTCATCGAAAATGATGTGGTCGTCCTTTGTGCGGATTTTAGCCGATTTTCCGCTTGCTGTATCCGTTATTTCCAGTTTCCCGAACAGCGGCCGGGACAAGCGGTAGGATTTTTCCAGGTATAATTCGTTTTTGTTGTAAGAACCGATTTCGTACACAAGACTGTCATCCACGGCATAGACGGTTTCGTTGTCAAAGACATAATAATCGTTGACGATTTTTTCCTTTATAAGATCAATATCGGTATGGTTGTAATTATTTCCGTCCCATAATCTGGCTATGCTGTCATTGGGAATATCAAAATAAATGGTGTCGTTCTGTAAATACTGTGCCCGGCTGTAGTGGATGCAGCATATAAGAATAAAAGAAAAAAATGTTTTCATATAGTATTGGCAGTAGTGTTATTGGTGTGCATCTTTTCATATAGCTGCTGCTCTATAAAAGTTATTTCGCGTTGCAGCGCGGCTCTCAGTACCCATATTTTAACAACCTCCGGCAAGTCAGTGGCATCCTCTATAAAGGTAAGGGTGTTTTTTGACTGTTTTACGCGGATCCAGTTTTTATTTTCTTTTTTTCTTACGGCAATTCTTCCGAGTGCGGGACGTTTCAGTTCGAATGCCTGCTGGCCGGCTACAAGCAGCTCGTCATTGTAGAAACCGATTTTTTCCAGTATGCTGTTTTCCCGCTTATACACATAACCTTCCTTCAAAATATAATCGGTATGCATAAGGTGATCGTCAAATGCGTCATATTCAAGGGTTATTTCGTAATTGGTCCATAGCCGTGCTATCCGGTTTAGAAGGTTGTAATCGAACTGGTATTCCGGGTTTTGTGCAAAGAGCGATGTAGTTAAAAGCAGGCTGAATAAAAGTAGGGATTTTTTCATGGTTTGATCTTTTCTTTAGCCATAACAAAATAAATGCCAAATTAGAATTGTATTTTTGTAAAAATCTTAAACGTATGCAGCCGGAAATTCTTTTATATACCGATGGTTCATCCAGAGGGAATCCTGGTCCTGGAGGTTACGGCGTTATTCTTCATCTGAACAACACCCGGCATTATAAGGAACTTTCTCAGGGCTACCGTAAAACAACCAATAACAGGATGGAGCTTTTGGCAGTTATTGCCGGGCTAGAAGCGCTTACGAAAGAAGGATTGAGCGTGCTTGTTGTTTCCGATTCCAGATACGTAGTGGATTCCGTTGCTAAGGGCTGGGTTTTTGGCTGGGAAAAAAAACAGTTTGCCGGAAAAAAAAATGCCGACCTGTGGAAACGTTTTTTAAAGGTTTACAGAAGGCACACGGTGAAATTCCAGTGGATTAAAGGGCATAACAACCACCCCATGAACGAACGCTGCGACGTGCTTGCGGTCGAGGCTTCCAAGAAAGCAGTATTGCTCGTAGATGAAGGATACGAAGAAGCCGGACTTAATCTATGTTAAGGAATCACAAACGTACTTGTTTATTACTGGGTTTCGTATTATCTTTGCATCTTCATTTACATACAACTATATGGGTAAGTTATTGATTGTAGGTACCGTTGCTTTTGATGCTATCGAAACACCTTTTGGTAAGACCGATAAAATTTTGGGCGGAGCTGCAACATATATAGGTTTGTCTGCAGCGCATTTTAATGTTGATGCCGCAATTGTATCTGTTGTCGGAGAAGACTTTCCACAGGAATACCTGGATATCATTTCGAGTAAAAATATAGATATTTCGGGAATTGAAATCGTAAAAGGCGGTAAGACCTTCTTTTGGAGCGGCCTTTATCACAACGATTTGAATTCGCGCGACACACTTGACACCCAGTTGAATGTGCTGGCTGATTTTACGCCTGTTGTTCCGGAAAAATTTAAGGATTCAGAGGTTATTATGCTCGGAAACCTGCATCCGAATATCCAGATCAGTGTACTCGACCAGCTGACGTCAAAGCCCAAATTGGTTGTGCTCGATACGATGAATTTCTGGATGGACTGCGCTTTGGAAGAACTGAAACAGGTACTGAAACGAGTTGATGTTATTACGATAAATGATGAAGAGGCCCGTCAGCTTTCAGGGGAATACTCACTGGTTAAGGCAGCTGAGATCATTCAGGCCATGGGTCCCAGATATGTAGTGATTAAAAAGGGAGAACACGGAGCCTTGCTGTTTAATGACGCACAGGTTTTCTTTGCTCCGGCTTTGCCTTTGAAGGAAGTTTTTGATCCCACAGGGGCGGGAGATACATTTGCAGGAGGTTTTTCGGGATATATGGCACAGCAGGGAACCGTATCGTTCCACAACATGAAGAACGCTATTATTCACGGATCCAACCTGGCATCGTTCTGTGTCGAAAAATTCGGTACACAGCGTATGGAGAACCTGGATAAGCATGAAGTCCAGTCCCGTTTACAGCAATTTAAAATGATTACCCAGTTCGATATTGAGCTGGCAGAATAATAAGATAAAAGTCTCGTTACGGGGCTTTTTTTGGTTTAACAACACACACAACAATACGAATGAGCGACGCTTTAAAACATGAATGCGGGATCGCATTTTTAAGATTAAAGAAACCTTTGTCTTTTTACAAAGAAAAGTATGGATCGAGTTTCTATGCGATCCAGAAAATGTATTTATTACTTGAAAAACAGCACAACCGCGGTCAGGACGGAGCCGGATTGGCAAGTATAAAACTGGATATGGAACCCGGAGAGCGCTACATCAGCCGTGTACGTTCAAATAAGCCGTCGCCCATTCAGGATATCTTTTCACAGATCAACGGCCGTATCAATGAGGAACTGGAAAGCAAGCCGGAACTTGTGAACGATATGGATGCCCTGAAAAAGGAAATTCCTTACCTGGGAGAAGTATACCTGGGACATGTCCGTTATGGAACTTTCGGAAAGAATAATATTGAAAGCGTTCACCCGTTCCTTCGCCAGAACAACTGGATGCACCGTAACCTTATTGTGGCCGGAAACTTTAACCTCACCAATGTAAAAGTGCTGTTCGACGATTTGGTTCGTTTAGGGCAGCATCCTAAAGAAATGGCCGATACCGTTACGGTAATGGAAAAAATAGGACATTTCCTTGACGATGAAGTGGAAGATCTTTATTTTGAGCTTCGCGATAAGGAAGGATTATCTAAAAAAGAGGCTTCACCTGTAATAGGGGAACGTCTGGATATTGCACGCATTTTACGCCGTGCTTCCAAAAACTGGGATGGTGGTTTTGCCATGGCAGGAATGCTGGGGCACGGTGATGCCTTCGTATTACGCGATCCTGCGGGTATCCGCCCTGCTTTTTATTACGAAGATGAAGAAATCGTTGTGGTCGCTTCAGAACGCCCGGTTATTCAAACAGCATTAAACGTTCCGTTTGAAGAAATCAGGGAACTTGATCCCGGAAAAGCTATTATCGTTAAGAAAAACGGAAACGTTTCGTTCGAGCAGATTCTGGAGCCTCTCGAAAGGAAAGCCTGTTCTTTTGAACGTATTTATTTCTCGAGAGGAAACGATGCGTCTATCTATCAGGAGCGTAAAATGCTCGGAAGAACCATGATGCCGATGATATTGAAGGAGATTAACGAAGACGTGGAAAATGCCGTATTCTCTTACATTCCGAATACAGCCGAGGTTTCATTTTTCGGAATGATGGAAGGTGCCCAGGAATTCCTCAACAAAAAGAAAACAAAAAGAATCCTGGAAGAAGAGGGTAATTTGTCTGCCGAGAAACTGCAGGAGATTCTGGGAACTACTATCCGTACCGAAAAAATTACGATTAAAGATGCGAAACTTCGGACATTCATTACCGACGACAGCAACCGGGACGATATGGTGGAACATGTGTACGATGTAACGTACGGAGTGGTAAAACCCGAAGATACGCTTGTTGTAATCGACGACAGTATCGTAAGGGGAACTACCCTGAAAAAATCCATCATTAAGATGCTTGATCGTCTGAATCCTAAAAAAATTGTCGTGGTTTCTTCGGCACCTCAGATACGTTATCCGGACTGCTACGGTATTGATATGGCAAAACTGGAAACGCTGATTGCTTTCAATGCAACATTGGAATTGTTGAAAGACCGTAATATGTATCATATTATAGACGAGATCTATACAAAATGTAAAGCACAGGAAAACCTGCCCGATGATCAGGTAGTCAATTATGTAAAGGAAATGTATGCACCATTTACCGATGAGGAAATATCAGATAAAATATCAGAAATGTTACATCCGGCATCGGTTAATGCAGATGTAAAAATTATCTTCCAGACCGTCGAAAACCTTCATGTTTCCTGTCCGGATAATCTGGGAGACTGGTATTTCACAGGAAATTATCCAACAGTTGGAGGAAACAGAGTGGTGAATCGTGCCTTCATGAATTTCTATGAAGGAAAAGATGCCAGAGCCTATTAAAACAGCATATTGTTCTGAATATATAAAGCACCGGATCTCATCCGGTGCTTTTCGTTTACCGCCGAAGTCAATATGTTTACCTTGATTTTTGCGTTTTTTTACCGCTTTTTGAACTTTGGCATGCCTATTGAATTTCACTCATCAGTTAAGAAGTTTAATATTAAAACTCAGATTATGAAAACAATATTTACAATAGCATTGGCTGCACTTAGTTTAGGTGGTTATGCACAGCAAAGACAGTTGATAAGAGAACAGGAATATCATTATCAGGACAGCCGTTACCGGGAAAGAGATGCACAATACAAATACGGTAACTACAGTTTTTCCCGTTTGGATTTGACTAACCGCCAGGAACGACAGCTGGTAGATCTTTTAAAAGACAAGCAACAGGAGCACCGCTATATTCTGAAAAAATACCGGAACCCGGATGCCAAACTCAGATTGCTCGACCGGGAGTACGACCGCAAGATCCAGACGTTGTTGAGCCGTTCCCAATACGATAAATGGAGCCGCATCTATGCCTACCAGTATGAAGTATATGGAAACAAGCGCTGGTCATAGTTTAACTATTTTTTACTTAACGTGAAATCCCGATTCTACAACAGATGTCGGGATTTTTTGTTTAAAATTTGCTTATATTTAGTTTATTTCGTTAAATTTATATAAAATTAAACGGTACGAGTATGAGAAAATCTATGTTTGCAGTGTTGATCTGCACGTTATTTGGTTTTTCGGTAAATGCCCAAAGCCATACCAGTCTGAAAGCGGTACCTTCTTCTCAGAACGAGCAGGTAAAAGAAGATAAAGGTATTGCAAAGATAATAATTGTCATAAGTCTGGACGGGAAGGAATTAAAGCTGCCCGAATATGTAAAGGAAGGCATAGGTTATAAAGCCGGGATGGAATATACAAAGGAACTTATGGATGAACTGAAGGAAAAAGGAGTCAAAATAACAAAATATGACTACGACTGGGCATCTTATGAAGAGCTCGAAAAGGAGAAGGTGTAGTTTTCCTATTTATCTGTAAGGTTTACCTAAATTTAAGAACAGGAGAACAAAATAATCGTACTATTGTACTGAATCTTAAAACATTGAATTATGAAACAGTTAATGGTACTTCTCGTACTCATGTTCTCAATGGCAGCATATAGCCAGACAGAGGGTACACGAGATAAAGGAAAGACAGCCCGCACGGAAAGAGGCAGGGGGGAAGGACGGGAGGCCCGTTTTCTTGAAGATTTTAAAGAATTAGGTCTCACAGAAAAACAGCAGAACCAGCTTAAGGTCCTTTTTGAGAGTGAACGCAACAACGGGCAGCAAAATCGTCAGCGGTTTCGCGGTGAAGAAGAAGAACGCCCTTCTGCTTCTGAAATGAAAGAGATGCGCGAACAAATGAAAGCCCGTGCACAGGTTCTGGACGGGAAGGTAAAAGAAATCCTTTCAGAAGAACAGTATATGAAATGGAAGGAAAAACGCGAACAGCGAATGAAAGCGTTTTCGGAAAGATAAAAAAAAGCGTCTGATTTCAGACGCTTTTTGCTATTTATTCATTAAACTTTCGATTTCTTCAGCTTCCAGTGGAATATTTTTCATCAAGTTAAAAGGCAACCCTTGTGACTGTATTACATAGTCGTCTTCGAGACGAATGCCGAAACCTTCCTCCGGGATGTAAAAGCCCGGTTCGTTTGTAAATATCATGCCTTCTTTAAAATCATCGGTTAGGATTCCGTAATCGTGTGTGTCCAGCCCCATATGGTGCGATGTTCCGTGCATCATGTACTTTTTATAGGCAGGCCAGTCCGGGTTTTCATTCTGAACATCTGCCTTGTCCAAAAGACCGAGTCCAAGTAATTCGGAAGTATAGATTTTTCCCATTTCTTTATGGTAGGCATACCAGTTATTCCCTGCAACAAGCAGGGTTTCTGCTGCTTTCTTGCAACGCAGAACAGCGTCGTACACTTCTCTCTGGCGTGCTGTATAACGACCGTTTACAGGAATTGTTCTTGATAAATCCGAAGCATAATTGGCGTATTCGGCAGCAACGTCGAACAGGATAAGATCACCGTCTTTACACTGCTGGTTATTTTCGATATAATGTAAAACATTTGCGTTATTTCCAGATGCGATGATCGGTGTATAGGCAAATCCTTTGGAACGGTTGCGCAGGAACTCATGAGCAAACTCCGCTTCGATTTCATATTCCCATACCCCGGGTTTTACAAAACCGAGGATTCTGCGGAATCCTTTTTCTGTAATGTTACATGCCTGCTGTATCAGCGCAATTTCTTCTGTTTCCTTTACAGAGCGAAGGCGCTGCAATATAGGATTTGAACGCAGGTACTGGTGTCCCGGATAATCCTGTTTTAGTTTTTTAATAAAGCGGTCTTCGCGTGTTTCCGTTTCCACAGAGGCGCGGTAATGCTCATTGGTGTTAATGTATACATTTTCTGCTTCTACCATCATTTTTCTGAAGACGGAAGGAAAATCGGATAACCAGTAAACGGTGCGGATGCCCGATACTTCAAAAGCGCGTTCCTTCGTCAGCTTTTCACCTTCCCAAATGGCGATATGCTCGTTTGTTTCACGCAGAAACAATACTTCACGGTGTTTTTCTTCAAAAGCATCCGGGAAAAGAACCAGGACAGACTCTTCCTGGTCAACTCCCGAAAGATAAAAGATATCCCGGTGCTGGGCAAAAGGAAGGGTTGAATCGGCAGAGACCGGGTAAATATCGTTTGAATTAAATACGGCAAGACTCTGAGGTGCCATTTGTGCGGTAAACTTTTTACGGTTTTTGATAAAAAGCGTACGGTCTATCTGATGATATTTCATGATTTTAAATTTTTTAAAAACATTGTTTTCTCAAAGATACAAACTTTTAAAGAAGCAGCGGTTACCACGGGAAAACTAAAACATCATAAAAATGAAAGCCGGGTGAATTATAATCCACCCGGCTTTCTATAATATAGAAATGTTCCTGACTTTACATCTGGTTCATTTTAAGCAACCAGTTTTTCATCGAAACTTCATCTTCAATGATTTTTCTGAGTTCGGAAACAGCTACGCGGTCCTGTTGCATGGTATCGCGATGGCGGATGGTAACCGTACGGTCTTCAAGAGACTGGTGGTCCACAGTGATGCAGAAAGGTGTTCCTAAAGCATCCTGACGGCGGTAACGGCGCCCAACGGCATCCTTTTCATCATAAGCAACGTTGAAGTCCCATTTAAGCTCTTCAATGATTTCACGGGCAAGTTCAGGAAGTCCGTCTTTTTTAACCAATGGCAGAACAGCAGCTTTTGTAGGGGCAAGAACTGCCGGTAATTTTAAAACAGTACGGGTTGAGCCGTCTTCCAGCGTTTCTTCTTTCAATGAGTTCGAAAATACGGACAGGAACATACGGTCAAGCCCGACAGACGTTTCCACCACATACGGAACATAAGACGAGTTTGTTTCATTGTCGAAGAACTGTAGTTTTTTACCGGAAAACTGCTCGTGAGCCTTTAAGTCGAAATCAGTTCTGGAGTGAATTCCTTCTAATTCTTTGAAACCAAACGGGAAGTTGAATTCAATATCTGCTGCGGCATTGGCATAATGGGCCAGTTTTTCATGATCGTGAAAACGGTAGTTTTCCTTTCCGAGTCCAAGGGAAAGGTGCCATTTCAAACGGGTATTCTTCCAGTATTCATAATACTTCATTTCTTCGCCCGGTTTTACAAAAAACTGCATTTCCATCTGTTCGAATTCACGCATACGGAAAATGAACTGTCGTGCCACGATCTCGTTCCGGAAAGCTTTACCCGTCTGGGCGATTCCGAAAGGAATTTTCATTCGGCCTGTTTTCTGAACGTTTAGGAAGTTTACAAATATACCCTGTGCGGTTTCGGGTCTGAGGTACAAATCCATGGCCGTATCTGCAGAAGCTCCAAGCTTGGTGCCGAACATAAGGTTGAACTGACGTACCTCAGTCCAGTTTTTGGATCCGGTTTCAGGATCGGAAATACCTAATTCGTCGATCAGGGCTTTCACATCTGCCAGATCTCCGGTATCAAGCCCGCGTGCCATACGTTCCAGTATTTCTTTCTTTTTTGAAAGATATTCTGTTACGCGCGGATTGGTAGCGATGAATTGCGCCTCATCAAAGGCTTCGCCAAAGCGGGTCTTTGCCTTTTCAATTTCTTTTTGAGCCTTTTGCCAGAGCTTTTCGCAATAATCTTCTATTAAAACATCAGCCCTGTATCTTTTTTTGGAGTCTTTATTGTCAATTAGCGGATCGTTGAATGCATCAACGTGCCCGGATGCTTTCCAGGTGGTCGGGTGCATAAATATTGCAGAATCGATTCCTACTATATTGTCGTGCATCTGTACCATGGATTTCCACCAGTATTCACGGATGTTACGTTTTAATTCAACACCGTTCTGCGCATAGTCGTATACCGCGCTTAAACCATCATAAATTTCACTTGACGGAAAAATATATCCGTATTCTTTAGCATGTGAAATAACATTCTTAAATAAATCTTCTTGCTTTGCCATAGTGCAAAAGTACTAAAATTGAAGTTAGTTGTAATTAATGCGGTAAATGTTTACTCGATACCGATTTTTATCGTAATTTAACACAAAGGTACACAAACTTGTTAGAATGCATTGGATTAAAAACATATTTGGATTGTTTTACCCTCATTTTTGTTACGGTTGTGATGAGGTATTACAGCAGCAGGAAGATGTTTTGTGCGATGCCTGCCTGCTGAGTCTTGACCTTATTCCCTTTACTTCTTCCGAAAACAATGAAATAAAGCGCCGGTTCTATGGAAAACTTCTGGTGAAATACTGTACGTCGGTCCTGTATTATTCGGAAAGCGGAAGTTCAAAGAAACTGCTGCATCAGCTGAAATACCACAGGCAGCGCACTATTTCGACATTCCTGGCTATGCTGGCCCTTCAGCATCTCAGGGGACATGAAGTTCTCAGATGGGCCGACCGGCTTGTGCCCATACCGTTGCACCCTTTAAAAGAACGGAAGCGCGGCTATAACCAGCTGGATGACTTCGGAAAAACACTGAGTGCGCAACTGAACATTCCCTATAGCAAAGATTATCTCATCAAAAAAAGCAAATCCGCAACACAGACACATAAGAATATGGCGGAACGTGTTCAGAATGCTGCAGGGTTTTCCATCAATCCCAGGTATGCACATATACAGGACCAGAATATTTTACTTCTTGATGATGTAATGACAACCGGAGCTACGCTGGAACTTGCCGGAAATCTCATCCTGAAGAATTCTACCAATAAAATAAGCATCCTAACTATGGCCTATACACGTTAAAAATCAAATAAAAATAGTTACTTTGCATGGTAAATTTAGTTTGATGAGATTTTTAAGATATTTTAGTTTTTTCCTGGTTTTATCTTTGTTGCTTTTTACAAACTGTGCAAAGCGCGGTACCATTACCGGAGGGCCCAGAGATACTCTGGCACCGGTGATTTTATCAAGCAGCCCGGAAAATTTCAGTACCCATTTTAAATCGAATACGATCCAGATTAATTTTGATGAATTTGTAAAACTGAATAAGGTAAACCAGCAGCTTATTATCTCACCTCCTATGGAAACACAGCCCGAGATTATTCCAATGGGCTATCCAAGCAAGTTTATAAAGATTAAGATTTTCGATACGTTGAAGGAAAACACAACCTACAGCTTTAATTTCGGGGAAAGCATCCAGGATAATAACGAGGGAAATCCGTATTCAAACTATAAGTATGTTTTTTCAACCGGAAGTTATATTGATTCTTTAAAGCTTGCCGTAACATTTAAAGATCCTTTGGGCCTGAAGAAGTCGGGAAGTACGGTAAATGTTCTGCTGTATGAAGCAGAAGGGTTTAACGATTCTACTGTATATAAGAAAAAACCTTTGTATATTGCCAGTTCCAAAGACAGCCTGGCAAAGGCAGAACTCGAAAACCTACGGGAAGGAAGCTATTATCTCATAGCATTGCAGGAAAAGTCGAGCAACTATAAATTTGATCCGAAAAGTGATAAAATCGGATTTTTAAAGGATAAGATCACAGTTCCTTCAGACAGTACGTATCATCTTACGTTGTTTAGCGAAGCAAAGAAATCGAATGCTTATCGTCCTGCGATGGTAAGCCAGAACAAGTGGCTCGTACCTTATGAAGGAGATGTAAAGGAATTAAAAGTTACAGTGAAGGGAGATGATAAACCTTTGAAGAGTTTTTTCAGCAAGGTACCCGGTAAAGATTCTATCTATGTTTATACACCATTGCAGAAATTTGATTCCATTCAGTTTGATTTTAATGCCGGAGACTATCAAAAAACATACAGGCTTTCTCAGCGAAATGTAAAACCTGTTGATACCCTGCAGGTAAAATTTAATAAAAGCGGATCAGTTCAGTTCAGGGATACCCTTGCCTTTACGACAAATACACCCGTTACTGCCATTAATAAAGAACTTATAAGTCTTACAGGTAAAGATTCGGTACAGGTTCCCTTTACTATAAAAACCGACACGCTCAACAATCTCGTAAAAGTGCTTTTTGACAAAAAAGAAGATGAAAAATATACTCTAAGCCTGAAACCTAACAGTATAACTGATTTTTATGAAACCAGCCTTAAAACGGAAGTTGTTCAGCATTTTCAGACGGGCAAGGCAGCTGATTATGGAACCATTACATACAGGATTTCGGGGAATATACAGTACCCCGTGTTATTTGAGCTGTTGACCAAAGATGAAAAGGTATATGATGTGCTGTACCTGACAGAAGCGCAGGAGGTTACTTTTAAATTCGTGGCTCCCGATAAGTATTACGTACGCATTATCGAGGACTCGAATAAGAATAAAAAGTGGGATTCCGGAAATTATCTGGCAAAACAACAGCCGGAGAAAGTATACCTTTTCCAGAAAGAATTCGACGTGAGGGCGAATTGGGATATCGTCGAAGAACTGGTATTGCCTTAAATAAAAAAGCTTTCTATATTAAGAAAGCTTTTTTATTTAAGGTCAAATGCATCGGCGTCTTTGAGGAAGTTGAATTTAGAACGGGTACCGGCAAGGATGTTTTTATCAAGTTCTATTATGTGCGTTGCACTGCCGTTTACGGGACCTATAAGATAGTGCCCCGTTGGATCCAGAGCCTGTGAGTGCCCGCTGTATTCAACACCAAAAGGATCGGTGCCACAGCGGTTGACAGCAACTACATAACTCATGTTTTCAATTGCACGGGCTTTTAAAAGGTTGTCCCAGGCATAAATCCGGCGGTCTGGCCAGGAGGCAACATACAGAAGAAGGTCGTAATTTTCATCTACAATTCTGGAATAAACAGGGAACCGCAGGTCATAGCAGATAAGAGGGCAGATGTTCCACCCCTTATACGAAACGATGGTTTTACCGGTTCCTGCTTCATAAACCTTTTGTTCACCTGCAAGTGTAAAAAGGTGCCGCTTGTTATAGGTTTCATAAGAGCCGTCGGGATAAATGAAATAGAGCCTGTTGTAGTACTGTTCCTCTTCTTCTGTAATCCAGCTCCCGGTTATAGCGATCTTGTTGTTTACAGCTAATTGTTGGATGGCATGGAATGTAGGTCCGTTTTCAAGTTCGGCAGAGTGTTCGGGTAGCATGGAAAAGCCTGTAGTAAACATTTCAGGAAGCACTACCAGGTCTACATCTTGTGGTAACAGTCTGGTCTGCTGGCACACATAGTCTAGGTTTGCTTTCTTATCTTCCCAGATAGTGTCAAATTGCATCAGGGCTATTTTCATATTTCCTCAATTAAGTTAGCGCAAATGTCTGTTTAACTTGAAAAAGCTTCCAGTTTTTTGCTAATATACGAAAACATAAGACGGTATTTAGCGTTCATATAGATGCCGCGTTCATCTTCGGAAGATAGTTTCTGGCTTTTACGGTTTGCTTTAAGATAAGCCTGGACTTCCTCTGTCAGTTCTTTTTCCATGTCGTAATACTCTTTGAATACGGTAGATTTTTTATCGGCGAGCTGGTCAATGAAATCTGAAAATTCTTTGTTATTGGGTGCCAGTATTTTAAGCTGCGGAAGGTTATGTTTATCTTTTACTCCTGCAAGAAAATGTACATAGTAGGTTTTATCGGTGTCTTTTAACCTTACAAATAGGTTGTACTGGTCGTAAACCGAACTTCCGCGGTTCAGGTACAGATTGGAATACATCACGATGTATTCGTCTACCTTTGGCGTTTGAAGCATTATGGCCGGTTCGTCGTCTTTTATCTGCAACGTCTTCTTTTTAAAGCGATAAACATTGATACGGTCGAATCGCATATTCTCTTCACCCTTAAACGTAATATGCTTTATATCTTTTACGGGTATTTTTTCATATTCTGTTTTCCCTTCAGGTTTAAATTGGATGTATTCAACTTCTACATTGGCGTGTCTGAAGGAAGAAGCGTCCTGTGACAGGATGCGCAGGACAATATGGTCGGCTTTGTTGTTCTTAACATTCCCGGTTCTCGCTGTTTTGTCGTTCATTACCAATTCTACCTGTTCCGGAGCTTCTTCATTAGGCTTCATATGTACAAACTGGGAAAAAACGGCATTTGCTGATAAAAGCAGCAGTAAAGTGTAAAGGTGTTTCATATTTTGTTTTTAAAGGTGCTAAAATATAAAAAACCGGACATATGTCCGGTTTTTCCTTATAATATTTGTTAAATACTGTTATTTTATTGAAGCTGAAAGATATTCACGGTTCATACGTGCAATATTTTCAAGAGAAATCCCTTTAGGACATTCCACTTCACATGCTCCTGTGTTTGTACAGTTACCAAAACCTTCGTTATCCATAGCTTCTACCATGTTAAGTACACGTTCTGTTGCTTCAACACGTCCCTGAGGTAATAAGGCAAACTGGGAAACTTTCGCAGATACGAAAAGCATGGCTGAAGAGTTTTTACAGCTGGCAACACAGGCACCGCACCCGATGCATGTTGCAGCATCAAAAGCTTTGTCTGCGTTGTCTTTACGGATTGGCAAAGCATTTGCATCCTGCGTATTTCCGGAAGTGTTTACAGAAATAAAACCACCTGCATGCTGTATACGGTCAAAAGAAGAACGGTCAACAACCAAATCCTTGATTACAGGAAATGCTTTAGCACGGAAAGGTTCAATATAGATTGTGTCACCATCTTTGAATTTACGCATATGCAGCTGGCAGGTCGTAATACCGCGGTCTGGTCCGTGTGCTTCTCCATTGATGAATAATGAACACATACCACAGATACCCTCACGACAATCGTGATCGAACGCTACGGGATCATCTCCTTTTTCAACCAATTCGTTATTTAAAACGTCCAACATTTCAAGGAATGACATATCAGGTTCAATACCGCTGATTTTGTAATCAACCATCTGACCTTTATCTTTTGCGTTTTTCTGACGCCAAATTTTTAATGTAAGATTCATGAGATTCGAATTTTTACAAAAGAGCAGGATAAAAGAGGATGAATCCTTTATCCCGGCTCCAATATTATTTATAACTACGAGTTACCATTTTAATGTTTTCATATACTAAAGGTTCTTTGTGAAGAACAGCTTCACGAGGGTTTCCTTTGTATTCCCAGGCAGCAACATACGAGAAATTCTCATCGTCACGTTTTGCCTCACCTTCTTCAGTCTGGTGCTCTTCGCGGAAGTGACCTCCACATGATTCTTCACGGTGAAGGGCATCTTTGGCAAACAACTCTCCCAATTCCAGGAAGTCGGCAACACGTAATGCTTTTTCCAATTCCTGGTTAAATGATTCAGCAGTACCGGAAACTTTCACATTCTTGTAAAAATCTTCGCGTAAAGCGGCAATTTCTTCCATTGCTTCATTCAATCCTTTTTCGTTACGGGCCATTCCTACCTTGTTCCACATAATTTTTCCTAATTTTTTGTGGAAGTAGTCAACCGAATGCTCTCCTTTGTTATTCATAAGGTGATCAATCATGCTGCGTACATTTCTTTCGGCTTCTTCGAATTCAGGTGTATCCGTTGAAATATTTCCGGTACGGATATCATCCGATAAGTAATCTCCGATTGTGTAAGGCAATACGAAATAACCGTCTGCCAGACCCTGCATTAAGGCAGAAGCTCCGAGGCGGTTTGCTCCGTGGTCAGAGAAGTTGGCTTCTCCTAAACAGTAACATCCTTCAACGGTTGTCATTAAGTTATAATCAACCCAGATACCTCCCATGGTATAGTGTACCGCAGGATAGATCATCATTGGAGTTGTATACGGATCCTCATCTACGATTTTGTAGTACATCTGGAAAAGGTTTCCATATTTGTTTTCCACTACTTTTTTACCTAAATCGTATACTAGTTTTGCGTCGTTTTCGTCTAAGTGGTGAATACGGGCCTGTTCCTTACCATAGCGGTCGATAGCTGCAGCAAAATCAAGATACACGGCTTCACCGGTAGCATTAACTCCGAATCCGGCATCACAACGCTCTTTAGCTGCACGTGAGGCAACGTCACGAGGTACGAGGTTACCGAATGAAGGGTAGCGACGTTCAAGATAATAATCTCTGTCTTCTTCAGCAATCTGTGTCGGTTTTAATTTTCCTTCACGGATAGCCTGAGCATCTTCTGCTTTTTTAGGAACCCAGATGCGTCCGTCATTACGAAGTGATTCTGACATCAATGTCAGTTTTGATTGGTGATCACCCGTAACAGGGATACATGTTGGGTGAATCTGCGTATAACAAGGGTTTGCAAAATAAGCACCGCGCTTGTGTGCTTTCCAGGCGGCAGTTACGTTAGAACCCATTGCGTTCGTTGATAAGAAGAATACGTTACCGTAACCTCCTGTGGCAATAACAACCGCGTGTCCTGAATGTCTTTCGATTTCTCCTGTAACCAGGTTACGGGCAATGATCCCGCGTGCCTTTCCGTTTACGATCACCAGATCCAGCATTTCGTGACGGTTGTACATTTTAATCTTTCCGCGACCGATCTGACGGTTCATGGCAGAATAAGCACCGAGTAATAATTGTTGTCCTGTCTGACCTTTAGCATAGAAGGTACGGGAAACCTGAGTTCCACCAAATGAACGGTTGTCAAGTAAACCGCCGTATTCACGTGCTAATGGCACACCCTGAGCCACACACTGGTCAATAATGTTTACAGAAACTTCGGCCAAACGGTGTACGTTTGCCTCGCGGGCGCGGTAATCCCCACCTTTTACCGTATCATAGAAAAGACGGTATACAGAATCTCCGTCACCCTGATAGTTTTTTGCCGCATTGATTCCTCCCTGCGCCGCAATAGAGTGTGCACGGCGAGGTGAATCCTGATAACAAAAAGCTTTTACGTTATATCCCAATTCTGCAAGCGTAGCTGCAGCTGAACCTCCTGCCAGACCGGTACCTACGATGATTACATCGATATTGCGTTTGTTGGCCGGGTTTACTAATTTAATATGATCTTTATAGTCTGTCCATTTCGATGAAATAGGACCCTGAGGAATTTTATTGTCTAATGCCATAATCAATCTTCTTTAATGATTATTTAATGAAATGAATGTAAATTGGAATAATTGCAAACAATAAAGGAACAATGATTGCAAAAAATTTACCTAATCCTTTAATTAATCCGTTGTATTTAGGATTATTAGCCCCTAATGATTGAAATGCACTTGCAAAACCGTGAAGTAAGTGGAATGCTAATACTGCCATTGAGAATACATAGAAAAGAGTAAAAATGAGTCCGTATTGCGGATCCTTGAAAAACTCTATCGTAATCTTGTAAAGGTCCTTATATCCTTCGCCTACTTTTACATTTGTTCCTTTTGCAAAGAACTCTTTATTGTTGCGGATGTCCAATTCTCCTTCTACCTTGTCAAAATAAATGGTTTTTCCTTCCTGTTCAATCTGGTAAACCATTCCGCCGTTAATAGTATTAAGGCCCTGTGCTTTTAACTCCATTCCTGGCATCGGCTGGATCTTAACCTCCTGTTGCTGTAAAGGCATGTGAGAGAAGTGCATCTTAGCCCAGAAATTTACCATGTGTGTTGCAATAAACACTAACAGTAAAGTACCTAATACCGCCATGTTTCTTGACTGCCAGGTACTGTTTGATGCTGCATTGTTCTTAACGTATCCAACCGGACGCGCCTTTTTGTTCTGGATCGTAAGTAGGATCCCGTCAACTGCGTGAAATAAGATTGAGAAGTACGTTAAGTACGATAAAATTTTTACCGCCGGATTAGTAGTCATGAAGTACGCATATTGATTGAACTGTAAATCAGTTCCGAAAATCAACTGCAGGTTACCTGCCAAGTGGCCTACTAAAAACAAGCATAAAAATAACCCCGTAAGTGCCATCCAGTACTTTTTACCGAGTGACGACTTTAATAGTGCAGATTTTGCCATAATGTAATGTTAATAGTTTTTCTTCTTAAAAAATCACACAAAAATACAGCTAATTATAAAAACAAAAAAAATGTTAATTGGTTTATTTTGTTATTTATAATCAGTTTAAACAAATTGATATTTCAGTGTGAATCAGGGTATTTGTTATATTATTCGTAACTTTTAGGAACATCTGCATCCACGACAATGAGATAATCTGCCTTGCCGGAATGTTCCTTTTCCGGCATTTTAACACTTGCCTGCTCTACTACCGAAAGGGTCTTTACCACTACATTTTTGCGGTATTGACGGATATACCAGGCAATGCCTTCGTGGTAATCACTGTGGAAAGAGCCGTTCAAATGCAGGAAAGTGCTGTTTTCTTCCAAGCGCTGTGTTAGAAAATAGGCCATAGTGGCATCTTTAATGGCCTGGGATTTGGGGAAATTTTCGTTGGAATGGTTGCTGTCTTTGAACATGTCCATCATTTTTACGTAACAGGACAGGTTTTTGTCGTAAGGATAGGGCAGGGGTGCGATCCATGATTTTTCTTCAGCAGAGAGAGTGTCGAGTGCTTCAACTCCTTTTTTATAAACCAGGCTTGCATATCTTCGGGGAACATTGGTGGCTATATAATCTATGTTTTGTGATTTGGCATAACTGAGCAACGGCTTGTAGTCGGTTTTGTAGTTGGGCCAAAGGCGCATCTGTTTTTCAAATTCCTTTTCATCTGTTCGGCCTTTTACATAACTGTCGAGTATCTGTGCCTGGTCACGCTCGAACATTTCAGCTCCGATGATGAGTTTCTTAGATTTGTTTTCTGCGAGAAACTTAGCGACTTTGATCTGCAGAAAATGGGCGGCCGAATTGTTATGCAGTTCCCCGAATAAAACCACATCTGCTTTCTGGAGGTCCTCGGTCATTTTTTCAAATGAAATTTCTTGTCCTTCCGAATTGAATATCCTGTAAGGCTGTACCTGCGCAACAATGCCTGAAACTGAAAAAATGATCAGAAGCGCGGGCAGAAGTTTTTTTAATATCATACTGTAAGGTTCTTAACGACTTTTAGAGTCCCTGTTTTTGTTAATACCTTACAAAAATAGCTATAATACTTTGTTTTCGGAAATCGGATTTAAAGTTCGGGAATGAGCCTTAAAACATCTGAACATGCTTTTCTGCAGATAAGGTTAAAATACTAAAAATAGAATTTATTCGTTTATCTTTGAAAATTAAATATGATGAAATTATGAAATTTTTTAAGCTGCTAACTATTCTAAGTATTATTGCAACAGTATTTGTAGGATGTGGAGATGAAGAACCTGATACAAAAGGACCTGTAATTGAAATCACAAATATTGCAGATAACAGAGCATTTAAATTTGGGGATAATCTTACAATGAAGTTCAAGTTTACCGATGAAACCGGTATATATGAATATAAGTATGAAATATATGCAAAGGACTTCACCAAAGAGAGTTTTACCGCAGAAAAGCATATTATTTTTGACAGTTTTTTTACTGAACTCATCGAATCCCAATCCGTTCAGCTTCCGGAAAAGACTCCGACATTAAGTTATCAGGAAGGAGATTACGTTATAAAGGTTCAGGCCTCAGATGTGAATCAAAGAGTCTCGACATATTATAAACCGATTAAAATTACCTACCCGGTAGAATAAATTAAGATGAAAAAGATTATCGTTCCGTTTTTTCTGATTTGTGGATTATCCCTTTTCTCATGTAAAGATGATGACAATGTAGGGGAACTCCGTAAAGTGCCGAAATCAATTACAAGTGCTCACAGTAATATGAGTTTCGGGTACAATACCAAAAACCAGCTCATAAAGGTGGTGGATAAGGATTCCGAGTCTGAATACTCCGAAACCATCCTGAGTTATGATGATAAGGGGCGGCTGACGAAGTTTGTCAATGCTTTTTACGAACCCAATAACGTAACAACAGAAACATATTCCGTTTCATATATTTCCGATACCCAGCTGAGGGTGGCAGATGAAGACAACGAATATGTCCTGGTTAATTTAAATGATAAAGGACAGGCAGTAAGTTTTAATACCCTTGACGGAATTACCTCGTTCTCTTATGATACCCGTGGAAACCTGGTTAAAATTATGGATGAGTTTACGACCATTACCGCCAGTTATGATAACGGAAAGGGGATTTTTAATAGTGTGGGGATAGCCAACTGGGTATTGTTGCTAAACGATTTCGATTTGCAGTTTTTTGCAGTCAACAATCCGGTGAGCGTCACGACTGTTGAAAATGATAATGGTTCCACATATACCCGTTCCCAAACGTTTACCTACCCGTCCGAACATATAATAGCCGGATATCCTACCCGTATGTCTGTAAATTATACCGAAAACGGTTCTACTTCCAATGAAGTATTCAGTATTACCTACTAACATATATCTTCATAATATAAAACTCCTTTCTTGGAAATTAAGAAAGGAGTTTTATATTTGTATCCAAAAAACACAAATCACTTATGAAAAAAACCTCTCATTTAGCCCATTTGGGCCATATAAAATATACTACGCACAGAATAAGGTTTGTTTCTTAGATGGAACGGGCTCTCTGCATACGCTACTCTGCCGTACTAAACAATATATCACTTAAATAATTAAATCTTATGAAAAAACTCGCTCTTTCAGCGTTTGTGCTGGCTGGATTATTTTTTACATCTTGTGATGACAAGGAAACCGAAGGTACCGACGGGAAGGTAGATCTTGGCAAAACGTACCTGCCGTTAAAAATATCAACTAATTCCTATACAACGAACTTCAGTTATAACGACAAAGGACAGGTTGTTAAAATAACGGAAAGTGATGGTTACGAATACGTTTTTAAATATGACGGAAAACAGCTTGTGGAAATTGTTGAAGACGACACTTCGAACGGAGGATACAAGACAGTCTATACCTTTTCACAGACCGGCAGTACTGTTACGTTAAATATGGAGGCCGTAATAGACGGTCAAAAATACGAGGATAAAGAAAACCTGCAGTTAGATGCGAAAGGAAATCTGGCATACGACGGGTATTTTACTTATACTTATGATGCCAGTGGAAATGTGGTGAAAATGACTTCTGAAGATGGTGAAGCTACCTTAGCCTACGATGCCAAAAACGGGATATTTAAAAACATGAATCTGCCTCAGTGGGTGATGAGCTATATTTTGAGTTACCAGATTAACCATATTAACAATGTTTTGACTTTCAGTTTTGTAAGCGAAGATGTTGAGGATAACAATTCCGGTACGGCAAAATACGATTACAACGCAGACGGTTATCCGATTAAGGCTACAGTTGATTCTGATGTGGACGACAGGGAAGTTCAGATTATAGAATACACCAAAAAGTAATGGTACATTAAAAGCAAACTTGCCCACGTCGGCAAGTTTTTTTATTTTGCAGCAAATCAAAAGTATAAAAATGAAAAAACTTGTAAGTTCTATTTTCGTTGCGTCCATCATTGTTTCACAGGCAGTGAATGCACAAAATTCAAGTATAAAATACCCGGAAACCCCTAAAAAAGAAGTTGTCAGCAACTTCTTCGGAGAAAAGATTTCCGATCCATACCGGTGGCTGGAAGATGATCGTTCAGCAGAAACAGCTGCCTGGGTAAAAGCTCAGAATGAAGTAACTTTTGCCTATCTTGATAAGATTCCTTACCGCAACCTGCTGAAAGAGCAGTTGCAGGACAAATGGAACTATGAAAAAATCGGGGCCCCGTTTGTGGAAGGAGCCTATACTTACTATTATAAAAACGACGGCTTGCAGAACCAGTCGGTGCTGTACCGTAAGGATAAAAACGGGAAAGAAGAAGTTTTCCTTGACCCGAATACCTTTTCAAAGGATGGTACCACCTCGCTGGCCGATGTTTCCTTTACGGAAGACGGAAGCCTGATGGCATATGCCATTTCAGAAGGGGGCAGTGACTGGAGAAAGGTCATCGTTTTAAATACAGCAGATAAATCGGTTATAGGCGAAACGCTTGTGGATGTTAAGTTTTCAGGACTTTCCTGGTATAAAAATGAAGGGTTTTATTATTCGAGTTACGATAAACCCGACGGATCAGAACTTTCTGCAAAGACAGACCAGCATAAGTTGTATTACCATAAACTGGGAACTTCGCAGAAGGAAGACCGCGTTGTTTTCGGAGATAAGACCAAAAGACGTTATGTGGGAGGATATGTAACCGATGATCAGAAATACCTTGTCATTACAACAGCGAATGCAACTTCCGGTAACGAACTCTACCTGTGTGACCTTTCTGTAAAGAATGCTGACGTGAAGAGCGTGGTGACAGGATTTGATAATGATTATACGATTGTCGATTCAAAAGACGGGAAGCTATATATCATAACAAATTTCAATGCTCCGAATAAGAAACTTATGGTGGCCGATGTCAATAACCTTGAGCTGTCCAAATGGAAGGAGGTTATACCCGAAACAGAAAATGTGCTTGACCTTTCCAAGGCAGGAGGATATTTTTTCGCGCATTATATGAAAGATGCAGTTTCGGTTGTGCGCCAGTTTGACTATACCGGTAAACAGGTTCGTGATATCCAGTTGCCCGGATTGGGTACAGCTTCCGGCTTTGGAGACAAGAAAAAGGCTACACAGCTTTATTATTCTTTCACCAATTACATTACACCGGGAACCATCTATAAAATGGATATTGCCTCGGGAAAATCCGAAGTGTATCAAAAACCTAAAGTAAAATTCCGTCCGGAGGACTATGAATCAAAACAGGTATTTTATACTTCAAAAGACGGAACGAAGGTTCCAATGATGATTACGTACAAAAAAGGGATAAAATTAGATGGAACAAACCCGACAATGCTTTATGCATACGGAGGATTCAATGTTTCCCTGACACCTAGTTTCAGCGTGGCCAATGCAGTATGGCTCGAAAACGGCGGTGTATATGCAGTACCGAACCTGAGAGGAGGAGGAGAATATGGAAAAAAATGGCACGATGCAGGAACCAAAATGCAAAAACAGAATGTTTTTGATGATTTTATTGCAGCGGCTGAATACCTTATTAAAGAAAAATATACATCCACTGCAAAACTGGCCATAAGAGGGGGATCGAACGGCGGGCTTCTGGTTGGAGCAACAATGACACAACGCCCCGATCTTATGAAGGTTGCCTTGCCCGCTGTCGGTGTACTTGATATGTTGCGTTACCACACTTTTACTGCCGGAGCCGGATGGGCATACGACTATGGAACTGCAGAAGATTCAAGTGAAATGTTCCGGTATTTAAAAGCCTATTCGCCGGTTCATAATGTAAAAGCAGGAGTGGAGTATCCGGCAACAATGATCACTACAGGTGATCATGATGACCGTGTGGTTCCTGCCCATAGTTTTAAATTTGCGGCAGAACTGCAGTCCAAAAACTCAGGCACTAATCCTATGCTTATACGGATTGACGTGAATGCAGGACACGGGGCAGGGAAATCCGTACAGCAGACCATTAACGAAAACGCCGATATTCAGGCATTCACCCTGTGGAATATGGGAGTTGAAAAATTAAAATAATTTTAGCTATAATCCGGTACCGTAATAGTACCGGATTTTTTAATTTTATAAAAAAGAGATATATGAATACAAAAGCATACGCAGCCTTTAATGCAACAGATGCACTGGGGCCGCATACAATAGACCGTAGAATGGTAAATCCCAAAGATGTATCCATTAAAATAGAATATTGCGGCGTCTGTCACAGCGACCTGCACACGGCTAAGTCGGATTGGGGACCTGCCAATTATCCGGCGGTTCCGGGGCATGAGATTATAGGGCGTGTTACAGAAGTCGGTAACGAGGTAACGAAATTCAGGGTGGGGGACATCGTGGGCGTAGGCTGTATGGTAGAATCCTGTCAGCATTGCCGTTCGTGTGATGAAGGGCTTGAACAATATTGCGAAAACGGGTTTACAGGGACTTATAATTCCAAAAATTCAAAATACGGAGGTATTACATATGGAGGTTATTCGGAACACATTGTTGTGGAAGAAGACTTTGTTCTTAACGTGCCTTCGAATCTGCCATTGGAAAATGTAGCACCGTTGTTGTGTGCGGGTATCACTACCTGGTCACCTTTGCGCCATTGGGATGTTAAAAAAGGCGATAAAGTCGGAGTGATAGGTTTGGGTGGATTGGGACATATGGGCGTGAAATTTGCCAAGGCAATGGGAGCTCATGTTGTGATGATCACAACTTCTGAAGAAAAAGGAACCGATGCAATGAAACTGGGCGCCGATGAGGTGTTGATTTCGAAAAATCCTGAACAGATGAAAAAACACCAGTACAGCTTTGATTTCCTCTTAAACACCATTCCGGTAACGCACGACGTAAATCCGTACCTGTTGTTGCTGAAGCTGGATAAAACGATGTGCATGGTTGGAGCTATAGAACCTTTTCCTATTCATGGCGGAGTTCTCATAAACAAAAGACGGAATATTGCCGGATCTTTAATAGGAGGGATAAAAGAAACCCAGGAAATGCTTGACTTTTGCGGGGAACATGGAATCGTTTCAGAAGTTGAAGTAATACAGATGAAGGATATTAACGAAGCGTATGTACGCATGCAGCGATCGGATGTGAAATATCGTTTCGTTATTGATATGAAAACCCTTTAGTGTTATCCTATAACTTTATACTAAAAACAGGGATTACGGCGTTTACAATGCATTAACGATAAAAACATCAAGATGAAAAAGACTTTTTTTAATGTATTGGCTGTTGCATCCGTAATCACTACGGCAGCATTTCTTTTGGACGGAGATGTTAAAGAACCAAGCGTAACAATACGCTTTATAGAATATACGGCCATGTTGGGTATAGTGTGCATCATACTTGCAGCAGCAACCTATACATTCAGGACTGCCCGCAGGCACATAATGGTCAAAAGTTAAAAAAAGCTCCCGGTAACGGGAGCTTTTTATTGAGGGTTTAGGTGTTTTGTTCTTCAAATCCTTTGAAACCCGGATCCACTATGCGTTTCCATTCAGGATGCCTTTTAATGTACGCAAATACGAGCGGGCATAACGGAATTAATGTCAATTGTTGTTGTTCGAGATACACCAGTGTTTTTTCAATCAGGGCTGTTGCAACACCGCGCCCGGCCAGTTCTTCCGGGCTTTCTGTATGAATGAGTTTAACTACCTGGTCTCTTTGCTTAAAGTCAATAAATGCAGTGTAACCGTCTACGGTTAACTCAAAACGATGTGTAGAATCGTTTTTTACCACCTGCAAAGGAATGAATTCTTCTTTCATGATGCTTGTTTTTGTAAAGATACTCTAAGGAACGGTTAAACGGCTTAACCTACATTAAAAACAGAACCGCTTTTTGAACAAACCGTTGCAAAGGCTTACACAAAGGCAGAAAATCCCGTTATACTGCGACCTACAATAAGGGAATTGATCTCTTTTGTTCCTTCATAGGAATAAATAGCTTCGGCATCTGCAAGAAAACGTGCTACATTGTACTCAAGTAATATGCCATTGCCGCCCATCACTTCACGGGCCCTCGAAACGATATCGCGGGTTCTCAATGTACAGAAAACCTTGGCAAGTGAAGCATGCTCATCCTTTAGTTTTCCCGTATCCTGAAGTTCGGAAAGCCTGAAAACCATGGTCTGCATTGCCGTAAGATTGGAAAGCATTTCAACCAGGTGGTTCTGAATAAGCTGAAAAGAAGCGATGGGTTTTCCGAACTGTTCTCGTTTAGTTGTATATGCCAGCGCATTTTCGTAGGCTCCCCGGGCACAGCCGACCGCCATCCACGCGACACCAGCCCGTGTTGCCTGCAATACTTTGGCTGTATCTTTAAAACTGTTCGCATTTGGAAGCCGGTCCTTTTCTTCAATTATACAGTCTTTTAAGGTAATTAAACCGTTTTGTACAATACGAAGGGCCATTTTGTCCTTTATTTTTTCAACAGAAAACCCGGGAGCGTCTGTTCTTACTATAAATCCTTTAACCTGCTGGTCGGCTACATCCCGTGCCCAGATAATTACGATATCTGCAAAAGTGGCATTCCCGATCCATTTTTTCTGACCGTTGAGTTTCCAGCCTTCTTCTGTTTTTTCGCAGGTTGTGGTGAGTCCGCCGGCTGCGCCGGATCCTACTTCAGGTTCTGTAAGCCCGAAAGCCCCGATTTTTTTGAACTGCTGCAGTTGCGGAATCCATTCCTTTTTTTGTTCTTCCGATCCACAGCGGTAAATAGATCCCATGCAAAGCCCGCTCTGAACCCCGAAAAAAGTCGCAACAGAAGAATCGACCCTTGCGAGTTCACACGCAATAATGCCTTCCAACAGAGAAGATTTTCCGGCGCATCCATATCCTTCAAATGAGATTCCGCAAACATTGAGTTCCGCAATCTTGGGTATGATTTCTTTAGGAAATTCATCATGCAGCCAGAATTCATTTACAATAGGAGCTACTTCTCGTTCCATAAACGAACGTACCCTGAGCTGTATTGTACGCTCTTCATCCGTAAGCCGGTCACTTATGTCGTAAAAATCAGCATCTATGGGGGGAACTTCGTGTTTTTTACCTGCATTGTTTAAAAGATGTACAATGCCTTTAAGCTGATCTTCATTGAGGGCACTTACCAATGCCATTAGCTGTTTCAGATCCACTTTTTCATTTAGTTTCTGTAATGCCTCCAGGTCTATAGACTGGATAAGCGCTATGGTATTTTTGATTTTTTCCAGCATTGTTTTCTTTTCAAGTTACGAAAAGAAATAAAAAAAACGGTCTGAAAAAGACCGTTTTTTACGAAATGTGAGATAAATCCGACATGGGAGGCAATTCAACAGCTTCCTGATTCTGGCGGAACAGCCGTGCAGTAAGCGTGCCTTTTAAAGTTATTTTTGTGCCTCTTACCTCTAACCAGCTTCCCTCGCGCAACCCCAGAACTGGCTGGGAATTGAAGTGGTGGAATTCACGTATACGCATCTCACGGGTTTCTCCCATATGAGTAGAAGCTTCTTCAGGATCCAGATAATGAGGGTTGAGGTTGAAAGGAACCATTCCTAAAGTCTTGAAACTCGGCGGGTAAACTATGGGCATATCATTCGTTGTTTCCATTGTAAGTCCCGTAATATTGCTCCCCGCAGAACAACCGAGATACGGAATTCCCGTTGACAGTACATCTTTTAGAGCAGACATAACAGCTGTTCTGTAGAGTTGCTGTACGAGCAAAAAAGTATTTCCTCCCCCTGTAAAGATCCCTCCGGCTTCTTTAATGGCCTTCACAGGGTCGTCAAAGGTGTGCAGTCCGATAATCTTTTTGCCGATCAGTGAAAAAGCTTCAGCAGCTTTTGCTGTGTAATCGTCATGCGAAATACCTCCTGGACGGGCATAGGGGATGAAAATAACGGTATCGGTGTCTCTGAAATGATTGTCCAATGTTGGTAACAGGTATTCTAAATAACCTAAACCATAAACAGTGGAAGTGCTGGCAATAATTAAATTCTTCATTTTGATACAGATATAGAACAAACTTATTTATTTAACAATTGTTTACCAATATGATGTCGCGCTTTTAACATTTTTGAAGATATTTTTGTCTGACTTCGCTTTAAATCTCATCAATTTTGCATGCTTTTTGATTATTTACTGTAAAAGTTGAAGTAGCTAACGCTGTTTTGGATAGGGTCTATTTTCAAATGTCGTTAAAATCATTATAATAAAAACAGCAAACCGTTAAAGAATCAATAGCTTTGTACCATGAATAAAACGCTTACTCCTGTACTAATTCTCCTGCTGGTTATGTTTGCAGCCCTAAACGCCACAGCGCAGCAAAAGACGGTTTTGGGAAAAGTCATTGCCAAGACAAGGGACCTGGAAGGTATTTATGTAAAGAACAAAAATACCAATGTTTCCACACTTACCCAGAAAGGAGGCTATTTTTCCATAGAGGCAAGTCCTAATGATACATTGATTTTTTCAGCAGTACACCTCATAGGCAGGGAAAAAGGACTGAGCTATTCCGATATGAACAAAGCACTTGTATTTATTCCTATGGAATATGCCGAAAATATAATGGAAGAGCTGGTAATAGACAGAAGGGTAACTACGGAAAGCCTGGGACTCGGAGGTGGGCGTAAACTAACCCCTGCCCAAAGGAGATTGCATACGGCAACGTCCTCCGGAGGCGGTATATTGCCTATTGATGCCATCGTAAATGCTATTTCAGGAAGAACCAAAATGCTTAAAAAAGCAGTTGAAATGGAAGAAGAGCTCATATTCGTGCAAAAACTGCTGAACAGATTTCCTGAAGAATTTTATTCTCAGCGGCTAAAAATTCCACAGCAGTACCACCAGGCATTCGGATATTTTATGGCTCAGGATCCCCTTATCGTAACATCTTATCAAACAGTTGATATTACGCAGCTTAGTTTAATGTACACAGAAAAGGCTACAGAATTTTTAGAAATTGTAAACGTTTTAAAATAATACTTTTGCGTAACTTTGTATTAAAACAATAAAAATGGGTTTAAATCTATATACGGTTCCGCTCTTTTTGGGAATAGGTGGGGGTGAAATGGTACTGATTATGGTTGTAATCTTAATGCTTTTCGGTTCCGATAAAGTTCCGGAAATGGCACGCGGGCTGGCCAAAATGATCAATCAGGTAAAAAGTGCGTCTAATGAAATCAAATCCGAAATTACGAAAAGTGTCGATGATTCAGGCGTGATAAAAGACATTAAGGAAGCGATTAATGTAGAAGATATAAAAAAACGCGTTGGCCTCGATGAATTTAAAGATCCTTTGAATCTTGACAGTTACAATCCTTTAAATGATGTGCAGCAGGAGATTGACAAAGCCAAAGAAAATATTGAAGACATGACCGGACCCATAAAGCGCATGAAATAATGCTGGAAACGATTATTGCAAAAGACCAGCAGCTGTTAATCTATCTGAACAGCCTGGGAAGTACGTTCTGGGATCCTTTTTACATGTACATCACGCACCAGATTAACTGGTGGCCTTTTTTTATTATTCTTATTTTTCTGTTGCTAAAGAAAATATCCTTAAAACAGTTCGGTTTGCTCGTATTGGTTCTGGCAGTTTTCTTTTTATTTACAGATCAGACAACTAACCTTGTAAAAAATGCTGTTGCAAGGGTACGGCCGGTAAACGATCCGCTTATCGAACCTTATCTCAGGATATTGAGAAAGGCGGGGAGTTTCAGCTTTTTTTCCGGGCACGCATCCAACTCAAGCGGAGCTACCCTGATTTTGTTTCTCATATTAAGAAAATATTACCGTTACGCCTGGATCTTCTTTTTCTTTCCGTTATTATTTGCCTATACACGTATATACCTTGCCTTACATTACCCTTTGGATATTGTATGTGGATATATTTTCGGGATAAGCTCAGGATTTATGTTTTTCAGCATATTCAGATATCTGAATAACAGGTACGGATTAAAAGATAAACAACAAAAAAATGCATTCGGATAGAATGCATTTTTTTGTTAAAGAACCCGGCTAAGGGTTAGTCCGTCCCGTATGGGCAACAAAACGGTTTCGACCCTGGGATCGTTTCTCGTTATCTCATTGTATTCCAAAAGTATCTGTGTGGATTTGTCGTTTTTTTTAACTTCTTCAAGCACTTTCCCGCTCCACAGCACATTGTCCGAAAGAATGATTCCACCTTTGTTCATCATAGGAACGATGAGGTTCCAGTAATGGATATAGTTTTCCTTATCAGCATCAATAAAAACAAGGTCAAACTTCTTGTTAAGGGTTGGAATGATGTCCATAGCATTTCCAAAGTGCTGTATGATCTGGTCTTTGTATGGTGATAAATGAAAATATTTTTGCTGGATTTCTTCAAGTTCCTCGTTAATGTCTATAGTGTCGATACTGCCGCCGGTTCTGAGTCCTTCAGCCAAACACAAGGTGGCATATCCCGTATAGGTTCCGAGCTCCAGTATATGTTGAGGTCCTGTGATTTTGCTTAAAATGCTTAATACTCTTCCCTGGAAATGGCCGCTGAGCATTCTGGGTTGCAGAATCTTCTGGTGTGTTTCCTTGTTAAGCCGCTGCAGAAGTTCAGGCTCGGCCTGTGAATGTTGTGCAATATAATCTTCTAATGCTTCTGAAATAAAATGCATGGTTTCTGTTTTGCATAAAGATACTAACATTTTTGAAACGTTGAAAACACGGAAGTTTAATAAAAAGAACAGGTTTGTTGTTAAAATTTAAAATTATTTTATTGTTAAGCTTCTGTGTATAAAAAAAATAGTATATTTAATCCACTTAACAAACATACAACATGAACACTAACTTAAAAAATATTATTGTTTCATCCGGGTTTTTGGGATGTGCAATAGTCCTTACTGCTATTGTATCTTTAGGTACAAATAAAACTGACGAAGTAAAAAAAGCAGATGTTGAGTACACGCTGAAAACCAAATTACTGCAACAGCCGGCTTCTGCGATAGAACACCACTCCTCGAAATAAAACTATTTTTGTTGTAACTTTGCACAATGGATACAACAAAAAGAGATATTCGGAGTTTAACCAAAGACCAGTTACGGGATTTTTTTGTTTCGCAGGGCGATAAGGCCTTTCGCGGAAATCAGGTCTATGAATGGCTGTGGAGCAAAGGTGCCCACGGTTTTGAAGACATGACCAATTTGTCAAAAGAAACACGGGTGATGCTGGAGCAGCACTTTGTAATCAATCATATACAGGTAGATACAATGCAGCACAGTTCAGACGGTACCATTAAAAATGCCGTCCGGTTACACGATGGTCTGGTTGTGGAATCTGTCCTGATCCCAACCGAAACACGTACTACTGCATGTGTTTCATCTCAGGTAGGCTGCAGTCTTGACTGCAATTTTTGTGCTACAGCCCGGTTGAAGCGCATGCGCAACCTGGCACCTGATGAAATTTACGATCAGGTGGTTGCTATTGATCAGGAAAGCAGACTTTATCACAACAGGCCTTTGTCCAATATTGTATTTATGGGGATGGGTGAACCGCTGATGAACTATCCCAACGTGATGAAGGCTATTGAAAAGATTACTTCGGAAGAAGGACTTGGCATGTCTGCAAAGCGCATCACTGTTTCCACTTCGGGTGTATCCAAGATGATAAAAAAAATGGCCGATGATGAGGTTAAGTTTAAATTAGCCGTTTCACTGCATTCGGCGATAGAGGAAACACGGAACCGTATTATGCCTTTTACTAAAAGCTTCCCGTTGCCCGAACTTCGTGAGGCCCTTGAGTACTGGTACCGTAAAACAAAAAGTAAGGTTACGTACGAATATGTGGTATGGAAAGGTATTAATGACGACAAAAAAGCCATTGATGCTTTGGTAAAGTTTTGCAGGTATGTGCCGTGTAAAGTGAATCTTATTGAATACAATCCCATTGACGACGGCGAATTCCAGCAGGCAGATCCCCTTGTTATAGAAGCTTATATAAAAGCTTTGGAGCATGCAGGTATCGTAGCCAAAGTGCGTCGTTCGCGTGGAAAAGACATAGATGCGGCATGTGGTCAGCTGGCCAATAAATCATAAAGCTTAAAGAGCAGCTTAAAAATCGGAATCCTGTCAGGTTCCGATTTTTTATTTTTTTTCATCTGGATAAGCCGTATCTTTAATGAACCTAAAGCTGTGGATTATGAAAAAAGAATATCACCGGGATGAGATTAGAAAACACCTCATACATTTAAAGGAAGAAGAAATAAGGAACCTGGAGCAGGCTGCCGGTATCTTTTCAGGAGATGCAGATCTGGACGAGGAAGCAGTTATTGATGCAGATGACCTGTCACACCAGAGCCAAAGCACTGAAGCTGCACAAAATGTCTATGTCCAGCTGGAAGAAGCAAGGCAGCAGCTTGATGCATTCCGCAAAATGCATCCGGAAGATGGCCGGGTCATAACAGATGGAAGTATTATTATAACAAACCAGGTAAATATGGTGGTAGGTTTGTCGTTTAAAGACTTTGAATGGAAAGGAGCGCGCTTTGTAGGAATTAGTACAAAGGCACCCGTTTTTTCGGCTCTGGCCGGTAAACGGACGGGAGATTCTTTCCGTTTTAAAGACATAGAGTATGTAATTGAACAAATTTTATAAGAATGAAGCATATAAATATTATTGATTTAAATTTTCAGAACGTCAGAGAATCTATCGGTTCTTTTCTGATACCTACGGCTAAGGGGCCCGTGTTGATAGAGTCCGGACCAGAATCCACTTTTCCGGTTTTAAAGGAAGAGATTGAGAAAGCCGGTTTTGGGGTTTCTGATATTTATGCCGTTCTTTTAACACATATTCATTTTGACCATGCCGGTGCAGCCTGGAAATTTGCAGAGGCAGGGGCCAGGATCTATGTCCATGAAGCCGGGTTACCTCATTTGGCCAATCCTGAAAAATTATGGAATTCTGCAGCCCAGATTTATGGTGAAGATATGGAACGGTTATGGGGGAAGATGCAACCTATAGCTAAGGAACAGTTATTTGCGGCTAACGACGGGGATGTTATTGATTTTGGAGATGTGCAGTTCACCGTAATCTATACGCCGGGACATGCAGTACACCATAATGCCTATCAGCTGAATGACTGTATTTTTACAGGTGATGTTGCGGGGTGCAAGATAGAAAACGGCCCTGTAGTTCCCCCGTGTCCTCCTCCTGACATTAATATTGAATTATGGAAGCAATCCATTCAGAAACTGAAACAGGCTGATCCGTCCTGTTTATATCTGACGCATTTTGCCAGACACGATGAGCCCCAGCAGTTGTTAGCAGATCTGGAAAAGGAACTGGATAGTTGGTCCGGTTTTATAAAACCTTTTTATGATGCACAAGTTCCCACAGAGGAAATCATTCCGAAATTTATGAAGTTTACATCAGATTCCTTCAAATTAAAAGGTCTCAGTGAAGATGAAATAAAGGTATACGAGTATGCAAATCCCAGCTGGATGTCAGTAAACGGATTACTCCGTTATTGGAAATTAAAGGAACAGGGAAGGATTTAAATAAAAAAGCAATGAGGTATTCATTGCTTTTTTTATATAATGTAGTTTTAACCGGTTAAGAATGCTTTATAAAAATGATAAAAAAAATAAAATCGTTACAACCTTTTCCTTTTCTTTTGCGTCTATATAATCAAAGAACTTAAAGTTTGAATTTATACGTATTAAATTTTTCTGAACCCCAGCTTATAGAACAGGTGATAAACAGGAACAGATTGGCTCAAAAACAATTATTCGAACAGTATTCACCTAGGATGTTAAGTACATGCAGGCAGTATATTAGAGATTTTCACGATGCTGAAGATGTGATGCTGCACGCTTTTATGAAGGTTTTTGACAATATAGGCCAGTACAGGAATGACGGGAGTTTTGAGGGATGGATCCGAAGAATCATGATCCGCGAAAGCATCTCATTTCTAAGGTCAAGGAAACAACTGGTTTTTATTGAAGATACCCGTTGGGCAGAGTTGGGAAATTTAACGGCCGATGCTGAAACTTTCGGCGATTATGAAAAAATTATAGACGAATTGCCTAAAGGCTGTAAATACGTTTTTGTATTAAACGTGATAGAAGGTTATAAACACCATGAAATTGCAGAACTTCTGAATATTTCAGTGGGCACGTCCAAATCTCAGCTCGCATATGCGAAAAAAATACTGAAACAGAAAATAGAATTTAAGAGATAGAATGATGGAGGATTTTGAAAAAAGAATAAAGGAGTATTTCAGGGAGAGGGAACTGAATGTGTCGGAAGATGCATGGAGCAGGATGGAAGCGCTTTTAGATGAAGCTCATGGAAATAAAGGAAAAAAGAACATAAAATATATATACACGATAGCTGCTTCTCTTATTCTCACGTTTGGTTTATGGACATTTTTTAAAAAGAGCCCGATGGTTGCACCGCAAGAATTGGAAAGTAAGGCTGCGTTTGTTATAAGTGATACGGTTAGGGAAAAGCTGAAAGAACGTACAGAAGGAAAAACCTACGTAAGTTCTTCTAAAAATGAGTCAGAACAAAAAACAGGAGCAAAAGATGTTGTGCAAAGTATAAAGAAGAAGGTGGAACAAGCGGAAAAAGAACCGTTGTTTCCAGCTTTAAAAGAAGGAAAGGAAGAGGAAGTTGTTTCAGTTGGGAAACCGGCAGAACAGTCTTTTGAACCGCAGGTGATAGCTTCGGTACATAAGGAAACACAGATTCGGATTTATGTAAATCCCGACAAATTGTTACAGAATGCAGAAATAGAAAGGCAACTTGATAACACTGTTACCGATGGGAAAAACTTCTGGAAGAAAATAAAAGAAATAATTACAGTAGTAGAAAATTCTAAATAATAAACCTTATGATAAAAACAGTATTAAGCGCCGTAATTACATTTATATGTTTCAGTATGCAGGCGCAGGAAGTGTTCAATACACAAAGATATGCCCTGACTCCTGACGAATTTACAAGGAAAGTTAATGATATATCATATGATATTGATGTGATCATCAAAAATAACAAGGATAAACTTAAAAACGAATTAAACGAAATCGAGAAGAAAGTCGAGAACAAAGAACTTACAAAAGAAGAAGCTGATAAATTGCGAAATGAAAAAGCGGAGATCTATGCAAGGCTGATAGAGGAAGAAACCAGGGAACAGGAAGATAAGATAAAGGTGCTTATCAATAATAAGATTGAAGATAATATTAATTTCAGTGCCGATATGAGCGCTTATCAGCGGAAACTTATAGAGAAAAAGGTGTTGTTTGTAGAAGAACTTTTTTTCGGGAACAGTATGATGTTGTTCGACGGAAAGACAAATAAGGATATTTACAAATCATCAGCCGTTTCTTCATTTGGTGTAAGCCTGGGGACTAAAACCCGTCTTGGAAAGGAAACATCCCATCTGTTCTGGAAAGCTGATGTTGGAATCGTTGCGCATATTTTCAGATTGCAGCATAACAGAACCATAGTGGATGCAGGAGATGAAACTATTCTGGAAGAAGTTCCTTTTGCAACGAAAAGTTCAGGGATTTCGTTTGTTGATTTTCGTTTGTCCAACTATATAGAGTATGATTTTTCCAAAAAGAAATATGATGACTTCGGTAACCAGATTATAAGATCTCGTAAGTCATTGTATGTTGGATTAGGGGGATATATAGGTGTAAATTCGAAAATGGATGCAGTGCTTAAATACGAAATGGACGGGGAAGATTACACCCAAACAACGAATTCGCATTTTAATACCGAAAAATTTATATACGGTGGAGGTGTTTATGTGGGATATAAATTTATTAGTCTTAAAGCAACATATAACTTTAACCAGCTATTCAAAAGGTCATTTGCAGATCAGAACGTATTTAATTTGAGTTTGGCAATTCAGGTAATATAGAAATGCCTTCTGGGATGCCTTAAGGGGCATCTTTTTTTAATATAGTAAAGTCAAAATTATGTTAAAATGGCATGCCCTTTGTTTATAACTGTAACAAATGAACAATTCGGCAACTTATTATAAAAATAAACTATTTATGAAAAAAATATTATGCATTGCTTTAATAGCATTTGGTATGACGGCACAAGCGCAGTCGGTCGGTAGTATAATTGAAAATAACGAAGCAATAAGTGCAGCTTCTGAAAACCCGGGACTGACCCTGAAAGAAAAAATTACGGTGGTAAATAATGAAGTGGAAGCAGGAACCATAACAAAAGAGCAGGCATTCCTTATCATCACGGAACTTTCCGATAAAGCTCCTGATGAGGCAGTGGATGTCGTGAGTTCGGAATCATATAATGAAGAATGGGGAGGTATTCACAATCCTTTTGAAGAGGCAATGGAAGTTAAAATGGATACTGTGGTAAAATATCGTACCGAAATTTCTCCTTTTATTGCCTTCGGTGTCGGCAATGTGGCCACAGATAAAATGTTTGCAAATTCAGAATTCGGATATATGCGTTCCAATTATGTGGAATGGGGACTTTCACTGCGTACTCCTTTTAGTAAAACAGATAACAGATGGGGAGTGCGTTACGGACTGAGTTTTAAATATAACGGACTGGCAACTACAGGCAATAAGGAATTTGCATTAAACGGCAACCAGACACTTACGGCTGTGTCAGATAAAAACCTGCGAAAAGGTTATGCTTATTTAAGAAATACCTACATCAGTATTCCTTTTTCGCTGGATTTTACTACAGCTAACAAAACATATAATGCAGCGAACCGTAAGTTTGTAAAGAATGCAGGGTATAATTTTGGTATAGGAGGTTATATAGGTTATAATATCAATTCAAAACAACATTTGCGTTATAATGATGAAAATGGATATAAAATTTATGAGCAGCAAAAAGGAGACTGGAATGTAAATGATTTTCAGTATGGTCTTATGGCCTATATAGGACAGGACAAATTTAAAATTGTTGCAAAATATGATCTCAGCCCGGTATTTAGTGATAATACGGCGGATCAGAACTATTGGAGTCTGGGACTTCAGATAGGATTCTAAGGAACAATAAAAAAAGCCAACTTTTTAAGTTGGCTTTTTTTATTGCACGGGTGGAGGGATTCGAACCCCCATCAACGGTTTTGGAGACCGCTATTCTACCCTTGAACTACACCCGTAGTTTGATTCGCTTGCAAATATAAGGGCAAAAAGAACATAAAACCTAATGTTTTAAAGAATTGTAGCATAATATTTTTTAAATGACTGATATTGAAGTTGCTCTTAAATTGTATATTGCCCTCAACTGACATGGGTTATTGGATTGAATGAATTTTGAAAATTACTTTTAAACGGATTTACTTCTATTATAATTAGAGAATGTTTTATAAATTAAAAATGACTTTTTTTAACACTATCCGGTGTTTTTTTAGGATGAGAGCAAGGATTCGCCCGTGAAATTCTCGGGTTTAGGTTGTTGTTTGGACAGTTGGTTAAAATGTAATTATTTGATTCTTAACATCTAGAAAAATAATGAGAAAAAAGATGAAAAAATATTAGGAAAAGGGAAATAAAAGAGAGTACATTTGCAACCGCAATACAGAAGCGACGTTCTTTTAAAGATTAGATGACAAATTAATTTTTTG